>FUFK010049524.1_pt1 | contig 12668 bp, 9 predicted proteins | sample 1021851 | NCBI WGS metagenome assembly FUFK01 (sample SAMEA51879418, study PRJEB19060) | metagenome | reverse complement strand
ATAACGCCTCCTCTTTAATCCAAGTGGGAAGCGATCCGTCAAATTTGGTAAACTTTTTTGGTAGGTCCCTAATGGAAACGTCGTTTCTTTTTAAAATATCTTTAGCCGGGCTTGACTGTTTTGGGGGTTTACCTGCGCTAATTTCTATTGGTTTAACAGAGCGCGCTAGACCACCTATAAGCTTTTTCTTTTCGTTTATAATAACGGAGAAAGTCTCTTTTGACTTTTCATTAATGGACCCACAATAGCTTGCCCTTTCAAACAACCTATCTATTGTATTTGAACACCTTAACAAAAGCCTATACTCTGCTCTTGAGGTAAACATCCTATATGGTTCTAAGGTGTCTTTCGTGATCAGATCATCAATCATTACGCCTATATAAGAAGAGTCTCGCGTTAACACTAAAGGATCTCTGCTTTTGATTTTTAAAGACGCATTTATACCTGCGATAAGTCCTTGAGCAGCAGCCTCTTCATAGCCAGACGTACCATTCATTTGCCCCGCAAAAAATAAACCAGAGACATTTTTTGATTCTAGGGTTGTTTTCAGTTGAGAAGGGGGAAAAAAATCATATTCAATCGCATAACCAGGCCTGAAAAACTCAACCCTCTTCAGCCCAGGAACTTGTCTAAGTGATTTTATTTGAACGTCTTCAGGTAAGCTTGTCGAGAAACCATTTAAATATATTTGATCAGAGTTTTTCCACTCTGGTTCTAGAAACAGAACATGAGATTCTCGGTCTGGAAATCTGTGGATCTTGTCCTCAATCGAGGGACAGTATCTTGGACCGATTCCGTCAATTTCTCCAGAAAACATAGGAGATCTTTCTAGGTTATCTTGAATTACATCATGGGATAAGCTGTTTGAGTTTGTTGTAAAACAAGGTTCGTTTGGTGGGTTAAAGTTATCAGTGGAGTAAGAAAATGGTGTGGGGTTCTTATCGCCTAGAGCTAAATTCATCTTATCCCAATCAATTGTGTTTTTCGCTAAACGAGGTGGGGTGCCTGTTTTAAGCCTCCCCGCAGTAAAACCCATACTAACAAGGTGTTCTGTTAGACCCTCAGAGCGCTCTTCTCCCATCCTACCGGCATAAATCTTTCTTTCTCCAATATGAATAACTCCAGATAAAAATGTTCCGGCTGTTACAATTACTGACTTGCACTTTATTTTAGTTTCGTCTCTCAAAACTACTCCGCTAACTGCAGTTTTATCATAAACAAGAGAAACAACCTCGCCAGCAAGGACCACCACATTGCTGACCTCTAGAGTTTTTAGCACAAGCTTTTCATAGTATCTTTTGTCGATTTGGGCTCTTGGTGACCAAACGGCCCGACCTTTCTTTTTGTTCAGGGTTTTAAATTGTAGGCCTGCTTTATCTGCAAGGCTGGCCATTAGGCCACCTAAAACATCAATCTCTCTTACAATTTGTCCCTTTGCAAGACCGCCTATTGCAGGATTACATGACATTCTTCCAACGGCCTTAGGGTCCATTGTAANGAGCAAGACGCTTAACTTATAATGGTCTGCTATTAAAGCAGCCTCAACACCTGCGTGTCCCCCACCAATGACTACAATATCAAACGAGTTGTGTTTCACGTGAAACTATTTACCAACACAAAAGTTTGAAAAAACACTATCAAGAATCTCATCTGTTGTNGTCTCNCCTAAAAAGGAAGAAAGNTANNCTATGGCGGCCCTTAGTTCATGCGCGGTAATTTCAAATAGCGGCTCGTTGTTCTTTAGGGGTTCAATTGAGTTTAAAAGCGCTTGCCTACAATTCAAANTAGACTGACGTTGTCTTTCCGTGTTTATAAANACGTCTCCGCTGTGTGAAACAGATTCAGNAAGAGTTTTTATAATTAGATTTTTTAACTCTTCTATACCAGAACCTGTTTTTGCAGAAACTGAAATATCGGCATGAAAAGNCCCCTTATCNTNTTTAAGATCGCACTTAGTAAAAACANAAATTTGATTTGTANGTTCAATAATTTCAATTGGTTCTATGTTGTNGCAAAATAGCGATATTATNGCGCTTGCTCTGTCTATTTCTCCTGTTGCCCTAGANACCCCNTCGGCCTCTATTTCGTTTTTTGTTTCCCTTATTCCCGCTGTGTCTAGTAGGGTTACCGGTAACCCGCCTAATGTTACTTCATGGGTTACAACATCCCTTGTTGTTCCTGGCTCTGAGCTGGTTATGCTTTTATTTATCCCAACTAACGCATTCATAAGTGTAGACTTTCCTACGTTGGGCCTACCTACTATCACCACCCTAAAACCACTAGAATATGCAGTTCCGGCTGCAAAAGAACCCAAAAGTTTATTACATTCTAAAATATTGTTTTCTATTAACTTAACCGTTTCNTTTATTATGCCATCATCAAAGAGTTCATATTCAGAGACATCAAGCTCGTGCTCTATGTTTGATAGGGCTTTTACCAAACTGTTTTTTATACTAACTACTGTTTTTGAAGATCCGCCCTCAATGTTTTTAAGGTTTTGTATTATAGCCTCTTCAGATTTTGAGGAGATTAAAGCTCCGACAGACTCTGCTTGAGAAAGAGATACCTTGTTGTTTAAGAAAGCTCTCTTTGTGTATTCACCTGGCTCTGCTATTCTTGCCCCAAGTTTTATGCATCGGTTTATTATTATTCCAACAACAAGTTGGTTGCCGTGACAAGAAATTTCAACAATATCTTCGCCTGTGTATGAGTTTGGTGAGACAAAAAAAGTAAAAAGCCCCCTATCAAGGCTTACTCCCTCATTGTTTTTTATCAATAAAAGCGCAACTTCATGGTGGGCTCTATTCTTTTTAGTTCCAGTTAGCTTTTTAGCGATGTTAAAAGAGTTTGGTCCGCTTATTCTAATCACCGCTACACTAGACTGTCCCATGGGTGTGGCCTGAGAAACAATTGTCTGGTTTTCCACTTGTATTATGTGTTTGTGGTTTCTGGGGGAATCAGTTTTTGTTGTGCAATTGTCAACACGTTAAAAAGAGTGTAATAAAGGTTTAAGCCTGAAGGAAACCCATTAAACATTAAAAAGAAAAACCCTGTCATAAAATATTGCATTGTTTTTTGTTGCGGCTGTTGTGCGGGCCCAGACATCATGCGTTGCTGAATAAACATTGAAACAACCATTAAGATTGGTAAGATAGCAACGTGGCTACCATAAAGCGGAATCTTAAAAGGCAAATAAAAGACTGCGTCTGGCGATGAAAGGTCTNTTATCCACCAAATAAAAGGCTCTGATCTAAGTTCTATNGTTGTCCTAAANACCTGGAAAAGAGCAAAGAGAAGGGGCATTTGTAACAGCATTGGTAGACAGCCGCCNAGNGGGTTNACCCCTTTCTTTTTGTATAGCTCCATTGTTGCCTGGTTCAACTTAGTGGGGTTTGACTTGTATTTTTCTTTTAGGGCATTTACCTCTGGCGCAACTGCTTGCATAGCCGACATTGACTGATAGCTCTTTTTGGTAAGGGGGTAAACAAGAATCTTTATTATAAACGCAAACACTATCAGAACGTATCCGTAATTAGGAATAACTCCGTGCATCTTTTTTAAGGCAAACAAAACCCCCTTAGATATAGGCCTAATAAAGGACCATCCAAAGTCCATTATAGATTCAAGCGACACCCCTAATGACCTTACTCTGTCATATTCTAGTGGGCCTATGTATAGCTTAAAAACCTGTTTTTCAATAGGGTCAAAAACAAAAGACATGCCATATGTTTCTGTTGTGTCTCCAGCTCCAGAGAGGGTGGCAGAAGAGATAGACCTTTTGTTTTCCGGAATAATAGCAACTGCGAAATATTTTGTTCTTATAGCAGCCCAGTCTGTTATGCCGTTTAGGGTTACCTCATCGGAATCCCCAGACCCCACCTTTAAACTCTCAAGCTCTCCACCTTGAAGTGCGTATGAATTAAAATAATATACATCATCATCAGTGTTTTCTTCTGTTGAAGAAAGACCACCGCCCCATGAAAACTCTGAATTCCTGTAGACATTGTTTGATATTTCTACCATGTCAATCTCTACATCAACCACGTATGAGTCATCATGAAAAGCAAGAGTCTTGTAGATATATTCTTCGGGAAAGAGTTCCTTTCTAAAAACAACTTCTTGTTTGAAACCTTTTTCATGAGAAACAAGCTCCCAGGGCTCATTGAGAAATAGGGGGGAGCCGTCAAGGTCTTTTCCATTTATTAAAAGGTTTCTTTTGTTGTTAATTATATCAACGAGCTGACTGTCTTTTTTAAAATATTGATTAAACTTAAAAGAGACGAAAGAACCCCCAGAGACAGAGCTCAACGTAGCAGAATATAGCGATGTGTTTACACTTAAAAGCTTTTCGGGATCCTGGATGGAAAGCAGGGGTCTGGAAAGGGTGGTTTTTCGTTCATATTGAGGCTCAGGTTTGTTGTTTTGGGCTGTAAAATTTGTTTGGTCGATGGTTTTAATAGTGTCTACCATTGAAGAGTTATTAACCTTATCTGGGGCAGGGGGAGGTGAAACCATTTCCATATACTTAGGGGTAAACACCAGCACAAGNGATATAAGGAAAAATGCTAAAAGNGTGTTNCTGTCCATCTTATCTNACNGGGTCNTCGCCGCCCTTAAAAAACGGATTACATCTNAGCAGCCTAACGATNATGAGATAGGTAGCCACAANCAANGACTTCTTCTNAATAGCCTCAACAGCATAATTGGAACAGGTTGGGTGAAACCGGCAGGAGGGACCAATAAGTGGAGAAATTGTAATTTGGTATCCTCTAATGAAAACAAGAAATATGCGCTTTATTAATTGCCCAGGTAGGCTCTTTAAAACCACAGTCTTTTATAAAGCTAGGCGCTTTCGTCCTTTCTTCCGTCGACGCCTGAGCACGGAACGACCGCCCACACTTGATTTTCTGGCACGAAATCCGTGCTTGTTTCTTCTTTTTCTTTTGCTGGGTTGATATGTACGTTTCATTTTATGTAANTATTTACTTGTTTAATAGACTATAAAATTACAGTGACATAACCACCGTAACAAAAAATATAATCATTATTATTTAAACCAAAGGAAAACACAAAAACAGCAGGTTTTTGTTAGAACTAAGGCTTGTTTTTAGTAATTTTTACTGTAAANANAATGTGGATAACTTGTGGATAAAATATGAAACATAAAGAATTTTGGACCAATGCTGTTGCAAACTTAAAATTAGTTTTACCAGAACATGCAATCAATGCGTGGTTTGAGCCGTTAAACGCTATTGCGATTTCTGANGGGAATATTCTTTTGGAGGTTCCTAATCAGTTTTTTTGTGAGTGGATAGATTCACACTATAAAGGTGAGTTAACAGCATCCATTCANAAAGTAGACAAAGCAATATCGGGATATAGGTTTTCTATNGGAACAAAACCTTCAAANGAATACGANGAAAGCGCNCTTGTTCAACAAGAGCCAAAAAGAAGGCCTACGCATCAAAACAATCTAAATAGCCAATACACTTTTAAAAACTTTATAGAAGGCTCAAACAATGAGTTTGCTAAAAACGCAGGATTCTCTGTTGCGGAAAACCCTGGGGAAAGTAATTTTAACCCTCTTACAATTTATGGGGGTGTTGGACTTGGAAAAACTCACCTCATGCATGCTATTGGAAACAAGGCCGTCCAAAAAAACCCCAACTTGAATGCTGTTGTTGTAACCAGTGAGAGGTTCACGCTTGATTTTGTTAATAGCCTGAGGAAAAACAAAACAATCGAATTTGCCCAACAATATCGCTCTGCAGACATGCTATTGATAGATGATGTTCAGTTCTTTAGAGGGAAAGAGCAGACCCAAGAGCAATTTTTTCACACGTTTAATGTCCTCCATCAATCGGGCAAACAAATCGTAATGACCGCTGATAAATATCCTGGTGAAATGAAAGGACTTCAGGCAAGGTTATTGTCAAGATTTCAGTCTGGTCTCTCTGTTGANGTCCAACCACCAAACTTTGANGTNAGAGTTGCTATNNTNCTTGAAAAAGCCGAGCAGAATGGGGTGGCTCTTGATTATGAGTTCATTGAATTCATAGCTAAACACATAAAAAACAATGTTCGAGACCTGGAAGGGGCTGTAATTAGAGTTTTGGCAAAATCTTCTTTACTAAATAGAGAAATAGACCATTCACTCGTAAGGGATGTTGTAAGAGAGCGAATTGGTGGAAATCTCAAGGTTGATATGACCATAGAAGAAATTGTAAAAAAAGTATCAAAAGTATCAAATGTGCCAGAAAAGGAAATCGTTGGAAAAAGTAGAAAGATGGAAATTGCTCAGGCCAGACAGGTCTCTATGTTTTTATCGCGTGAAATTTTAGGCAAATCACTGAGTGGTATAGGAATGTATTTTGGCGGGAGAGACCACACAACAGTTATGCATGCGATCAAAACAATTTCGGAAAAAGTTAATACCGATGACGTAATCAGCAACACTATTTCAAAATTGCGCACAGACCTCAATGAGTCTTTTTAAATTCAGACTATAAAAATAATTATATAAAAGCGTACTAGTTAAAAAAATATCAAGATTCTANAGCACAAAAGACCTATTCACTAAATTTTATGGAGTTTTAAGATGCAAAAAAACAGTGTTAACAAAGTTATTATCGTTGGAAACCTTGGACAAGATCCTGAGGCGAGATTCACACCACAAGGGACAGCAGTTACAAACCTAAGTGTTGCAACAAACGAATCTTGGAAAAATCAGAGTGGAGAAACACAAGAGAGAACAGAATGGCATCGTGTTGTTATGTATGGGAAAATGGCAGAAACAGCAAGTGAGTATATGAAAAAAGGCCAGACTGTTTATGTTGAGGGAAGGCTTCAAACAAACGAATGGGAAGACCAGAACCAGGTTAAAAGAAAAACTACAGAAATAAGATGTGATAATTTTACAATGCTGGGTAGAAGATCTGATTCAACACAAGGAAGTACTGTGCCAAATGACAAAACAGAAGATCAAGATGACGATCTTCCGTTTTAAGATAACATAACAACATCAAGATAAGAATCTATTTTGAAAACTTTTGGTCCTAAGTTTTTAGGGTCACTGACTCCTCGGCCATTTTACTGGAGATATATTTTAACATACGCATCTCTTTTAATGGGATCAACATTAGCAAAAATTAAAATAAGAGGAAGATCCAATCTCCCGCAAAAAGGGCCTTATGTGGTGGCTTGTAACCATTTCAGTGATTATGATCCACTCTTTTTCAGCTACGCGATAAGACAACCTATCAATTTTATTGCCGCAAGCGACCAGGAAGTCGATCTTGTTTTTGCGTGGGCTCCATATATCTATGGATGGATCCCTGTTGACAGAAAAAAACTTTCTCCATCGACCATTAAAAGATCTTTGTCTGTTTTGAAAAAAGGTGAAATACTAGGCATCTTTCCTGATGGAGGAGTTAGTTACAATTTGTTAAGTAAACCTAAGAAGGGGACAGTTTTTTTATCCAACCTCGGTAAGGCTCCTATCGTTCCTATGGCAATATACGGAGCAGAGAGAGCATGGGAGGGAGTTCTTAAAGGAGTTAGGTCTAGGGTTTGTATTAATATTGGAAAGCCATTTGGTCCTTATAGTATCTCTGGAGACAAAAAGGAGAAAGAGGATAAACTAATCAAGGCTGGGCACGAAATGATGTGTAGAATAGCTTCATTGCTTCCAGAAAATAGAAGGGAGCATTTCAAAGACGAAAAAGCAATTCACTCATTTCAAGAGATAAATAACATTATCCCAGATCACCACTTTTATTTTAAAGCAACCCCAGACCAACCTAATCAACCATAGAGCCTTTTACAGTCATAATTATGCCATAGAAAACAAAAGGAGCACCAACGAATGCTGAGATTGGAACGGTTTCAAGAAAAAGAGCATAGCAAAGTGCCGATGCTATTATTGGCTCTCCAAGTGGTATCGAGGCTATAGCGGTTGGAGAAAGATATTTTATACAATAGTTTAACATATTGTGCCCAAGAATTGACGGAACGATTCCTAGAAAAACAAACCAAACAATATCGCTTTTGTTGAAAGAAAATATAGAACCCCCACTTAATATGGTGACAAGCAATATTGTTACAGCTGCAACAAAGAATACAGACCGCCCATATAATATGTTTTCAGTATCTTTTCGTATTTTTGATGCAAACATATATGTCATAGCGATACAAAACCCACTCAATAGCGAGGACACATTTCCCCAGTAATTATTTCCCCCGGCTCCAAAGCCTGACCATTGAACAACAATGATACCAAAAACAGAAATGAATAAACCNAGAANAACNGATCTNGNCACCTTTTGTCCACTAAGTCNTGANAATAGTGATGTNAAAATNGGTCCTGTNTTTGCAAGCAATGTTGCACTAGCNACAGAGGTNTTTCTAACNCCAATAAAAAACAAAGCAAAGTGCATACCAAGGAAAAANCCAGCAAACAATATNCTNNTTCTATTATTTAACGAAATAAGTCTTTGNGGTTTTTTTATACTATAACACCACAAAAAAAGACTTGCGCTTAACATTCTCCAAAATGCTAATGTTAAAGCGGGCACTAGCTCAACGTATCTTATTACTACTGCAGTTGAGCTAACAGATATCAAAGAAATCAAAAGAATCAAATAGATTCTTTTTGACATTTCTAATTAAAGTCGTTAATTATGCGCTGAACCATTTCTACTTGGGTTTTTCTACTACTTGATCTGCCCTAAATTCTAAGTACCAACGCCAAAAAGCTTTAAAGAACGGGATCAATCTTAACTTGAGAGGAATGTAAGTTGTTCTCCAATCTTTTCTAATCGCCCGCAAAATTTTATTGACACACCAATCAAGATCTATTGATTCTTTACTGTGCTGTTTTGGGGGCTTTTTCTGTACTTTTCCGTCAGGGCCAAAAGCGTTTCCCCTGAGATTTGTATCCTTAATCCAACCTAAAATAGCCTCTAAGATGGTGATCTCGTTTTTGTTTTCAATTGCAAGAGTTGATAAAAAACCGTGAAGAGCGTGTTTTGAAGCAGCGTACCCAGAATGCCTTGGAAAGCCCATGAGAGCCTGTCCTGTTGAACAGCTTATTATCTTTCCTCTAGAAGATTTTAGGTGTGGCAATGCTGCATGAACGCAGTTTACAGCACCCATATAATTAACATTCATCAGGTCGTTAAAAAAGCTTATATCGGTTAGGTTGTCAAATCTGGCCCACATACTCACCCCAGCATTTAAAATTAAACCGTCAATTTGACCATATGTTTTTATAGCGACATTCACCATCTCTACACACTGTTCTAAAACTGTAATATCAGTTTTTACTGCTATTGAATTTCCTCCTGAATTATTAATCATTGAGCAAACTCTTTGGAGCTCTGATAACCTTCTCGCTGCGCAAACAATCTTTGACCCTGAGACTGAGAGTTGTTTACTTAACTCTTCTCCAATCCCAGAACTAGCACCAGTTACAATAAACACCTTATCTTTTAAGTCCAAATTTTCAAATCCCGTGTTTAGACTATTCTAAAACAATGTTGTTTTTAACGCCGAAAATATTTTTAGGGTCTTGAGTTTGCTTTATTCCACGAACCATTTCGATGCTGCTTTCGGAAATTGTATCTTTCATAAAGTCTTTTCTTAGTTTTCCCACACCATGGTGATGTGAAATAGACCCCCCATTTAGTATAAAGTTCTCCCTCATTTTATGTTCAATACTCGTAAATACATCTTCGGGGTTTTCAATGCCCTCAAAGCTCATTGCAATAGTGTTATACATACATACGCCAGTATGATATATTTTTGAAATCCGTGAAGTAAAGAAAGGTTTACCAGGAAGTTTGTTTTCCTTATGAAGTTGCACGATTAACTTGTGAGCTTCACTTTTCACCTGATTTATTTTTGACCAGGGAACAGCAGTTTCCATTGTTTCTCCTAATACATTTTGGGTAAAAATCAGCTCTCGAATGTATGCTATAACCATGGTCGCAAGGTAACCACTTTTTCCTGTGCTTTCACCCGCAAGAATTCCTCCATGCTTTTTGGATAGGGTGCGTAGATTTTCTCTTTGGTTTTCTACCTCTGCGTTTGACCCCTCAATTTTAAAAACTGCTGCTGTAAACTTTTCAGGGTTAACNCCTTTAANATTGAACAGTATATATTTTTTAAAATCATCTAACANNTTNNTTANNCCNTCTNTGTTCTCTTTCANNGCGTTCCCAAGNCTGATNTGTAGNTTNTCTGCAAGTCTTGCGCTNGCNGGNACCATGTTTGANTGAAACAAGTCATACATAAAACGNACNCCNNTNTCCCAGTCCNTAAAAATTATNGATTCGTACGCAGATGATTCNGGNAGGCGATGAACNTTTAGCGTTGCGCTAGTAATGATCCCAAGGTTTCCCTCNGATCCAAATAANATGTTNTGTGCTTTTATGCCAAAAGANGANCTNGTTANCGGTTTTTTCTGGNTTANAACNCCCTTNGGGGTGANCATTCTCAGGTTTTGAACNATNTCTTCAATNTTNCCGTACTTGTGNTTTTTCATACCAGCAGCATTNGTAGATATCCANCCTCCAACAGTTGAAAACTCATAGCTNTCTGGTTCGTGACCAACGGTAAACCCTCTTTTATTAAGCTCCTNCTCTAAAACNTTTCCTGTTATTCCAGCNCCTACAGTTACCATCAGGTTNTGTTCATCAANAGANTCAACNNNGGCCATNCTTCTTGTNTCTACAGAAACAACCATTCTNNNTTCTTCNTTTGGNGGNCGAAGAGCGTTTGTTACATTGGTNCCNCCNCCNTANGGAATCANACAAACATTATGCTTTTNTGCTAGATCGATTAACTTCACAGTNTCTTCTTCGCTNTCNATGTAAAAGACTAAATCAGCAAATTGGTCNAGTNTGTTNTATAANACTTTATAAANNTCATCGGTNGAGTGTTGTCCATGACTATGAAGTAGCCGCTCATTGTGCTCACNNCTAAACCTATCANNGTCNAAAGANTNTTTTAANTCAGCCATAAAAGGCTCATTAATGTTTGGATCAGATACGTGCTTTTTCTCTACCTCTTTGATTTTTGGTTCTAATGCAAACTCAACCCCGAGTATTTCTTCAACAAAAGGAATGAAATTGTATAGCCTTTTTCCACAGATGGGGTATCTATTCCCAGTAAAAGTAACAGACTTGTCGTTGTTTATCTTGAATCCAGAATCCTTGTATCCCCACTTGTGACCCCAGTTGGATTCATTGATCCCGTAAAATTTCTCTTTATTACTCATATAGGGTTAACACCTTTTCTTTTATCTTTTTTTCAAGAGTTTTAGTCATATTTGATATAGCTAAATCTATTTCTTTTTCGGTAGGATTATGACCACTTAAAAAAGAGGCAGGATAAATTGGTTCAAGAATAAAAACCTTNATCCTTGTAGGCAGACCAAAAAACACTTTTCCTCTTGGCCAAATCTTGTGGGATCCATAAATCACAGCCGGAAGTATTGGTTTATTTAAATTTAGGGCAAACCGAGCAGCTCCTTTTTTAAAGGGCAGTAATTCACCCGGATTACCGCGAGTTCCTTCTGGAAACAGAATTAGATTGCGTTGCTCATACTTCATAAATGCATTACAAAGAGCTTCAGAGTCTTTTATTGATAATTCTTTGTCCTTGTTTGATGCTCGATCAACTGGAATAAGGTTCATTACGGTATTTACAGAAACTCTTTTTACCCACGACTCAAACCAATAGTCTCGCGCGGCCAGCATCCCAAAATCATTAAAACTCTTTCTTGTTGCTACTGCCAATAAAGCAACATCCATATGGCTGTTATGGTTACTACAAAAGATGAAGGAGGAGTCTGGAATGTTCTCCCGGCCAACCACAGAAGTTGGAGCATAGGTAGAAAAAACAAGTTTTGAATAAAAGTAGAATAGAGTTTTAAATATCTTGTATAAAAACGGTTGTTTCCCCAGCAAGTATGCGTACTTGGGGTTTTGGAGCACATCCATCGACGATTCTATTTTCTACCATATTTCATATGAGCGTCAGTAAACGTATGTGACCCAATTGCACAAACAAGAGAAATATCAAGCGCAAGAGTTGCGCCCGCAATTATTTCTGCAAGTTTTCTGGATGAGTGTTCTCCTTCAGCGCAGCCTAGCATTTCAAGGTTTTTCTTTTGCATTTTTAACCGAGTTCCTCCTCCAACCGTACCAACAGTTAAGGAGGGCAGAGTTAGTTTAAATTTTAAAGCATCATCCATTTTTTCTATTGAAAAGTGGGCGGTGCTATTCTCTGCTGCACAAGCTGCATCCTGTCCCGTTGCCAGATAAATGGCTGTGAGGGCATTTGATTCATGAATTCCATTTCCATGGATTCCTGCCATGCTTGAAATTGTTGAATAGTAGGGCCAGGCTTTAAACAGAACATCTGGGTCCATCTTTAAAACCTTTTTCATTACGCTGTTTTTAATTACTGTTTCTGCTGCCACTGCATGCCCACGCCCAAGCAACATATTTCTTACGGAAGGTTTTTTGTCACTATTGATGTTAGACTCAAGGAAATAATTGTAACCAGTTTCTTTACGAATTAATTCACAAGCGACTTGGGCCGCAAGCGTTACCATGTTTTGTCCTGCTGCGTTACCTGTGTCTAAAACAATATCAAGCACAACG
>FUFK010052645.1_pt1 | contig 12669 bp, 12 predicted proteins | sample 1021851 | NCBI WGS metagenome assembly FUFK01 (sample SAMEA51879418, study PRJEB19060) | metagenome | reverse complement strand
TCCGGATGGGGGGTGTTTAATGATTAGGTTCGAACCTCACACAACGCGGGCCGTTTTGAAAAAAATATTTACTATACCATTTTCTCGAGTGGATAGAATCTCAGGAAATCATTTCAAGAGACCACACCAATTCAGCACCAGAGCGCGTAATCATTATTCCAACACTACAGTGCTTTTGGTGGCTACTTTCAATCAGCCTCCTCACCAATTCCTCTGGCACCACGCCTTTCACGATGTACCTCATTCTTACGGATGTGAATACCCTAGGTGACTCATCTGCTCTATCAGCTTCGATTTCAACCTTGATGAACTCGAGGTTTTGTTTCCTATGCTTCAGACCGTCAATAACGTCAATCAGAGAACAGGCAGCATGACCGTGAAGTACCATTTCCATTGGACTGGGTGATTCTGAATCGTAAATACCGAATGTTTTCCCTCCGCTGGTAGTTCCGGTGTAGCCAGTAGATTCGGTCCAAGCTACTTCCCCATTCATACACGTTCGAAACGATGCACCCCCTTGAAGGGTTGGCTTCATCTATCACTTTCTAGTCGGAGCAGCTTGGTAGACATGTCAGAAGGAGAACAAATATCAATTTCTAATGGGGAATTAGAAGTCCCCAATAACCCCGTGATTCATTTTATTGAAGGGGACGGAATCGGTGTAGATATTACCCCAGTGATGATAGATGTCCTTGATACTTCAGTTGAATTAGCATATTCTGGAGACAGGAAAATACACTGGAGGGAGGTGCTAGCCGGACAGAAAGCATTCGACTCCACTGGGGAATGGCTTCCCGAGGAAACCAAGAAGTCAATGAGAGAGAACCTGATTTCTATCAAAGGCCCATTAACCACTCCAGTTGGAGGTGGAATTAGGAGCTTAAACGTGGCTCTTAGACAGCAATTAGATCTATTCGCCTGTGTTAGACCAGTAAGGTGGTTTGACGGAACTCCCAGTCCAGTTAAGGACCCAGGCTCGGTTGACATGGTGATATTCAGGGAAAACAGCGAAGATGTCTACGCTGGGATAGAGTGGGAGGCAGGTAGTCCAGGGGTTGAAAAGGTCATAGATTTCCTTCAGAACGAGATGGGTGTCGACAAAATTCGATTTCCAGATACATCCGGTTTGGGAATCAAACCCATCAGTAAACAAGGAACTTCTCGGATAGTCAGAGCCGCGATCAAGTATGCAATAGAAAATGACAGGGGGAGCGTCACATTGGTCCACAAAGGCAACATAATGAAGTTCACCGAGGGGGGTTTCAGAGATTGGGGATATGACATCGCGAAGACGGAGTTTGGTGCATCCGAGATCGATGAAGGGCCATGGTGCTCATTTACAAATCCGAATACAGGCACTGAGATAGTTGTGAAGGACGTTATTGCGGATGCGATGCTTCAACAGATCTTGACTAGACCTAGAGAATATGAGGTACTGGCTACTATGAATCTGAATGGTGACTACATCTCAGATGCACTAGCTGCACAAGTGGGGGGAATCGGCATTGCTCCCGGTGCGAACATCAACTATGACACGGGTGTAGCAATTTTCGAGGCCACTCACGGCACGGCTCCTAAATACGCTGGACAGGACAAGGTTAACCCTGGAAGTCTGATTCTGTCTGGGGAGATGATGCTCAGGCATATAGGTTGGACAGAATCAGCAGATTTGATCGTAAAGGGCATGGAGGGAGCGATTTCCTCTAAGAAAGTGACATATGATTTTGAGAGACTTATGGATAGTGCAACACTCTTATCCTGTTCACAGTTTGGAGATACTGTAATTTCTAAAATGTAGAATATTCGGGGGATAATATGGATAAAATAAGACATAATCTCTTAGAAATTTACAATAAAAGTATTACTTCAAAAAACCCTCTTTCTTGGTTCGAAGAACTTTATAATCAAGCTGATAGTAATAGAGAATGGATTCCTTGGGATTGGAAGGAACCACATCCATTTGTTGTAGAATGGATAGAAAAATCAGAGAATAGGGGTAATGCACTAGTTATAGGATGCGGACTAGGAGAAGATGCGGCATATCTTTCAAAAAAGGGTTGGAATGTCACAGCATTCGATATTTCTGAAACTGCAATAAAATGGGCATCAGAAATACACAAAGATCCAGAAATAGATTGGAAGGTTGCGGACTTGTTCCATTTGCCAGATTCATGGCAAATGAGGTACGACCTAGTTCTAGAGGTTCATATTCTCCAAGCTATTCAAGAAGATTTGATGATAGAAGCAAGAGAAAAATTAGCTCCATTGGTGAGCACAAACGGCCATCTAGTTTGCATAGGAAAATTGAGAATAAATGATGAAATTGTAGAGGGTCCGCCCTGGCCAATGTCTAAAGAATCGATAGAAGAGACAGGTAAAGAACTAGATATTGTAGAATTCCATGTATCACATATTCCGGAAAAAGAAGATATCAGATATCGAGCAACATGGACAAGGACTATATAGTGAAAAAAAAACACTAGATGTTATCATTAATACATATTGTAACCAATGATACTCGATGTTTTAATTAACTAATTATTACCGTATTGATATGTCAGCAGTCATTGCAGGATTTGCCCGATCCCCATTTACTAGAGCGATGAAGGGAGAACTAAGTAAAAAAAGGCCCGATGATATTGCATCAGAAGTAATAAACGCCCTAATACGTGATAATAATATAAATCCAGAACTGATTGAAGATTTAATAGTGGGAACGGCTTTTCCCGAGGCCGAGCAGGGATATAATATTGCTAGGCTACTGATATTTCTGACCGACCTACCAGAAACAGTTCCTGGAGTGACAATAAACCGATTCTGTGGGTCATCAATGCAAGCAATACACGATGCAGCAGGTAGGATTTCTCTTGGCGCCGGAAATGCCTTCATTGCCGGAGGGATAGAATCTATGTCTAGAATCCCAATGACAGGATTTAATCCAATGCCCAATCCTAAACTGATAGATATCTATCCGTCTACATTTACATCTATGGGAATAACAGCTGAAAATCTTGCTAAAAAATATGATATTAGTAGAGAAGATCAAGAATTATTTGCAATTGAAAGCCATAAAAAAGCAAATTCTGCTAGAGAGTCAGGGAATTTAACTGAAGAAATAATACCCATTACTACAGACACAGAACCCATCCAGGAAGATGGTTGCATTCGTGCTGATACAAATCATGAATCACTGGCCAAACTAAATCCGGCTTTTCTAGAAAATGGATCCGTTACTGCCGGAACTTCATCCCCATTAACAGATGGTGCAGCTTTTGTTATTGTATGCTCCAAGGAATTTGCAGTAGAAAATAATTTGAAAATCATGGCCAAAATTACTAGCACAGCAGTAACAGGCTGCCTTCCCGAAATAATGGGTATCGGTCCTGTTGAAGCAACGAAAAAAGCACTTGAAAGAGCTAATATTGAGTTAGATGATGTAGATATCATAGAATTAAATGAAGCATTTGCCGCCCAATCAATTGCTGTAATAAACGAATTAGGACTAGATACTACCAAGGTAAATATAGACGGCGGTGCAATAGCAATTGGCCATGCACTAGGCGCAAGTGGGGCGAGAATTACAGGGAAAGCTGCACAGATTTTGAATAGAACTGAATCAAAAGTAGCGCTAGCTACAATGTGTATTGGCGGTGGACAAGGAATCGCTACAATATTAGAAAAACCATAGGTGATTGAAATGCCAGTTGAGAAAGTTGTAGTAATTGGTAGTGGAGTGATGGGTTCTGGAATTGCAGCTCATTGTGCGAATGCAGGATGTGAAGTTCTACTATTGGATATAGTTCTGGAAGGAAAAGAAGATAGAAACTATCTTTCAAATTCCGCTATTTCTAAAATTCAGAAATCAAACCCCGAAATGTTAATGCATAAATCTTACATTAATAGAATTAGTACTGGCAATATCGAGGATGATATTACCAAGATTTCGGATGCCGACTGGGTAATCGAGGTAATAATTGAAGATCTCGAATTAAAAAAAGAACTTTATTCAAAGATTGCTGAACACATGGGACCAGAAACGATAATTTCTTCAAATACCTCTACCTTACCAAGATCTAGTCTAGTATCAGATATGCCATCATCAATGGCATCGAAATTTCTAATAACACACTTCTTCAATCCACCACGTTATCTTCCCTTGCTAGAAGTAATCACATCATCAGAAGTAGATAATTCAGTTGTAGAAAGACTAAGTAGATTTGCAGAGTTCAATTTAGGAAAAAATGTAATTCTTTGTAATGATACTCCAGGATTTATTGGAAATCGACTTGGAATCTTCTTTACTCAGAGGGCATTAAAGGCAACGCTAGACTACAATTTAACAGTTCAACAAGCCGACTCTATGCTGGGGAGGCCACTTGGTATCCCAAAAACCGCTGTTTTTGGTTTGATGGATTTAGTCGGAATTGATCTAATTCCACATGTAATGGATAGTATGCTAAAACATCTCCCTGAACACGATCCCTTTCACAAAATCGCTGGCTCAGGAAGAGAAATTATCGAAGAAATGATTTCTAATGGATTTACAGGTAGAAAGGGTAAAGGCGGATTTTATAGACTCAACAAGGAAGGAAAAAGCAAAGTCAAGGAATTTAGAAATCTTTCAAATGGAGAATATCATCCAGTAGATAAAAATTCATTATTTACCTCGGCTAAGTTAGGTAAGCAAGGAATTTCAGCNGTCTTAGATTTTCCAGATAAAGGTGCAGANTTCGCTTCAGATGTTCTAATTGATACTTTAGCATATGCAGCATATATTATCCCAGAGGTTAGTGATGATATTCATTCAATTGATCAGGCGATGAAAGTGGGATATAATTGGAAAATGGGACCATTTGAAATTATGGATTCAATAGGAATTAGCAATATCATTAACAGGTTGAAATCTGCAGAAAAGAACATTCCAGAGATACTCTTAGTCGCTGAAAAACATGGTTCATTCTATTCATTAAAAGATAGAGAAATACATAGAATATTCCCTGAAGGACAAATACTACCAATAATTAACTCAGATAATAAATTAAGGGTCTCTGATATTAAGAGGAGAAAAAAACCTATTATCAAAAATCCATCTGCAAGTATTTGGGATATGGATGATCAAATTTTACTTATAGAATATCATTCAAAAATGAATGCAGTAGATCCATTAATTATCGAAATGCTCGAAAATGCTGTAAAATTATCAGAATCAGGTGATTGGAAAGGTATTGTAATTGGTAATGATGGAATAAATTTCTGTGCTGGGGCTAATTTAGGATTAGTTCTATTTGCCATCAATTTGTCAGCATGGAAAGATGTTGAAGATTTTATCAAAGCAGGACAAGAAGCATATAAATCTATCAAATTCTGTAATGTTCCAGTTGTTGCTGCACCATCTGGAATGTGCCTAGGTGGAGGTGCTGAAATTCTTCTCCATTGTGACTCACTCGTAGCTCACTCTGAAAGTTACATCGGACTAGTGGAAGTAGGAGTTGGCATCGTTCCAGCATGGGGCGGATGTAAAGAATTGATTGGTAGACTTAGAGACTATAAAATTGTAGAAGATGGTCCAATGCCACCAGTAATGAAGGCCTTTGAATTCATTGGTACGGCCCAAGTCTCAAAATCTGCAGAGCAGGCAAGATCGATGGCATTCTTATCTCCCGAAGATAAAATAATTATGAATAGAAACCACCTTCTATATGAAGCCAAGCAGAAGGCAATCGAGCTCTCTGAAGAATATCAGCCACCCAAACCTAGAGAGTATAATTTACCGGGACCTTCGGGAAGAGTTGCTCTTGAGCTAGCAGTAAATGATTTGATCCTAGCAGGTAAGGCTACCCCTCATGATAAAGTTGTAACTAAGGAACTATCTTGGGTACTATCCGGCGGAGATATCGACCATACACAAACCGTTAGCGAGGATGAAATTCTTATTTTAGAGCGCGAGGCAATAGGTAGATTAGGTAGGAATGAAAAATCACTAGATAGAATGGAACACATGTTGAAGACAGGAAAACCATTAAGAAATTAGGAGAAGGAAAATATGGTAATTTACAATCCCCCAGTAAAAGATTATGAATTTTTATTCAATGAAGTATTTGATATAATTCCAATTATTCAAAAACTAGGATATGAAGAAATGGATTCAGACTTCTTAACAATGTTAATGGAAGGTTGGGCAGATCATACGACAAATGTCTGGCTACCAATAAACCAACTTGGAGATAAAATAGGGATAAGATATGAAGATGGTTTGGTAAAATCTCCAAAAGAATTCAGGGATGCATATCACAAAGGCGTAGAAAGTGGTTGGTTATCTACTTCATGTAAGGAAGAACACGGAGGGATGGGTGTCCCAGTATTCTTCCAGGCTGTAACATGGGCAGAGTTTGGAACAGCAACTAATATGGCATTGAGTGTTTTACCGGCACTCACAACGGGTGTTTATGAGGTTCTAACAGAGCATGGAGATGAACATTTAGTTGATTACTTTGCACCAGAAATAGGAAAGGCAACTTGGGCTGGAACAATGTGCCTCACAGAACCTCATGCGGGCACTGATTTAGGTATGATTTCAACCAAGGCAATACCTAGAGAAGACGGTTCATATAGTGTTTCAGGAACTAAGATTTTTATCACTTATGGAGAACATGATATTACCGAAAATATAGTTCATTTAGTTCTTGCAAAGACTCCAGATGCTCCAGAAGGAACTAAAGGTATCTCTTTATTTCTAGTGCCCAAGTATCTACCTTCAGAATGGAAAACTGGAACTCTTGAAGGAATATCTAGTAGTTTGAGAAAGGAAGTTAATGGTATCTCATGTTCTGGTAGTGAGGAGAAAATGGGATTACATGCATCTCCTACTTGTGTAATTAACTTCGAAAATAGTATTGGTTGGAGAGTTGGAGACTTACATGATGGCATGCCTCTAATGTTTCAAATGATGAATCGTGAAAGAGTTGCCACTGGGATGATGGGAATTGGATTAGCTGAAATTGCCTATCAGAATGCCCTTTCATGGGTAAAAGATAGACGACAAGGTAGGGATTTGAATGGCATCAAAGATCCAAATCATAAAGCAGATAATATTCTGGTTCATCCTGACGTCAGAAGAATGCTATTAGAAGCAAAAGTGAACAATGAAGGATGCAGGGCTCTAGCCACATGGACAGGATTATTACTTGATCAGGTTAAGAGCGAAGACAATAAAGAATCAGAAAGGGCTCAAGCACTTCTTGATTTGTTTACTCCAATTGTCAAGGCTCATTTTACAGATTTAGGTTGTGAAACAGTTAGTACCTGTATGCAGGTCATGGGCGGTGCAGGTTATTGTTCAGAATACGGAGTAGAACAATTCTACAGAGATGTCAGAATTTCTAAGATATGGGAAGGAACCAATGGAATTCAGGCTTTAGATTTAGCAGGAAGAAAAATTACCCAGAACATGGGAAAAAATTTACGATATCTCCTTTGGCCACTAACAAAATTCATTGAAGATAATAGAGAAATTCCCGAGATGGAAGAATTCAATAAACCATTATATCAAGGAGTTAAAGGCCTTCAACAATTAACTCTGTTAATGATTTCTCAAGGCCAAGCTAATCCTCATTTCTTAGCTGCAGGAGCTACCGATTATTGTAGATATTTTGGCAATGTCTTATTAGCATATATGTGGGCAAAAATTTCTAAAACTTCCTTAGAGAAAAGAGGAACCCCTTTTTATGATGCAAAAATATCAAGCTCTAGATTCTTCTTTGATAGAATATTTCCAGAAACTTTAGCTTTAGGAGCGAAAATCCAGTCTGGTCATAAGTCAATGATGAATTATCCGGAGGAGATGTTTTGACGGTTTCGGAATTGATTCCAAAAAAATCTCATCATGGTAAATCCGCTGCATACGAAACAACTCCAATAAACTGGGCTCCTACTATCCCAGGTGTATTAATGATCTTAATCCCTGGCGAACTAATTGCCCTGATTTTTTTTCCATCATGGAGAGGGACTTTCGCTCCNTGGCTATTACTAGGAATTTCAATACCCTTTGCAGCATGGCTATTTTTTTATTGGAAAATATATCTCTCAGTTTTTGTAACAAGATCTCTGGACAAGGAGAAAATAACTGACCCAAGGTGGAAACCATTTNCCTTTTCGGGATGGGGTGGTGAGAAAATGAAAGCCCAATTAATTGAATCAGAAACTGGAAGTAAAGATTTGGTACTATATCTTCATGGATATCGCTCGAGTTTAGGGAGGGGGGAGTCAAGATGTCTACATTTGCATGACATGGGATTCAATGTTGTAAGCCTAGATCAGAGAGGATTTGGAGAACAAAAGGGAAGAGTAGATTGGACTATCTTAAAAGTACTAGCAGACATTGAAGGATTACTAGAAGAAGTCCCCAAAGAATTAGGATTTAGCCCTGAAAAGTTTTGGATTTATGGTCATTCAATGGGTGGCTTCCTGACTATCAGACTTTCTTCTTTTCCTTCCAGTTGGTGGGAAAAATCACTAAAAGGAATAATCTTAGAATCTCCCGCTACATCCTTTCCAAAAATAATTGAGAAACATTTACTCGGGAGAATGGAACTCGCTATGCCATGGATAAGACACATACTAAGGAGAGAATATGAAAGAATTCATCCGGATTTAAATGTACGTTATGCAAATGCTGAACTCCCTTTCTGGGGAATCCCCAATCTACCTACATTAGTAGTACAAGCAAAAGATGATGAAGTACTAGGATCAGAACATTTTTCTCTAATAAAGCAATATTTATCAAATAATTCCGATATACACTTAGCAGATATACCTCATACTTCAACTGTAGATAAACCCGAGAGACGAACTATTGTTGAAGGTTGGTTAAATGAACAAGTGAATGGATGAAATAATGAGTATAGACAATCTAAAACTGGAAAAAGAAATCAAAAATCTATCAAAACCATTAAGATTTAGAATTTTTACCATATTGAAAATGCCTTCTTCTGCATTTGTAGGACTCAAAATCACACAATTTAGTACTGAATCTTGTACTACATCTATCCCAGGTGGATGGAGGACTCAAAATCCTTTTAGATCAATGTATTGGGCAGTTCAGGGGATGGCTGCTGAAATGACTACAGGAGCATTTCCATTTGCAATTTCTAGATCAATTTCACAAAATTTGAGAATGTATGTGATTGGTGTTGAGTCTGATTTTATTAGAAGAGCTAGGGGGAAAATAGTATTCAAATGCTCTAATTTATTTGATGCATACAATGCAATAGAAGAAACACTCAAAACAAAAGAACCTGTAAATTGTGATTTAATTTCTACGGGAAAAGATTCTTCCGGAGAAGTGGTTTCAAAATGGATATTCAGATGGAACTTTTTAGCATTGGAAAGGAAGTGAAAAAATTAGTAAAAAAAATAGATTGATAGAACATACAGGAGTAAGATATCCGATTATTTGTGGTGCTATGTATCCTTGCTCTAATCCTGAATTAGTTGCAGCTGCAGCAAATGGAGGAGGTATGTCAATTATACAACCGGTCTCTCTTACAATGGTTCATGGATATGATGAACCAGATCTAAATCAGGGATTAATTAATGGAATAAGATATATTAAATCAATGACAAACTCTCCTTTAGGTTTTAATGCTTTGATTGAGAAGGGAAATGACAAATATTTGAAGAGAATGTCAGAATGGATTGATATCGCTTTAGATGAAGATATTCGTTTCTTTGTTACCTCATTAGGAAAACCTGATTGGGTTTGTGAAAAAGTACACTCTAGAGGTGGTTATGTATATCATGATGTGACCACCAGAATCCACGCTGAAAAAGGAGTTAGTTGTGGAGTAGACGGTCTAATCTGTGTAAATAATAGAGCGGGTGGTCACTTAGGATCAGATGGTATGGAAAAGATGTTTGAGGATTTAAAAGATCTAAATTTACCTCTAATCTGTGCGGGAGGAATTGGTAGTGAGGGGGAATTAGAAAAGGCACTAANCATAGGTTATGAAGGAGTTCAAATGGGAACCCGATTCATTGCTACGACTGAATGCTCATCCCCAGAGGGATACAAAGATGCGATAGTCAACTCTAAAGAAGAAGATATTGATTGGACAGTAAAACTAACTGGAGTCCCAGTATCAGTCATTAAAACAGCTTCATACAGGAGAGAGAACTCTTGGTTTGTTAGATTATTACTTTCTGGTAGGTTTAAACATAGAACACGATGGTTGCTAAATTTCCTCTCATTCCAAAGATGGAGAAAGATGGCCCAAGGAAATAAATCATCAAAAGAGATTTGGTCTGCTGGTAAAAGTGTTGAAACTATTGATAGTATTGAATCTGCAACAGTAATCATGGAAAGATTAGGAAAATCTATATNTCAATAAATTTCGTCAGAACTAAGANNAGCAGATGATTCCCAGTGTCATGCAGACATTGAGGACGGCAATTATTCTTGCTCATCCTGCTGCAGCATTAGTAATTTTATGGTTATTTTTCAATCAAAGAAAATGGAGAAAAAAATCACTAATTATCAAAGGTTCTGAAAGAGAAAGGCAAATACAGAATCATGAATCTATGGGTAATAAGATATTAATTTACAGTTTTCTAATCGTTCTTTTAGCATTTATATCAAATATTTTTAGGGGAATAATTGATTTCAATAGCCCAACTCATTATTTAGTTCCCGGACATTTCCACGGTTGGTCAGGTATTTTAGGCCTAACTATGATGTTCGGACTCTGGAATCTCGGTCAGAAAACTAGTGTTGCAAAGAAGTCCGGACTTTCCTTTCACAGACAAAAAGAACTACATGGAAAGGTAAGCGATATTTTAGCTATGCTTATTGTAATTCATTCATTTCTAGGATTGTTATATTTGTTGACAATTTTATAATATTCTAGAATCCCAAATTTTTTGCCAATAACTTATGTTTTCATCAATATCAGATTTAATTACAACTCGATCCACTATCTTACCATCATGTAGTGGCATTATTCTACAACCACAGGCGTTAGCATGACCACCACCATCCGAATCAAATAAAGTTGCCAAATCTATCAAATCAAATATGCCCCCTTTTGGATGAAGAAAGGAATTTGTATAAAATGAAGCTGAAACAGGGTATCCAGTCCTAGCACCTAAACTAGTCCCGGTATTTCCATGTATTATAACGCAAGCATCGCATTCTTCACCAGCTATAGCTGTAGCATAATATCCATTTGATCTAATTCCTAAATTTTCCATTCTTACTATGGCCAATCTATTTGTTACATGTAAATTATCTTTTATCAATTTAGCTAATTTTTTTTGTTCCGACTTCTTCTCTTTAAATTTTACAGCAATTTCACCTTCTTCCANAATCNTCTCAACACTCAGACCTTCTTCTAAAAATTTTAAAATCATCCTGGATATTTCTTCATTATCATCAATTATTCTTCCAAGCCAAACAAATACATTATCAGAAAAAAACTCTTCTCTAGTAATTCTTCCACTATCTAACTTATCAACCCAATCAATTAGATTCTCTAAATCCTTCAAGTCTAATCTCTGAGATACTAAATCGAAAGCAATTCTTGCAGCAGATGGACTTTCTTTCCAGATTATAATACAATCCGTATTTTCATCTTCACTTGGAGCATTTGATTTATGATGATCTATACTTAAGCCACAGTTGTTATGTCTCGGTAAATCACAAATTGCTGTCCATTTGTCTATAATAGAATCAAGATGACCAGATCTTACTTCTCCAGGGTGTCCAAAGGAAATCTTAGCATTTGGCCACCATCTCTTCAAAATCGCTGCAGTTACTACTCCGTCCAAATCACTATCTGTTAGAATATGCCGAATTTCTAGTTCGAGTGCGCCAACCAATGATAACTAACAGAGGCAACTACTCATTTTACTTTCCGAAAAATGTATTTGGCAAGGGTTTATTTTTAGATGTAATTTACAGTCATTTATGGCAACAGAAAATGATAGAATGGAAACATCCTGTGGATTTATACTGTTGAACTTCGACAGTATTTTACTACTCCAATATCCACAAGGCCATTGGAGCTTCCCAAAAGGGCACATTGAGGAAGGAGATTTAGATTATCATTCTACTGCTTCAAGAGAATTACTTGAAGAAACGGGAATAAAAGATATTAGAATCAATAAAAATTGGAGCAAGAGGACTGAATATCATTTTCATAGAAAAGGTGTACAGATCCCCAAACAGGTATTTTGGTATATCGCGGAAACTGATGAACTATCAGTCAGTTTATCCAACGAACACACTAATTATCTCTGGCTCGATTTCGATTCCGCAAGTAATCAGTTAACCTTCAATCAAGAGAAGAAACTTTTACTATCCGCTAGGCGGTACTTAGAATCTCAGGGTAAGAATTTCTAATTTTAGAANATTNTCAAAAATCAGTAGCTCTGACAGTCTTTCGACCGTTTGCCTGTGCTCTTGCAATTGCTTGACTTACTGCGGCATCAGCTACAGCATTCATAGCTCCCATAGCATCTCCACCTGTATTGCAACCAGCTGCTTTGAATGCTTCTTTTACTCTGCTAGCAACAACCATGCCTGATCCGGAGTTTCCACCAGCATGAATGTCATGAGACCTCACAGTCTTTCGTCCATTAGCTCCACATCGAGCTACTGCTGCTGCTACTGCTGCT
>FUFK010067937.1_pt1 | contig 12671 bp, 13 predicted proteins | sample 1021851 | NCBI WGS metagenome assembly FUFK01 (sample SAMEA51879418, study PRJEB19060) | metagenome | reverse complement strand
CCTGATATATGTTGGATTTGTTTTTTCTTATCTTTAATTGCCTCTTCTTGTATTTCAAGTTGTTTTTGCATAGCTTCTAATCTTTCAACTTGATCTGCGAGTGATTGTACACCTCCAGTATTTTTTATTATATCTTGTTGATCTACCTCAAAGTTTATCCCTGTTGCAGTCTCATTTTCCTCTAAGTATGTTTTTCCATCTTTATTAGTTGTTGCCATCTATTTCTCCTTTCTCGTATAGATTAATTTCAATGGGATAATATTTTCTTTCTTGTTTATCCCACTTCAGCAGTTTAAACTTACCGCCTGTAATATCAGATACAATAGAACATGCAACACCTATTATTGCAGGATCGCCTGTAAGTAGTAAATAATCTCTTGNCTTATAATTTTTTAAACCTTGTCTTAATTTATAAATTAATGGTCCAGGTGAAAATATCATTTGTGAAAACTCTGGTAACAAAAATTTAAATTGTCCATATTGAGATGCACCCATAATATTTATTTTAGGAGCACCTGCTTTGCTTCCTGATATTTCCTGAATAACATATACTGTAGAAGTATAGTTATTCTTTANCGTTTCATATTTATTACTTTCTGACATTGACAAATCATATAACATCCTATATATAAATGTCAATAGAAAGATGAATTATAAATTTAAGACAAAGCCATACAAGCACCAGTTGACTGCTTTAGAAAAGTCGTGGAACAAAGAAACCTTTGCTTANTTCATGGAGATGGGTACAGGCAAAACAAAAGTATTAATAGACAACATGTCTATGCTTTACGACAAAGGCAAGATAGATGGTGCATTAATTGTAGCTCCCAAAGGTGTAGTAAAAACCTGGCACGAGCAAGAGATACCTACGCACTTACCTAGGCATATAGAAAGTGTGACGGTATTGTGGCAATCAAATATAAATAAAGCACAAGAAACTAAACTAAATAATTTGTTTGACATAGGGACTGACTTTCATATTTTTATAATGAACGTAGAGGCTTTATCTACAGACAAAGGTGTAAAGTTTGCTGAAAAGTTTTTAAGATCACATAAAGCTTTGATGGCCATAGACGAGTCTACCACTATTAAAACACCCACAGCTAAACGAACTAAGAATATTATTAATCTGGGTAAAGCAGCCAAGTATAAAAGAATAATGACAGGGTCACCGGTTACAAAAAATCCACTAGATTTATACACACAGTGTGAATTTTTAGATCCATATTTATTAGATTTTGCATCATACTATGCATTTAGAAATAGATATGCTGAAATGACAACCATGAATGTTAGAGGTAGATCAATACAAGTTGTTAAAAAATTTAGACACTTAAATGANTTNTCAGANTCTTTAAAACCTTTTTCTTACAGAGTTTTNAAAGAAGANTGTTTAGACTTACCACCTAAAAGCTGGACTAAAAGACATGTCATTCTTACTGGTGAGCAAAGAAAAATTTACGATCAAATGAAAAAAACAGCTCTTGCTACTTTGAATGGTAAAGTTACATCTACTATGACAGTGTTAACTCAGTTGATGAGATTACACCAAATAACTTGCGGGCATTTTACTGCAGACGATGGATCTACGCAGTTAATAGATAATAATAGAATAAAAGAATTAATGAATATATTAGAGGAAACAGAGGGTAAAGCTATTATCTGGGCCAACTATCAAAAAGACATTACGACAATAATAAAAAGTATTGTAGAAGAGTATGGTCCGGGGTCCGTGGTCGACTATTATGGGTTAACGCCACAAGATGAAAGACAAGATAACATACGTAAATTTCAAAACGACGAAGAGTGTAGATTTTTAGTAGGGACACCTCAAACAGGTGGATATGGTATTACACTTACACAAGCTAACACTGTAATCTATTATTCTAATGGGTATGATTTAGAGAAAAGATTACAATCAGAAGATAGAGCACATAGGATAGGACAAAATAAAAACGTAACTTATATAGATATTATTGCAGAAGATACTGTTGATGAAAAAATACAAAAGTCTCTACGTAAAAAAATTAATATTGCATCTGAAGTTATGGGTGAAGAACTAAAATCTTGGATTTAATCTAAGTCTACAGCGTTACCAATAATAGGTTTGTATCTAGTCTTACCGTCTTCTCGGTAAGCTCTTAATAATTGTTTACGTGGATCTTCAGCAACCCAGGAGCAGTGGACCCAGCCCGAGTTGGGCTCCCCAGGAGTGTAGAACTCGAGGATCATTTGATCCCAATCTAGGTTTGCTTTGATCCAGTCAAATACCTCAGCGTTGCTTGTGCCCAGACATTCGAAGTCAACCGCCTCAGCCTTGGTATGTTGCGAATTTAATGAACTACCTATCTTTACACACAGCTCAGGGCTACGAAAGCAGCTGGTCACCGTTACTCTGCCGAAATGGTCACGAACTGGTTGTAAAATATTTTCACAAAGTAATTTTAATTTTTCTATTTGATCTGCGTTAGGATTATTATCTATGCCCAGCCTGATGGCTGTATCTGATTTAATTAGCTCTGCAAGAGAGAAGTTACGTGATAGTTTCATTAAGTGATTAAAAGATTTAGTGCGAAGAGCGCAGCAGATCCCGCAGCTGCCAAGAGAACCCAATAGATCTTGTCTATCTTACCGCCCAACTTCTCGACATCTTCGTGTATATGTTTTAAGTGATTATTCTTAATTTGCGAAATGTCTTTGCGTAATCCTGTAATATAACCATACAGGGATACGATGTGTTCTCTTGTTGTTTTAGGGTCTATTGCCATTACGTACGTGTTCTCCTCCTAATAATTTGTTCTGTTGGAGATAGTAATGCTTCCTCTACCGGTGTCAACCCAGTTTGTTGGTTAATATTTGCCGCAAACATATTAGATATTTGTGGATCTGGTAAGAAAGGTGCAGCTGGTACAACTGGTTGTGCTTTACTTTGTTGATCTATTCTTTCAACATTTTCTTCTATTTTTGGTTCTAGTGTTTCTATTTTTCTATCTATAGTTGATCTTAAAAATTCTTCTCTTTCGGAATCTGATAAACCTAAAGGTATGTTCATGTATTTATTTTTAATTTTAAATAATTCTGATCTGTTTACAAAATTATTTATTGTATAGTTTGTTTCTAATTCTCTATTTATGTTTTTAATAGTATTTGCAATAGCTGTTTCTTTTTTAAAACTAGGCACATTTTCTGGACTAAATGTTCCTAACATAACCATGTTTACATCTTTATCAGATAAAGCTCTTCTTCCTTTTAAAAGATTTCTTATTTCTATATCTGTAAAATTTAAAGTTCGTAACGCTTGAACATCTTTATATACTTCAGATAATATTCTGTAATTATTTGATTGTAATTTATCAAACTCTTTTGTAAAAGTTTCTGNAGGTAAACCTCTTAATATTNTTCTTGCATCAGCNTGTANTTTTGNTGCATTNTTTANATCNTTNGTATAAGCNTGTCTTGTTCTTTGTAAATCTCCTGAATATTTACCAAGTTTAAATCTCATGTTTTGATATGGATCTTGTTTAACAATACTAAATCCAGTCATAACTTTTAATACTGTGTCATACAAATCTCTTTTGATTGCAGATTTAGATAAGTTACCATTAAACGCTTGAAATATTTCTTCACCACTTCTAATAGTTGTAGGGGTTACTTTTCTATACGCATGGTACAATACTTTTGCAAACCAATCAGGATCGTTTTTCATATCAGCTATCAAACCACCTTGTTTAGTTCTAAACTGTAAGTTTTTATTAGGCGTTAATTCTAGCGCCGTTTCAAATGCAATTGATTTTTGTAGAAAAGGTTCTACTGATTTTTCAAAAAAGTTTTTTACTGATAATGCAAACAAATCTAATGTAGACTGATCGGTATCTTTACCTTGTTTAAACGTTTGAAAAGCTGATGAAAAAGGTGCTTTTACATCAGCGTATGGTACAAGATAAGAAAAGTTTGTTGCTTTCCAAGACCTATTATCTTCTTGTGATGTAACTGGTATCATGTCAGAATCTTTTTCAAACTCGGGTGCAAACCTATCTTTGTATGCTTGATACATTTCTTTTGTTATACCTGTCATTTGTTGTGCAGAATCTAATATTACCGGTGTTCCTATACCTACAGTTGTAGACCAACCTATTAACTGTCTTGCACCTATTTGTCTTATGTAGTCATTTTCTGACTGCATCTTACGCATACCCCCTCTAACAATATTAAAAGAGTTTCTGTACATTTCTGAAACGAAAGCAACGAAGTTTCCAAGAAGTGGAAATTTTCTAACGTTTTGAACAAACGTTGGTATCATAGAATAGTTTGGATATGTGTCTCTTATTTCAATACCAGCTATTTCTTTTATAGCATCATCTAAAGTTTTNTTTGTGCCATCGGCTCTAACAGGTTTAAATTCATACTTATATACATCTCTAAAATATTGTTTAACTTCATCTAAATTTCTAAGTGCTGGAGTTAATTGTGATTTAACATAGTTATATCCAAACAACTTCCACAAGTTATCTCCAAGTTGATATGCTTCCATAGCTTTATTAACTGTTTTACCTATTGGGTTTAAAAGATTTGCTGTTCCTTTACCTGTCAACAGTGAAGCCATGATATTATCTGAAGTGGTATTGTTTAATACAGTTTTATTAAATATCTTAGAAGGACCCATTAATTCAGGTATTACTTGCTCTAGTTCTTGAGCAATTGTAGATGAATCTATTGCACCATTATCTAGTGCTTCTTGTAAAGTTTCTCTTAATTTTTTTGGGTCTTTTGTTTTATTTAATAAATCATCAAACAATATTCTAAAATTATCCGCAACACTTGCACCTTTACCAATATGTCCGTTTGCTGTTGCAAACATAGCTGCAGTTGTAATGTTACGCATTTGAGTCATTACAGATAATACTGTTTTGTTCATCTGTACTCCTGCTTTAATTGCAAGCATACTTTTTACACCAGGTAATTTTAATAAAGTGTCCATGATTGTTGTATTGTCTTTCATGGCCTTTGCTATTTCAGGTAAAGTTAACATTGGTTCTTTACCCGTTCTAAAAATTTTATTAAGATCTACGTTAAATGGTTTTCCAACTTGTATAGGAACTAAAGCTCTAGGGCTTCTAATACCATTTTTTCTAGCAAAATCTAAATACTCTCTATTGTTTCTAAATATAAAATTACCCATACCAAACTCAGCTATTTCTCTGTAAGCTTTAAAAGTATTAGCCGTGTTTGCCATCTCAACAATAGTGTCCATAATAATTTGTTTTGGATCTTCAACTCTACCAAGAAGTTTTGCTACTTCATCAGGTAAATATTTTTCATCTTTAAAAAATTTGTTAAATGTAGATTTAGGTATTTTTAATTCGTTAGCTGCATTAACTATTGCTTCTAATCTTTGTTTAGGAGATGAACCCTCTGTCCTACCTATTGTAAGCATTCTATTTACCATGGCTGTTGCCTCTAGTTCTGCCTCTGATTTAGATATATTTTTATTAAAAGATCTTTGTTGTTTAACAAAAAAATCTATGGCTTTTTTGTATGTTGCTTTGTCTGCTCTAAATTTATTGTTTTTAAATATTTCATAAGATTGATGTAAGTACCTTCCCATATTTTTTATAAGGTCATCTTTAACATTCATAGTTTTTAATACAGGAGATAGTTCTGCTGAATAATCATCTATTAATTTTCTAATAGCAAAAGTAGATGATCGTAATGGTTTAGGTAATTGATCTAATCTTAAATTACCACGCATGTATTCTAATATGTCTCCCCAATATCTAAGAGATTGATTAGCTGTTTGTGTATTAAAAAGTATGTCATTAAAACCAGCGCCAGCTAGTTTGTACATTTGAATATCTAAATCTTTCATAAATATATCTGTAGATTTTTTTGCAGATTTATTTAATCCTTCTAATCTTTTTAATTCATTTCTTGCTTGAGCTGTAAAAGGTCCACCAGATTTTATATTTTGTAAGAAAAAACTATCTATTGCTCTTAATACAGATCTTTTAACATCTAGACCGTACTCAGAAAATTTCCAAAGTTCTTGTTTTGGTATTCCTGCTTTTGTTAAAGCTTTGTCTGTATTTTTAGCTACCGCCCTAAACAATGTAGGTAATCCAGATTTTTCACTAGCTAATAGTTTTGTTGTTCCTGTCAGTGCAGGATCAACCACATTAGATAATATTACTCCTGTGCCCTTTGCACCAAACTTTATTGTTGGACCCACTAATTTTAATGCACCTAAAAATGCAGTTCCTTCTGCTCCAAATTTTAATTTATTTCTTAATACTGCAGCAGCATATTCTTTTGGATCTGTAATACCTTCCAAATCCTCTAATTGTGTTTTTGCTAAAGCTCTCTCTAATGCATTACCTTTTTCATCACCAAATATATCTCCAATAGATTGTTGTCCTGTTGCTGATACAGCTGTATCTGCTGCAGCCACAGGTAAAACCCAATATCCACCGTATTTTGCAAGATTTAGACCAACCTGTCCTGCTTTTGTTTGTGCAGCTTTTTTAGCTACTTTGTTTGCTAGTTTTGTTTTTGCAACATTACCAAATAATTTTTTTGCTACTTTTTGTGCAACTGCAAAACCAGTTCCGTATTGTGTAAGAAGAGATGTAAACTTTGCTATACCGCCTGCATCTGGTCCATANATATCATTTATATTTACTTCTGGTAAAACTTTTTGAATATTGTCTAATGTTTCTGTATCTAAATATAAATCAGACAGTGCACCAAGCAATTCAGCTGTTCCTCTTACACCAGTATACAAACCATGCGTTGGTCCAGCAACTGTTTGAAATAATTTACTTTCTTTTATTTTAGTTCTAGCTATGTCGCCAGCAGCATCTTGACGATACATAGCATCGTATTGATTAGGGCCAAGATATTTAAGATCTGAAAATCTGTTTAAATCGTCTTTGTCTGCTANATCTCNTAATGAAAAAACAGATCTATCAAAATACTCAGAGTATCCGTCTTTTTTATACTCATCCAAAAATTGTATTACTGGGGTAGGATCGTTTTTAAAAACGTTAAGATATCTGTCTACCTCATTTTGAACGTCACCAGGTAATTCATCAACAAAACTTCTATACTCGTCACTTAATACAGCTGATGGTTTGTTTTTTTCTTTTGGTGATGAGTAGGAGTCTTGTCCTATTGATCGTAGTCTATCTAAAAAACTTTCTGCCATGGGCCTCCTTAAACGGTAGCCACATCAATGACTAGTTGTGTACCATATTTATCGTTAAACGATGTTACATCTTCTTGGTTTTTAATACTTGCAAAGTCAGCAAAAGCTGTTTTATCATATGATATAAGTTGAACCACATCATCGGTAATTTCTTGTGGTAGTCTAGCTCTTAACATATCAAATACTTGATTACCTCTACCTTGACCTTGCGTTTCCATAGCAACATCTTTAGATTCATTTGCTACTGCTTGATCTATTTTGCTAAGAAAATCTGGACCATATTTGTTGTAAAAATATCTTTTTAGTTCATCTATGCTATTAGGACTTCTACGATTATCTGCTTCAAACTCACTTAGTAAATCAGCTAAAGATCTTAATTCAAATCTAGGTGTATCATCAAAAGCCATTTTACCGTCACCTAGTGGTTTAATAGGTTTTGGTGCGAAAGGATTTATAGGTTTTGTTGGATCCTCTGGTAATTCACCATCATCATCTGACCCCATTCTTCTATTAACTCTATTTGGCATGCCGCCTTCAGCGTTACCTCCCGTAAATTTTAAATATTTATCTAAATCTTCTGGTCTTGGTTCAGCTCCAGCTTGTCCTCTTTGATCATATTTATAGTATAACTCTACGGCTTCTAGGTAAGGATTTCCACTTATGAAAATTCTTTTTTGTTCTCTTAAATTGTCTATTTGCTTATCAATAATTTTTTTCTCTGCATCAGACATTTCAGGTGTTATTGACCGCTGTAATTTATCAATATTTTGTTGTAAATTTTTTAATGCTTCTTGAGATTTTAATTTAGTTGTAAATCCTCTACCCTCTGGTTTTAACGCTTTTGCAAACGCAAGATCTACTGTTGGGTCTGATTTTTTAAGTTCTAATTTTTTCTTTGCTGATAATGCAGGTAAAGCTATATCAGTTCCCGACATTGCAATATTTTTTATTATATCTAAAGGATTATTAGATTCTTCTGTAGACAAAGCTTGACCAACTCTACCCAAAGCTTGCAAGTTTATTATAGCTATCCATATTAGCTATTGCCTTATCTCTCTCTGCTTGCTTTATCAAGAGCACTTCTTAAAAAATCTTGATACGTAGTTGGTCCATTAGCATAGTTTGCTCTACCATCTGTCATGTTTACTTTCTCGTCTAAACCTGATGTAATACCTGTTCCTTGTGAGGCAGCCTTGCCTCCCATTCTAAACATAGGTCTTTTCATTACATTATAATTCATAGTCTATCCAAATAGTTTACCTAAAGTAAATGCTCCTATTCCTGCTTGTAACGCTCCTGCCAAAGGACTTTGTTGTGGAGCTGCAGGTCCTGTTTGAGTTTGTACTGATCCNAACATACCACCAACACCAGCTANTCCTTGTCCAAATCTAGCTAANCTATCTACTGGTTCAAAAGCTGCCATTCTAGCTGCACCTGTTTGTGCATCCTGTACTGCTTGTCTAAANGCTAAATCACCTTGTCCCAAAGCTTGNGCTGNACCTATTGCACCTGCTGCTAACTGTGGTTGTATTTGAGCTAAACCTAATTGTTGATTAGCAAGTCCTGATTGTAGTCCTGCTAAAGCACCTTGTTGTTGAAAAGCTTGCGCTGCTAATTGATTAGCTTGTGTAAATCCTGCTTGATTTAATTGTGCCTCTATTAATGCTCTGTCCATGTCAGATTTTCTATCATACTCTGCAAGTTGAACACCTGATCTTCCTGCACCTAAAGCACCTAATTGTGCTTGCTGATCTCTTATTGATTGTCTTCTAGCTGCTGCTTGCTCATCAAAAGATGCAAGTGTAGCATCTCTTACTGCTGCTTGATATGGTGATTCAAATGCTTGAAACGCTGTTGGTCCTGTTCTACCAGCTGCTGCTGTAATAAAAGGTTGTACACCACCCATTGTTTGTTGAGCTGTTTGTAAAAATGGTTCAAACCCTGCAACACCAGTTCCTTGAACACCTGATACTGCTCCTGTTGTTGGATCAAATTGTAATGTCCCTAATCCTGCTTGTGTAGCTGCTTTTTGTTGTGCTTGTTGTTGTAATGCTCCAAGTCCCACCACTGTTGGTGCAAACTTAGATGTATCCATCGCTTGACCAGCTTGTGCTGTTGCGCCTTCTAAAAATTTTTCTATACCCGGTTTTAAATAATCCGGTGCTGATTGTATTTGTGTAATTGTTTCTTGAGCCATTATGCTGTCATACCTTTCGCTTCAGGTTTTGCTTCTAATTGTTTCATAGTGTTATACATACGTTGAGCTCCTTTTTGTACGCTACCACCGCCAGCAGCTCTTACTGCGTCAGCTGTAAATACGAATTCATTTTTGCTTAATCTAGCAGGCACGTCATCGGCTTTTTCTTTTGCGCCATATGGCATGAAGCCTCCTGTATACCTCATATCTGCCTCAATTGGAAGCCCTCCTAGACCTGATTCTTGAGCCGTGGGCATTGTTCCAAGAGCATAGTTTTCACGCATTAGTCCACCAGCTTGTGCAGCTTGTCTATATAATGTTGGTATATCAAATACACCAGAATTTAGTTGTGAAAATAATTGAACACCTCTTTCATAATCGTCAGAGTTACCTGTTTGTGCANCTAAATTTTCTCCTGCTTCTTCAGGTGTTTTAGCAGCTGTTATTAAAGATAGTGTTCCTACACCAAGACCAGCTGCTTTAGATTTACTAAATCCACCATCTTTATCACCTAATAAAAATTGACCTGCTTTTGTGTCTAATACTCCAAAACTTTGTTTTGCTCCAGTGCCAGGTAAAAATCCTTTACCAAGTTGAAACATTTCACCACCTTGTCCTATTAATCCTTCAGTTCCTCCCGTTCCAAGAACAGGGTCAGGTGTTCCCAATAAAAACTCTCCAGCTGCTGATTGTTTAAATCCAGCAGTTAAATTTTGTCCAGTTTGTGTTTTTTCTAAAAATGTAGGAGTAGCAGCTATTGCTAAATCTACAGGACTAATTCTACCTGTTTGTTTTGCTGTACCTAATAGATATGCTGCCTCTCTATACCCTGGTGGTAAGAAAGGTGCAGCTATTCTCATGATACCTGCTATCTCTTTTGGGACTAATTTTTTAGCAACTTTAGTTACGGGTTTAGTAATTTTTCTAGTAACTTTTTTAACAAAGCTTCCTAGTCCGTATAGTTGTCTTGGTTGTTGCATTCTAGTTATGGCCATTTGTTTATCTTATTTTGTTTCTCCAAATAAATCAAGGCTTGGCATGATAACTCTAACATCTTTTCTTATGTCAGATTCAGGTATATTTTTGGCTTTCCAATCAGCATCATCCTTATATACCTCGCCTGTCTTCATATTTGTTATTGTTGTTATTACTTCTTTTGGTTCTATTATTGGGATATCTTTCATTATGTTGTTACCTCTCGCGGCTGTATTTCTAATATAGAAGCTATGACGTGCAGCTCGTTCGCGTCACCAGCTTGTACTTTAAGTATCTCACTCTCTTCCATTACAAGAGGTTGAGATAAAAGTTCTGTTGTAGTGTTACCTGATATGGTTTTAGTTTTAAATAAACTAAATATATTACCACTAGCATCGACTAATGTTACTGTTATTGTAGTCCCTGATCCAGCATCCTCAGATACTAATAATGATTTAACAAGAGATGTTTTGAAACTAGGCACTGTATACAGTGTAGTTAAATCTGTTGTAGTTAAGTCTACTTTTTTATTTATAAAACTATTTGCCATTAATTTAAAAAGAAGTTTTCTGCTTCTACCTCATCTTTTAATTCTTGTTGAAACGTAGTGTTTAATTTTTCTACAATTGCATCAAGGTCTCTTACTTGAGCTTCTGCCGTAGGTAAATCATATTCTGCACTAGGTCTTGTTAATACTTGTACTATCTTAGCCATGGATCGCCCCTCCTCTTTCTGCAGAAGATCCATATCCACCTTCACCAGAAAAACCACCACCTCCATCTTTAGATCCACCAAAATCTCCTCTATCAATTCTTGATTGTAAATCTTTAACAGATCCTCTCATTGCAGCTGTTTCTCTAGCTCTTTTATCTCTCATTCTTTGTGCAAAGTCTGCAAAACTAGTTGATCGTGCAAAAGTATCAAGATTTGTATCTCCTCTTAAACCAACACCACCTTGTATTCCAACTCTTCCTGGCATTCCTGATAAACCTTTAGCTATTAATCCAGCAGGAAGACTAAGTGCTGTAAGAATACCTGTACCTAATCTTTTACCTAATTGTTTTGCAAAATCTAAATTAAAACCTGGTTTAGCTACTTGTGCAAAATCTTCGTAAGCTGGTATTGTAAGACCTGCATTATCTATAGCCATTATACCTGCTCTGTTTAATGCTTGTCTATTTTGTAATTCTTGTAACTCTTCTAAAGTTGGTTCTGGTGCAAATGCTTTAGTAAAAAAAGAATCTGGCATTTCAAATCTTGAAATAGCTCCTTTTATACCACCTTTATTAATAAAATCTAATAAAGCATTGCCAGTGGTTCCCGTGTCTTGATTAGGGGTAAAATCGTAAGTTAATCCTGTTCTACCTTTTGGACTAAAGCCATATCTTCCAACACTTCCTGCTAAAGCAAAATCAACAGGATTATTTAAAGCTAGATCTGTTAAACCTCCAGTAAATCTTCCTCCTGGTTTGGTTGTTTGCAAACCATAGTCTTCATAACCAATAGTTCCAGTAGTTCCTTTTTGAGATTCTAATTCCAACATTCTGTCTTTCATCATTTGAGTTCCAACAGGATCTTGAAATCCTAAAATCCCTCTACCAAAATTTATTGCAGGTGTTGCCATTGTAGCCATTAATTCATACTGTGGAGAAATTAAATTTCTTATACTCATTATCGTCTACCATCTGGTTGTATATCTAATCTAAATGTTCCTAANTTCCAGCTTTGATTAGTTGTTGTATTTGCTATCTTTAATGCAATTGCTCTAGCTCTTGCACGCGTATCTACTTTTTGTGTAGATGAAGATACTGTAAATGGTCCGAGTGATGAACTAGCTTGACTATCATTAGGATAGTTTCTTAATTCTAGTGTAACTTGTGTGTTTCCTGTTTGAGATATAAAGTCTGGTATAAATCTTCTAATCTTCATTAAAAATTCACCATCTCCTCTAATATCTGCAACACCTGTAGATTGTCCTGTTATACCTCTTCTTTGACTTATATCAAAATCTCCAGATGAAATATTAGCAAGTATTGCTGTTGTTGAAGATCCTTTGACTTGATCTGTCCCTGTTTCGTGTTCATAGTATATTGTAGAACCTTCCGTGTTTCCTACAACATCAAAAGATGTATCTACTCCAGCACTATATTCTAAAGCATGTGGTACTCCAAATACTGCAGAATCTTTCCACATTGTTCTAGCTAATGTTCCGTTTGTCCAAACAGGTCTTTGTGGTGAAGAGTCAAAATAGTTATATGCAACCATTCTGTTTACAACAGAGGATGAGGAAGTTGGATA
>FUFK010067593.1_pt1 | contig 12674 bp, 8 predicted proteins | sample 1021851 | NCBI WGS metagenome assembly FUFK01 (sample SAMEA51879418, study PRJEB19060) | metagenome | reverse complement strand
GTATCGCCAGCATTGACAGTCTGCAGGGGAGGCTCAGTGATACTGACGTCATACTCAGGGAGCGTCAAGGATCTAAAGCTGACCTGATTTGAGGTGCCTGTTTGCGTGCTATTGCCGACTTTATAATTGGTCTGTGCAATGTTATTAATCGTTGTTACGCCCACACCATCTTCGGCATGAGCGATATTTGCTTGCATAAGTAGCATCGAGGCTGCTAACGTAGTCAGTGCAGTTAGTGCACCTGTACGGTTACGAGGGTTACGAGACGAAAATACAGCTTGACGCATATTCGGTAATCCTACTTATGAAAGAAAATATAATGGATATAAAGATAAAGGGTAAAAGGGGAGTTTTCTTAACCAGATTAAGAAAACTCCTTTGATCATGAATTAATAATTATGGAGTTGAGTTAGTACCTGTCTGAGAGATCTTGGCAGAGAAATAGATAGTACCAACTTCTTGACCCGTTAGGGTATCAAACGTACCACCGATATTCTGACCTGATATGTTAGATGACGCCGGATCTGAGTTATTTGACGTAGTAGACGAAAAGTCGCCTTCATAAGTCAAAGTTTCAGTCAAAGTATCAGATAGAACGACACTAGTGATCTCAGTATTAGAGAAAGTATTCGTAGCCTCTAACTTGTAAAATGCACACTGATCAGCAGTAGCAGTCACGTTAGTCGTTACCCAGTTGCTTATCGATTGTGGATTAGTACCACAAGCTGCCGCTGCTTGGAATTTGAATAAATCAATACCTTGCATGGTTGTCGTTGACTCAGCACTAACATCGACAGGAGCAGGTGTACCATCTACATCACCTTGTGGTAGCACTGTGATGACGATCTCTTCAAATTTACCAATATCGCTGTCCTGATCGTTATTGCTGCCTGAACCATTAGTATCGACAACGACACCGATAGTCACTGACTCATCAGGAGCAAGACCTGCGTTGACTGCGTCATTTAAGTCATATTGCCCACTACCATTCGGTGTTAGTACGACTTCACCAGCATCAAATAAGCCATTGTCATTGGCATCTACAAACACAGTAACTGTATCGATCTCATTGATATCGATAGTTGGTGTCACTGTGAAGAAAACTTCATCTTCCGCGTCGGCTTCGGTTACATCAGTACCAGCATTGGTGATGGTATAAGTGTAAACATTGTCAGCGCTTTGTAGCGCAACTTCTTTGTCGTCGTCATCAGTAATGGTCAATGAACGCGTCTGATTCTTTGGCGTGACAGTAGCATCATCGTTGTTGTCTTCACCAACATCAGGGTTAGCTGGATCTTCGAAGTTATCTTCTGTGGTATTGTTATCATCGCCGTCACCTGAACTATCGGTTAGATCGATGTCACCATCATCATCAACATCGTCAGTGACAACAGCATAGTTGACAAAGTCGCTACCGACTGTTGCATTGTCAGCTGCTCTAGCACGGAAAGTAATCGTAATGGTATCGTTTTGATCGATATTTTGACCAGTCAAGGTAATCGTTCTACCGTCGCTTGAGATATCAGGAGTACCTGTGCCCGTAGTAGTCGGTGCTTGATAATTAGCTTCGCCATCTTGGATAGCAATTAGACCAGCAGGCAAATTATCAGTAATAGTAACGTCAGTACCATCAGCCGTACCTTCGTTTAGCACAGTAATCGTGTAGTCCACATAAGCGTTGGCATTATTCAGATCGATAATCTTGGTACCAAGATTGCTTTGCGCTGATTTGGTAATGGCATAGATAGGCGTCACTGTGATTGCATTATCAGTGTTAGTAGCGACAGCAGGCTGACCAAGATCATCTAGATATTTACTCGTTGAGGTAACTGTCAATATGCCATTGTCACCGATCACACGATCATCATTAGGATCTGTAACCGCGCTGATAACGATATCAGCAGACTGANCTGGATCGAGCTCTATAGTACCGCCATTCGCGACAGTTTCAACGTTACCAACTGGGTTGCCATCAGCATCACGGACTTGATAGGTAATCTCGCTATTGGCAATATCAAAGTCATAGTCATCGTTATCTTCATTTGAGATGTTGATAGTATAAGTATCGGTGACGTTACCGTCATTTGAGAGAGTATGAGTAAATTCAACAGACTCACCTGCCACTGGATTGACATCGATATCTTCGTTTTCATCATCGCCAGGGTTACCATCAGCAACAGTAGCAATCAAACTAAATGCTCCTGTCTCGCTGACAGTGATAGTCACCTCATTCGATTCGGCAGTTTGTTGAGTATTGTTGCCTGTGACATTATATGTCGCTGTAGCGATGTTCTTCACAGCAAAAGCATCGTCCTGATCGTAAGTGACACTGGCGGCATTAGCAGTGCCAGTGATACCCATTGCTGTGACAATACCAACAGTCAATATCGAGTATTTAAATAGGTTAGGTTTCATACGGTAAATCTCCTAAAGGGTGTAAATAAATAGTCCAAAACGAACTATTCAACGATGGTGTTCATTGCCACAGCGGCAGACTTCTTAGCGGGTAGTAATTTAATATTCCAGCGTAGAGTACGGTACTCAGAGTATGGAATCTTGACCATCTTGCCATCAACTTTGCGCATAAGCGGCATATCGGCGTAGTTCTTACCATCGATACTTGCCTGAGCGCTAGCGGGCGTTGCCTCACCATTAAATACCATGTTGGCAGGAATGGGCAAAATAACCGCTAAATCGTTGATGTCTTTATTGATAGTATTGGTATAGTTGGCTTTGTACTGAATAACAGTACCAGCGGGCGCTGTGCTTACAGGGGCATAGCTCACTTTGCCGTCAGTATTCTTGATGACTTTATTGGCAGTCAATTCCATTTCTAAAGCATCTTCAGCATAAGCGGTACTTAATAAAGTTGCAGATGCTAACGTTGCTAGTAGAGTTGTACGGAGTAGTTTAGAGATTTTCATATCATAAGCCTTGTTAAATTTACTGCTCATATAACTATATATTGTATTTATTCCTACAATATCTGTGCCATATTGAAAAATCAGGATAGATAGAAATAAGCAAGATAGTATACAAATTTAATAGTGACATTATCATGAATTAGTAACAATTAGTCATCACAAAGAAGATAAGTGGTAGATAGCGATAGTTGAACGGTAATACTGGCAAGTTAATCTACATAATCGAAAGTAATTTCCTTGAATAACAGTCATTTATAGGTCAACTAGTAATAGTTTGAATATACATTAATTAATTTATATTAATTACATGTTTTTTATGAAGTGACAAAAATAGACAGTCAAATGCCCAAATATCAGTAGTTTATAGGTAGGTAGTGAGTAAATTGTCACATAATAAAATAAAAGNTAAATGTAATTTTTTTTACATATTATACACAAAAATACCCATAAGCACATTTAATACTTATNGGCATCTCTTTGTCCAAAAATAATATTAACGATCCGTTTTAATCTGCACCGAGAACGTCATCGTTGCGGTACCTTGCGGTACTAATGGATCAANCGTGCTTTTAATAAAGTTCTCATCCGCTGTACGCGCTGCTTGATCTGTAATGATAGTGCCAGTACCTGTACTAGTCGTCGATGCCAGATCATCCCCTCTATAATTAGCAGTCGCTGAGAAGTTAGACGTCGCATCTGAGATGACTAGGTTTTGGATATTAAATCCTCGCTCTGTAGAGGAGGTATTGGTGGCTAAGATTTGATAAATAACACATTGACCAGGCGTAGCTGCCAATGGATCTTCAGAGCTACTAAAAGCGGTATCGGCAGTGCCGTCACACGTGTCATCTATTGCTTGACTCTTGACTAAAGTAACTCCTCTAACAAGAGTTGTATCTGTTACAGAATCGATATTTGTAGGAGCGCCTTCACCACCAGCAGATAGCTCGACCACTGTAGTCTCTTCACTACCAACAACAGCACTAGTAGATGCCATATTGTATCTAACTTCCACTTTGTCACCTGGGTTTAAACCTGCGCNGCCAGGAAACTGATCGCCAGTGATGGTATAGACACCTCCAGCCTCGGTTGGTGTTACTGAAATGGGCTGGCTAGGTGTACCATTCGCTGGAGTATAAATTAAGAAGAACTCACTAAGCACAGGATTTACAGCGTCATTACTACCATCAGTAATCGTAAGGACTAGTGGGTTAGTACTATTACCTTCAACATTTTGACCCTTGTTAGTGATAATCGTCTGATGCGTGACTTGACCTGCTGTACCTGACGTTGGTGCAATCTCTTTAATCGTCGGATTGCTTAGCTCTAACTCACGTTTGATGGTCGCCAGTGGCTGNGTTGAGTCATNNCCNTNNNTNCCAGTAGCATTGGTACCGTCTGTAAAGTCGGTATCATTGACAGTATAGAAGTCACCAACGTTCTCAACTGAGCTATCGGTACTATCGATTAGCGTATTATCAGTAGCTGCATTATTGTCCAGATCATCAGTAACTTTGACATGGTTCAATGCATTATTGGCTAAAGCAGCATTAGGATCTTTTTTGACCGTAAAGTTGATAGTAATACTATCATTTACTGGGATATTTACTCCCGTTAGCTCAAAGCCTTTGTCTGTCTGATTGAGCGTACCTTTGGTTGCACTACCACTAGTTGTAATGCTATTCGTTGTTAAGGCTGTTTCAATGAGTAGGCCCGCTGGCAAATCATCAGTGATAGTGACGTCGGTTGCATCGGCAGAATAGTCAGTCGATGGATTCTTGATGACAATCTGATATGTCGCAGTATCATTACTATCGTTTAGATCCAGTGCGTTAGCTACGGTTTTGACAATACTAAAGGTTGGCAACGTAGTCACTGACTTATCAACGTTGGTCAGTGTTTTATTAGCATCAGGCAATAATGAGCTAGTAGCAGTCAGGGTTAGATCTTGTGTATTACCGCCTTTATTGCCTAGAGTTTTGGCGTTAATAGTAATGTCAATGTATTGCCCTGCTTCTAGGGGAATGGATTGATTGTTCCAAGTAGACACTGGAACATCTGTACCAGAGTATACTGGATCAGTAATAGGTGTGCCATCAGCGTTGTAGCCTTGATACGTCACTGTAGAGTTATCTACATCGTACTGAGCGTCATCACCTGATTCTACGTTGCTTAAATTTAAAGTATAGGTATCTTTACGGTTACCAGTATTCTCAAGTCTATGTTTGAACGGAATAATGCCACTAGGTGCCACATCGCCGCCATTATTGACATTATCGTTTAAATCATCGTCGTTATTTTGTGCCAGTAATGAAAAAGACAGCTGTTCTGATACTCGAACAATCACTTTATTAGAGACTACCTCTGGCTGCTCGACTCCCGCCACATCGTAACTTGCGACTGCAACGTTTTCGATATCGATAATATTAGTTGTCGTACCAGAAGTGGTATTAGTTGCGACAGCATGAGTAGAAAGACCTAAAGCGGCGGTAACGCCAACAGCGATCAAGCTATGTTTAAAAGGGTTCGGTTTCATAAAAAGATCCTAGCCAAAGTGGGTAAAGGGTTGGGTGATCAAATAATACAAATAGATATTATTTTGCTTAGCTGACGGTCGTATTGAGCGTCATCAGCATAAGCGGCACCNAACAAAACGGTAGAGGTAACCGCTATGAATACTGTGGTACGTAAAACTTTAAAATGTGACATATCAAAATCCTTTATATAACCGTGATGATCAGATTCTCATAGCAAAAAGCTTTCGAGATAAAAGATATGATGAAAACAAAAGAGATAACGAGCTCTGTGCTAACTTGATGATAGTGCTATAGATTTTTTGTTGCTGCATCATTACAAATTGATAGTCACAAGTCATTTAAAAGATGATGAATGGACGTTTACAGTCATTGAACGGTATTACTGTCTATTGAGTTGAGTGAGAAGAGCAGCTATGACTGTGGTCTTAAAGTCTTGGTAAACATACCTGTTTGCAAATGAAGCTATAAAAAAACAGCCTGCCTAATAGAATATTAGGCAGGCTGTCTACAATTAGTAAGATAGGAATATGAACAGGCTACTGACTCGTGCCGTACTTAGTATTAAAATAAAAATTACGTTTAGATCGTGGTTCTAACACTAAGTTTTTTGTTCGGACGGTACCGTTTTCACCTATAGCAGGACTGCTATTAGCACCACCACCCGTAATATAGTCAGCAGTAGCAAGCGCAGGATTGGCGAGTACCGAAGTTACAAGAGCACCGCCTGTCCCTTTTTTTTGTAAAACATCTTTCATAATGAAGTTATCAATCTTTNTGTTAGCGCGGTTGGTCGCTGTAATCTTGTAGGCAATACATCTGCCAGGTGCAATACCTTCAATCATTGCTGTACTAAATCCTGTGAGGGGNGTAGGCGCGTCATTGATACTGGCATAATTTAAAGTAGCAGGACAATCGTTTATATATTGAGACTTTTTGAGTACTAAAGCTCTATTCGCTGCAATCACTCTGCCGAAGTTATTATTTGGATAGTTATAAGTAGTCGCTGAAAATCCAGTATTGCGACTGTCACTAGTAGTACGAATAGGATAAGTATTTCCTGTTCTACTCTCAACTAGGCAAAGATTTGTATTACTACCTAAAGTGGTTTTAGGAATACTAATCTGATAAGCACCAGTCGNTGCCCCAGNTTTGAGAACTGATTGGGTTGGATAAGTNGTTCCAGTGTTTGCACAATTTGNCAACCTTACCGTACTTCCGCTAATACCTGACTCTTGAGGAGGATTAAATACGCCATTGAAGTAGTTCGGTCTATCAGAATAGGTGCCCCTAGTTATATTATCTTTGGTCGCATCAGCCTGAGTGTCGATAATTCCGCCGTTGTCATTGAATACAGTACCAGAGAAAATGTATTGTGGAACGTAGCAGTAGTTGTCTACTCTAAAAAATATTTGCTGATTGGTTGGATTGCTATAACTAGTACGATAATTGGCATTGGAGTAGCGAATTTTTACCGAACTGACGGGTTCTGAAAATTGTACTGAACCTTGACAGTCTACATCTAAATTGGTACCTGGGCACTCAGTGGCAGTGTTAGTATTGATGGTATATAGACCAAGGCCTGAAGTATTTGGTCGACTATCTGAAAAAGCTCGGATATTTGAGCCTGCTGCCTGTAGAGATTGATAAGATCCATTTATGGTATCGCCACTGGCAGTTACTCCTGAGAACAATACATAATCATCAAAGGCATTGCTATTATTTAATGCATAGTCAATATCAAAAGCGCTAAGTGCTACATTAGTTAAAAAGATGGGTCGTTCAGTAACTCTATTACGAAAGTCTAGATCAACTGAGGTAACAGAATCTACAGAGGGGAAATTGCGAACAAGATTAAAAGCGCTATCATTACCTACCGTTGCTACAGCAAAGCTGCCACTAGTAGGAGGACCATTTTTTTCTGAAATCGTCATCTTTATCTGCAAAGGAATAGCGCCCGATGAATTACCAGCGATATTGACATAATCATTGCTATTGACTAGATTTGTATAGTCGCTGGACGTCAGGCTACCTTGAGCAAAGTTGCTATCACAAACCGCGCCAGGGTTAGGAGCAGCTGCATAAGACGACTGACTACTAAAAAATAGAGTCATAAATACAATAGAGACGAGTACTCTAAAGATAGNCATACTCGTAAAATATGAATATAGAGAATGATGAGTGTTGTACATATTCTTGTGTCCTATGATCTAACTNTACCGAGTAANNAGNCATCTANTCAAAACGATACTGCTAATNTAACAAGCTATACTAGNCATAGTCGTTACGAAAGACTAACANTATATTATGAAAGGTAGATATAGTAGGANGAANTGCAANTGANNTGAAATNTGTATANATAAATGGGNACTTTTNGAGATAAAAGCGCCCATNTAGAGTAGAAGTAAAAATTGAGATAAACCGATAACTATCAATTAGTTCGACTGAGTCGTACCGTACTTGGTATTAAAATATAAGGTAGCAGAATTGGGTTGGCTTGCGGTCACAGGCGTAGCTGCTAAACTAAATAAATTNGATNNNATGNTGCCATTGNTATCGTAAGNNACNCTTGGACTAGCNGTNGANGTNGGAATAAACAANGGNGCTGGNCGCTTGAATACTGAGACNACAGNNNNANNTTGNATGNTNGTCACTAATCTGCACTTGCTGAAGNCCGATATGACCACGGTTATAAGCCTGAATGCGATAAGCAATACAATTACCTGGATCGACATCGCTAATAGGGTTGATACTAAAGCCTAGCGTTGGATTCTCACTGCTACCAACACTTTGATAGTTAAGGCCATCATTACATTCATGAACGTACTGAGACTTGATCAGTACTAGAGCAGCATTTTCAGCGCGTACTTCGCCAAAATCTAAATTGCGAGAACCATCACTCTCAGTTTTATAGTCAAATACACCATTGACTAAGGTAACTTCACGCTTATCTGGCGTGGTATCTACCGTATAATCCCAAGTGCTTGGCTCATCCTGAACCACGCAGACGCGAGTCCTATTAGTGAGCGCGCTGGCGGGTACAGTGAAGTTGTACCTGACCTCTNGTNGCTTGTATATTTGAGACAGGCTGCGGATTGGCTGAGGTAGTTGTAATATTTGTACCATTACAATCAGTTAAACGTATGCTCATGCTCGCATCATAAATGCCAGATTCAGTCGCACTATCAAAGACTGTATTAAAGTAACTGGCATTACTCGTAAAAGTAGAGGATATATCTTGTCTAGTGGTGCTGCTTGCTGTAATGCCGCCATTGTCGTTAAAAACGATGCCTGAGAATACGTAATTTGGGCTGTTAGTAATCGTACAGGTCCAATTATCCCCATAGGTCAGTTGTAAATTATTTGGATTTAACGCTGTCACCGTTGCCCCATCTGATCTATTACACGTATAGGAAGCTGTATAATCTGTCAGAATAGTGGTTCCTGAAGCAGCTTCACTCAAGGTATAGCTTTTGGTAGGATCGACTTTAAAGGTACCTGTCGTACCCGTTCCATTAGTTATAGTATTACCTTCGCCTGCGGATGTCGTAGAACTAATGTTGTTGGTTACCACTGCATCGTTTGCATTGTCTTTTATCTGAACTACAAATTCATCTGTGTCAGCTTTACGTGGTTCAGAAAGCAGCTTTGAGTAAATCAGTCTCGGTTGTGGCTTGTAGCAATAGCCATCAAACCTGATATCAATAAGTTGTCCAGCAGGATTATCGTTTGCCACACCATTAGTAGAGTAATTTAACGCGGGATTGTTGCCATAAACAACGTCTAGTTTGACTATAGGCGTACCGAAAGCTACGGATAATTTGCAGTTATTATCTAAACCATTACACGTAGTGCTACTGGTAGTATTGGTTTGACGATAAGGCGATGAGTTTGATATTCCAGCCCCTTTAGATTGCAAAATTGGACTGACTGTGGTTCCTGCGCTGGTCACCCCAGTAATGGTTACTTGATCAAACCAGCTAAAATAACGACGACCTTGTCCATCAGTTCCAACAAAATTTGAATCTATGTCATATATACTCAAACTTACGTTATTTAATGCTTGAGGTTGATTGGTGAATCTATTGTTAAAGGTATAAGTCGCGGTTCGTGTACTTGTTTTATTAGCGAAGTCTTGAAAGAGCCCAAAAACTTGAAGTCCTTCTCTGTTATTAGATTGATAAATATTCGCCCCTCCAGGTTCCAAGGTGCCATTGAGAGCCAAAGTATTGGAAGCAACCAAATAACTTTCATTGATGATACCAATTATATTTTGATTGCTTCGAGGAGCAGGCGGTGAGGCTACTGGTGCAAGATTGGTATAATCTGAGTTTGCAAATTCATCTGAAACAAAACCAGCAGGACAGGTAACAGCCGCTAAAGTTGAGCTTGCGCATAAGAGTAGTATAGTTGTACTAGCTATTTTTTTCATTCGACAAAAGTCCTTTTTAAGTGTCATACGTACGCTTTCGAGCATCATAAGTCCCCAAAATCAATTCAAATTTGTAAACGGTTTTCTTACTCATCATAGAATAAAAAATTTGCTTTTGACACCTCTTGAGCAAAAATTTATTAGACTATCTATAATGAAAAATGTGCTCTACTTTAAATTTATAAATATATTGGCAACTAATAATTTGCTTTGTAGCTAATGAATTAACCATAAAGTTATCAATATTCACCTAATTACTACTCATTATTTTTTTGCTAAATACTTGTCGATTTGTCATTTCTTTAAAGCCATAAACAATCTAGCATTATGTGCCTATAATAGATAGATATAGTCTCCTAACTATTGAATAGTTTTCACAAGTTATTTAACAGTAACTGATACGACCATTTTATTCTAACGATAATCTGTCAGAAGACAGACAAGACCTAAAAAGGATTGACCAAGATGAATTATTACAAGGATGCCGATAGCACCGAAACACAGGAATGGCTAGATGCTTTTGAATCAGTGATTAAGCATGCCGACAAGGATCGTGCCCAGTTTTTNTTAAAAGCGCTCTATAACATGTCGGTACAAGAGGGCTTGCCATTTAACCGTTTGGACACCGCTTATATCAATAGTATCGCNGTCGAAGACGAGCCGATGTACCCCGGTGATTTGGGCATAGAGCGTAAGATTCGGGCGCTCATTCGCTACAACGCGCTGGCTATGGTGATGCGCGCGAATAAGAACGATGATGATTTGGGNGGTCACTTAGCGACATTNGCNTCTAGCGCTACGCTGTATGAGACAGGTTTTAATCACTTCTTCCGTGCCGCTAATGATCACTTCGGTGGTGATATGATCTATTATCAAGGTCACTCNGCNCCNGGTATNTANGCGCGCTCNTATTTAGANGGNCGNTTGAGATGAGGANCAACTNGANAATTTTCGCCGNGAAGTNGGCGGCAAAGGNTTNTCNAGNTANCCGCATCCNTANTTGATGCCNGANTACTGGCAGTTNCCAACAGTGTCTATGGGTCTGGGCCCCATCATGTCGATTTATCATGCGCATGTGCACCGCTATATGGAAAACCGCGGCTTACTTGAGTTTGAAGGCCGCAAGATTTGGACTTTCTTAGGGGATGGCGAGACTGATGAGCCAGAGAGCTTGGGAGCCATCTCTCTTGCTGGCCGCGAGAAGCTTGATAACCTCATTTGGGTCATCAACTGTAATCTGCAGCGTCTCGATGGCCCAGTACGTGGTAACGGCAAGATCATTCAAGAGCTAGAGTCGGTATTTCGCGGCGCCGGTTGGCACGTTATCAAGGTTATTTGGGGCGGCCAGTGGGATAATCTACTCGACAAAGATGACACTGGTGTACTCAAGCACCGTATGGAAGAAGCGGTCGATGGCGAATATCAGCTCTATGAGGCGCGCGATCCTAGCTTTGTGCGTAAAGAGTTCTTTGGCAAATATCCTGAGCTTGAAGAGATGGCCAATGAATTATCCGATAAGGATATCTCCCGCTTGAATCGCGGCGGTCACGATCCGGTGAAAGTCTACGCCGCCTTCAGTGAGGCGATGAAGACCAAAGGTCAGCCAACCGTTGTACTAGTAAAAACAGTCAAAGGCTATGGCTTATCGACGCAAGCGCAAGCGGTCAATAAATCGCATCAGATCAAAAAGCTCGATCATGAGTCGTTGATGTATTTCCGTGATCGTTTTGATTTGCCGTTTACGGATGAGCAATTAGAGACGCTGCCTTTTTATCGCCCAGAAGAGGATTCTGCGGAGATGAAGTATCTAAAAGGTCGCCGTGAAGCGCTAGGCGGACATCTGCCTAACCGCCGTAGTGGTCATATCCCGCTTAATATTCCGGATTTGTCTATCTTTGATCGCGTGCTTAAGGGTAGTAAAGGTAAAGAGCAATCAACGACGATGGTGTTTGTGCGTCTGCTATCGGCGATGCTAAAGGACAAAGATATCCAAGACCGCGTCGTGCCTATCGTTCCTGATGAAGCGCGTACCTTTGGTTTAGAAGGCATGTTCCGTCAGTTAGGGATTTATTCTGCTTCTGGACAAAAATACACGCCAGAGGATAGCGAAGCGCTGATGGGTTATAAAGAAGCTATCGATGGTCATATGTTAGAGGAAGGCATCAACGAAGCAGGTGCAATGAGTACTTGGATTGCGCTGGCGACCAGCTATTCAGTCAATGCGCTGCCGATGATTCCGCTATATATTTACTACTCAATGTTTGGTTTCCAGCGTGTCGGCGATCTGGCTTGGGCAGCAGGCGACTGTCAAGCGCAAGGCTTCTTATTAGGCGCCACCGCAGGCCGTACGACCCTAAATGGTGAGGGCTTACAGCATCAAGATGGCCATTCGCAGATTTTATTTGGCGTTGTGCCCAACTGCGTGAGCTATGACCCGTGCTTTGGTTATGAGCTAGCCGTCATTATGCATGATGGTCTGCGCCGGATGTATGGCGAGGGTGAGCGCGTCTATTATTACTTAACGCTGATGAACGAAAACTATGAGCAGCCAGCGATGCCAGAAGGCGTAGAGGAAGGCATCAAGCGCGGCATGTACTTGCTTGAAGATAATGGCTCAAGCCAAGTGCAGCTATTAGGCTCAGGGGTCATTTTGCGCGAAGTACAAAAAGCGGCGCAAATCCTTAACGATGAGTTCAATATCACCGCAAACGTCTGGAGCGTGACCAGCTTCAATGAGCTGACTCGTGATGGTATGGCTTGTGATGACTACAACCGCTTGCATCC
>FUFK010057894.1_pt1 | contig 12675 bp, 9 predicted proteins | sample 1021851 | NCBI WGS metagenome assembly FUFK01 (sample SAMEA51879418, study PRJEB19060) | metagenome | reverse complement strand
AAAAGATATCTTGAATTACTTGAGAACGGACCTAAGAGTCTTTCTCAAGCATGGTTGTTAGGTGCTTTACATAACGAGTGGAAAAAAATGAAAGGATATGATAAGCTAGAACCAAAAAGAAATGAAGGACAATTGCAATCATCATTAAAAGAGTTCTTTTCAAAACAAAAAGATCAAGGCATTTGATTTTTTGAATTTTTATGCTATTATAATTACATGCATTTACCAGAAGTTATGAGAATTTTTTTAGATACTGCTGAAACTGAGATTATAAAAAAATATTATGGAACAGGACTTATAGATGGAGTAACCACTAATCCTACTTTGATTAAAAGAAGTGGTAGAGATCCAGAAGATGTTTACAAAGAACTAGAGGATATTGGTTTAAGAGATATCAGCATGGAAGTTGTTGGTGATTCCAACGAAATGATTGAAGAGGGAATTAGACTAGCAACAAAGTTTGCTAAATCAGCAACAATTAAAGTTCCATGTACACCTGATGGTTTGCTTGCATGTGCAGAACTATCAGTGAAAAATTTAATTAGAGTTAACGTAACTCTGATCTTTGATGTTGCACAAGCAATACTTGCAGCAAAGGCAGGAGCAGCGTATGTCTCTCCTTTTGTTGGTAGACTTGATGATAACTCTATCGCAGGTTTACAACTCATCAAAGATATTGATGAGGTCTACAGAGTTCAAGCAATTCATAGAACAAGAATACTGTCAGCATCAATCAGATATGTGAATAGTGTATCTCAATCATTTGCTAACGGTGCGAACATAGTTACTATGCCTCCTGCAGTATTTGAAAAGATGTATAATCACGTTTTAACTGATAAGGGACTTGAGATCTTTGACGCAGACCACAAAGCGACACTAGACCTAATTAATAAATAGTAAAAAATTTAGGTTAAATGGGTTTAGCTGGTTTTATATTTCTAATTTGTTTTGTATATCTGATAGTTACTACTGTCAGATATTTCATTATGGTTTGGAAATGGGGTGAATCAGCATCAACAGGAGGTTCATTTACCTTTGGAGATTATACAGCACCCAAAGTAAAAACTAAAGTAGTAACTAAAGTTCCCCATCCAGAAATGACAGATGTTAAGAATGGAGACGAAATTATTAGTTGTTAACTTTGGCGAGGAAGAAATAAAAGATCCTTTATTACAATCACTAGAGGATCGTATATCCGAACTTGAAGATGAGGATCAAGATGAAGGAGATGGTGATATAATAGTAAGAATATGACACTAGCAACCTTGTAAAACGATGATTTCAGCTCTACTTTTCAGTTCAAGTTTTTTAAACTTTGCTTTCTATATCTACGCAATTGGATTTGTCATTGCATTGATATTAGAACAGGTTGTAAAACAATCAGACAATCAAAGAAATATTTTTATTGTTGAAACCAACAGAAGATATCTATGGAGACAAACATGGGTAATCAATATTAATTGGTTTGCTTGTAACATAGGATTGTATTTCATATCCAGAAATATGCAACCTATAGGAGATACTTTCTGGGATGGTGCTCTCTCATGATAAAAACTTTGATTCCTTGCTATGATTCTTTACTTCATACGAAGGTTCAAAAGTGCAGTTATAATTTAGATAGATCAAAAATTTCTTATCGTCTACACGAAAATATGTACCATTATAATGGTATTGGTTTGTCTGCGAATCAAATTGGAATCAATGAAAGAGTTTTTGTAATGATCTTGGATATTGATACACAAGAAACAATAACTTGTTTTAACCCTAAGATTTTAAAATACTCAAAGGATATGGTGGTTATGGAAGAAGGATGTCTCTCATACCCAGATATGTACTTAGATGTACCAAGACCAGAATCAGTTGTAGTTAAATATGAGGATGAAGGAAAGAAAGTTCATAAATTAAAGTTAGAAGGATTAGCTGCTAGAGTGTTTCAACACGAGTATGACCATATGGAAGGGATTGATTTTTCTCAGAGAGCTAATGTTGCTATAAATACTTCAAAGGAATTAACATTAAATTAATGGACGAAATTTATAACCTAAAACCAGAGTCTATTTTTGATGTTGCTGATGAATCTGTATTCTTTGAAAGAAAAGATATAGAACATAAAGGTTATATTAATTCTGGAAATTGTTATGAATTGTACTATGCGATTTCAAAGTATTATAATCCAGATACTATTCTGGAGATAGGAACAAGAAATGGATATAGTTTATATTCAATGATGCTAGGATCAAACGTACTTAGTAAAGTCGTTGGATATGATAAAGATATGGACTGCACAGTGGTCACGAGAGATAATTTATCTACTCATGTCCCTGATCATGTTCAATTTGAAATTAGAAATGAAGACAGTCAAACTTTATCTGAGTTAGATGATATGTATCGTCTAGTTCATATAGATGCTGATAAGTCCTATGAAGGAACATATCATGATCTAGAGTTAACCTTTAAAAAAGCAAGAGTTGTTCTTGTTGGCGACATTGGTTTGGACTCAGATGAAAGATCTGCTAGAGATGCAGTTCTAAGATATTGTTACGATAAAAAAGATTTTATCAAACAGACACATCTGATTGAGTCCCACAATGGCATTTACATCATAGAATATAAAGGTTAATAATAAATAACCTTAAGTCGCAACAATTTATGGAAATTTTATCCTCTCCTCAACAGTACCTGTTTAATTTGGAAACTACAAGTTCACAAGAAGCAAAAAGAATGTGGAGGCAGAAGNTAAAAGAACGATGGCAATACAAATGTGCCTACTGTGGATCTGGAAAAAATCTAACAATTGATCATGTAGTACCTCGATCAAAGGGAGGAACAGACTTTACTAAAAATGTAGTCTGTTGTTGTCACGACTGTAATCAGTCTAAGTCTCATAACCCTTGGGAAGAGTGGTATTTCTCTCAAGATTTCTTTTCTCATAGCAAGTATAATAAGATTACTGAATGGATGGAACCAGAACCCCCGAAGAATTTGTTTATATATCGTCCTAGAAAAAATAGTGCTTCTTAGAATCTTATAAATAACCCAGAGCAGTATATACTGCCTACTTTTTGGTAAATACCGAATGTATAGATGGCTGATCCCATAATTAAGTTTAAGCGATCTGCNGTANCTGGNAAAAAACCAACNNTNGAGCAGCTTCCATTAGGCGAACTAGCAATAAACACATATGATGGTAAACTCTTCCTGAGACAAGATACAGGAGGGGTTGGTATNNCNACGAGAGTNGTTGAGATCGGNNCAGGNACTACAGCAGGTAAAACATTTTTCGTAACATCAAACGGTAGTGATAGNAATACAGGTTTAAGCATTGGCGAATCATTCGCATCCATTAAGGCAGCAGCTGCTGCAGCAGTAGAAAAAGATACAATCAAAGTTCTTCCAGGAACATACGTAGAAAATAATCCAATTTACTTACCTAAGAATGTAGGTGTAGAAGGTGCAGAACTTAGAAACTGTTTAGTTTCAGCACAGAATCCTGACCAGGACTTGTTTTATGTTGGACAAGGAAATCATTTAACAGACTTAAGTTTTATAGGACAACCTGCTACGAATGGTGCAGCAGTTATTGCATATACTCCATTAGTAGGTGTTAGTAGCGACATATATTTTGATGCAGCAAATTTAATAAGACAAAATATTCAATACATTTCTCATGAAGCAGTGGGATATGTAACAAGTACCGACTATAGATTCAGTACACATACTATAACTAACGCACAATACAGTCCAATTACAGGTATTATGACCTGTACTGTTGCTAGTCATGGTTTCAATACTGGAGACGTAGTTAGATTTGATCACGCATCTGTAACATTCCAGTGTTCATATGGTAGTGGTGGTAATGATTCCTATCCAAGACCAAGCGATTATGCAATGAATAGGGATTTACCCATAACAAAGATAGACGCAGATACATTTAAAGTTAATATTCTTGAAACAGCACCTTCTACAAACACAGGTATTCATACATTTATATCTGCAACAGCAAATGGTCTTAAGAGAGCAACCTTCAACTTAGGAGTCAGTTCAGTTACTAATTGTGTTGAGGATGTTCAATCAGTTTTAAATGCAATAACACACGATATAACAAGAGGTGGTAACTCAAAATCAGTTGGTGCGGGATTATCATATTACAATGGAACAAATTTACAACACATAGTTGGAGTTGCTTCAGAAACAATAGATGTTTTCTATCGTGCTGCTGAAATTTCAAGATCAATTATCAATAATGGAACTTGGGGAAGCACTGGAAGTGGTATATCTTCTTCTGTAACTGGTGGAACTTATGATAGAACAACTGGTGTTATGACAGTTACTGCACCTCTTCACGGTTTGATAAGAGATGATGCAGTAAAATTAACAGGTCTTGGATTTACATGTCCATACAGTGCAACACCAACAGGAAATGCACAGACACTCAATATAAACGTATCAAATAGTGGTTCATCACATTATGTTCTTACTGGAACAGATAGAGATCAAACACATAGTTCTGCTAATGATCCATCAGTTACTGTGGTGGCAGGAGATACTATCAACTTTAACGTAAGTGCTAGTGGACATCCATTCTACATTAAGACTGCTTCTGTCACAGGAACAGGAAGTCAAGCAACAGGTGTAACAAACAATGGTGCAGAGAACGGAACTGTTTCTTGGACTCCAGATACACCAGGAACTTACTTCTACATATGCCAGTATCATGGAGCAATGCTTGGAGTTATAACAGTTCAAGCTTTTGTTGGTCCTACAGAATATCCTGATGGTTCTTTTGGATATACATTCCCAGTTAAGAGAAAAGTTGATGACAATAATTTTGAAGTTGTAGTTGGTGTATCAACAGTAGATCATTATTACTACAGTGGTGGAACAGTATTAAAGCAAAGAAATTATTATGATAATGGTTTTACTCAAGTAAAAGATAGAGGAATTGCTCCTTCAGGTATCTTTAATGAAGCAATTTCTAACTGTACAAGTGTTGTTTCAGCAATCTTTACTTGCACAGGTATTGTAACTAGCATAATTGAAGACGGTCCTGCTGCATTCTCTGGAATTACAACACAGTTTCCTGGTAATAATGGTCTCATAAATTCTGGTATTACTGATGCTGCTAATAGTCCTTCTCAAGGTACAGGTCCAATTACAAAAGGTCCTTATATAAGAAACTGCACTAACTTCATTGCAAATAGTATTGGTGCTAAGATTGATGGATTCAATGCTGATGTAGGAGATGCAGGAGATACAGTTGGTGTACAAGGTTCATTTAACGTTGACTCATACACTCAATATAATCAGGGTGGTATCGGTGTTTCAGTTACTAATGGTGCTTATGCTCAGTTAGTTTCTATATTCACCATATGTAATGATCGTGCAATTTACTCAGGTGGTGGAGGACAATTAGACCTTACAAACTCTAACTCTTCTTTCGGTAGAGAAGGATTAGTGTCTGAAGGAACTGGAGATAATGATAGTAAATGTTTAGACAGATATAGTGCTACAGTTGGAACAACAACTAATACTTCTATCAATTATGGTAGAGGAACAAGTGTAGTTACAGTTGAGGGTGTTGGTACATTCAGACCTTATAGAGGACAATCAATATACTTTAATGAAAAATATTTCTCAGTTCAGGGTGTAACAATTACAAATCCTGGTTCAGGGTATTCAACAGCACCTGCAATTACTGTTACTCAACCAACAGGACCAGGAAATGCGATTGCTGCACAGTTAACAGGTAATATTAATGCACAAGGAGAGGTAACTGGTGTTAACATCATTACTACTGGATTCCAGTATACCACTGACTCGCCACCATCAATTACATTTGCTGCACCAGTTGGTGGAGGAACTACTGCGGAAGGAACTGCTATCACTGCACCTATATTATATACAGTTGATGAAGCAACATTACCTTCAAATGGTATCTCAACAGTTACTTTAGTTCAGAATCTAAATAATGATGTTGGATTCGGAAGTACAGCATATTTCTCTAGACAGAGTTTACAAATTGCTTCTTCTCATTCATTTGAATACGTTGGTGCAGGTAATGCAATTGAGACTGCGAGACCATCTAAAGGTGGGGTAACAGTTACAGATAATGAAGTTGTAAAAATCAATGGTGGAGAATGTATATACACAAGCACAGATCAAGATGGTAACTTCAGGATTGGTGATGGTGTAGTTATAGATCAAACCACAGGAACTATATCAGGGTCGATTTACGTTAAGAGTTTGTTCAGTCAAGTTACACCGTTCATATTAGCATTAGGAGGAGATTAATCTAATGGCAGCAGCATCAGCAGCAGTTAATACCTTTCAGACTGTTACCCAGACAGTCCAATCAGGAGAGGTAGTGGTTTACACAGCACCAGTCGGATACACTGGAGTTGTTCTTTTAGCACAATGTACAAACATGGGATCAGCAACTTACACTATGACTCTTCAGTTTCGTAGAGAAGGTGTTGACGTTCCTTTGATTTCAGAGGTTCCTATCCCACCAAACGATACGGCCAATTTATTATCAGGTAAGTTAGTCTTGGAGACTGGAGATTCTCTAGTAACCAACGGTAGTAATGCAACGAATTTGAAGTTTTTAACTAGTATTCTAGAAACATCCAACCTTTAATTCTATAAAATAAAATGGCAGGACCAGTAAGATATCTAAGCGGTAGACAAAACACAATAAAGATTGGTATTCCTGATTATAATCAGCAGAATACCACTCTTCAGGTTTTTGGCCGCGTAGGTGTTGGAACTACAAATGCTACCTCTGACCTCTACGTAAAAGGTGGTGCAGAGTTTACTGGTATTGTCACTGCTACTAAATTTGATGGTGCTTTAGAGGACGTTGTACTTTCTGGTATATCAACTCTTGGAGTAACCTCCATAACTGTTTTAGAAACACAAACTCTAAACATAACAGGTGTTTCAACCTTCAGAGATATTGTAAATCTTCTAGGTTCAACTGGAATAACTTCGGTTTCATTTACTCCTACATCGAATACTGTAAAATTCCTTGATAATTCTAAGGCAGTATTTGGAGATGATTCAGACCTCCAGATATTTCATGATGGACAGAAGTCAATCATTAGCGATAATGGAACAGGCGAACTCTTAATTAGAGGAGAAAACTTAATTGAGTTTGCGAACTTAGTAGGGGAAAAATATTTAAGACTTAATAATGAAGGAGCTACTGAATTATATTTTGATAATGTAGAGCAGCTAAAGACAACTGGTTATGGTGTCACAGTTAATGGCACAACTGGAACTAGACAAATACAAGTTTCAGGTGTATCTACATTTGTAGGTGCTGTAGATATTGAAGATTCTATAGACATAGATGGACTTGCTAATTTAGACACTGTAAACATATCAGGTGTTTCAACATTTGGTGGTGCTGTAGATATAAATGCTGATGTAAATCTTGATGATAATACTTTAAATGTTAATTATGGATCAAGTGCTCAATCTGATTCTCTCGTAAGAATCAATACAGTTAATAGAGATATTGATATAATCAGATTAAGTGGATCCCAAAATGATATCTCCTTGAACAATGGAGACTACGGATTTAATTTAAAATACTTAGGAACAAGAGACGGAAATAAGAAAACAATATCATTTATAACTGATAATCAAACTTCAAGTGATCAAGTCGAAGCACTTTCAATACTACAAGATGGTAAAGTTGGTATTGGAACAAGTTTAGCAACTCAAGTTCTTGATGTATATGGAACTACGAGAACTACAAACCTTAATGTTACTAAGGAAGCAACATTCGCAGGTGTAAGTGTATCAGATGAACTTGGTGGATCATTAACAGTAACAGGAATCGCAACATTTGGAGATACCATTTATGTTGGAGAGTATCTATATCATAAGGATGACACTGATACTTACATTAAATATGATACCGATAGGGTAAGAATAGTCGCAGGTAATGAAGAGTTAGTAGATATATTTGAAGGTGTACAAGATTATGTAAAATTAGGAGATGGTGGCGATGTAGATATTAACTTAAATGATGCTGTACATGTTGATGGATTAACAAAGAATGTTGGTATTGGTACTACAACAATTCCAAGTCAACAGTTAGATGTTGATGGAAACGTAAGAGTACAAGGTGCTTTATATGATAAAAACAATCAGGCTGGTTCTAATGGACAGGTTCTTATCTCTACAGGAGATGGTATTGATTGGGTAGATGGTGCTCCTACAAGTGCTATTACTGGTATTACTATTAAGGATGAAGGTGTTCAACAAGGAGTCCTTGGTTCTATAACACAACTTGATTTTGTAGGAACAGGAGTAGCAGCTAATGCTTCTGGATCTATTTCAACAGTTACTGTAACACAGGCAACACCTGGCGGTGCAAATCATAACGTACAGTTTAATAATAGTGGTGCTTTTGATGGTGCGACTGGATTAAATTATGATGATGCTACTGGTCGTGTTGGTATTGGAACCTTCACGATGGACAGGACTCTTACAGTCAGTGGACAAGCAGGTATATCCAGTAATGTATATGGTTTCCGTTTCTTTGCTACAGAATATACCCCCTCTGCAGCTAACGAACTTGTAACTAAGAATTATCTTGATAACTTCCAATCATCTATTACAGTTCAAAAAGCGGTGTCTGCTGCAACAACAGCAAATATAGTAGGTGGATATGATAACGGATCCTCTGGAGTAGGAGCAAAATTATACGGTAATACAAATGCTGCGTTAGTAGTTGATGGATATGCTAGTTTAGGATTTGATGATAGAGTCTTAGTTAAAGACCAGACTAATAAAGCACATAATGGTATCTACACAGTCAACCGAGTTGGTAGTGGTTCAACTAACTTTGAACTTATCAGAGCAGCAACGTATGATAGCGATGCAGAGATTGCACCAGGTGATTTTACTTTCATCAGTAATGGTACTCTTAACCAAGGAACTGGTTGGGTTCATATAACCACAGGTAATGTTTCAATTGGTAGTTCTATCTTAGAGTGGACACAGTTCACAGCACCAACAACAACTCTTGCGGGTGCAGGTTTAATCAACCCTAATCCAAATGAACTAGCAGTTGCAACAGCATCTGATGATCGTATTGTTATTAATGCAAATGATATTGATCTAGCAACTGTAGCGACCTCTAAATCCGATATAACAACTGGAGATACTTCTTTTGTTACTGAAATTAATGTTGATGGATATGGTCGTGTAACAGGTGTTATTACTAGCAACATTCATTCTGACGCAACAACTTCTGCAAAAGGTATCGTTAAGATAGATGATACTAACTTAACAGTAAGTTCTGGTATTGTCTCTGTTACAATGGCTCCAAAACTAACTGGACTAAGTGTTAGTGGAGTTAGTACAATTGGAATCACTACTACTGATGTATTACATGCTAAGACATTTAGTAGTGCAGGAATCGTTACTACAAGAGGTGGACTTGATCTAAAAGGAAAACTTTACGATAGTCTTGATCAAGTTGGTACAACAACTTCAATTTTAGCATCTACTGGAATAGGTGTATCTTGGGCACTCATTGAAGAGATAGCACTACAAGGTCGCCAAGGTATTCAAGGATTACAAGGTAATCAAGGTACTCAAGGTGTTCAGGGTATTCAAGGACAGCAAGGAACACAGGGTAGACAGGGAATCCAAGGTATCCAAGGTCGTCAAGGAACACAGGGAACACAGGGAACACAAGGTCGTCAAGGAAGACAAGGAATTCAAGGTAGACAGGGTTATCAAGGTTTACAAGGAACTCAAGGTGTCCAAGGTAATCAGGGCATTCAGGGTATTCAAGGAGAACAAGGTATCCAAGGTCGTCAGGGTATCCAAGGTATTCAAGGAGAGCAAGGTACTCAAGGAACTCAGGGTCGCCAAGGTATTCAAGGAACACAGGGAACACAGGGTAGACAAGGTTATCAGGGTATTCAGGGACAGCAAGGTATCCAAGGTCGTCAGGGTATTCAGGGTATCCAAGGAACTCAGGGTAGACAAGGCACACAAGGAACCACTGGTAAGAGAGGTGGAATAGAATATCTATTCAGTACTTCTACTGGTAACTCAGATCCTGGTCAAGGATTCATAAGATTTAATAATAGTTCAATTGGATCTGTAGGTAGACTTTACATAGATGATCTTGATGATTTTGGCACAGACCAATCATCATGGTATGAAACTTGGGATGATAGTACTGGAGGTAACGGAGGTTATCTAACACTCATCAGTTCTAATAACTCCACAAATTATAATGCAGTATTCCAAGTAGACACCGTTAATGATATGGGTGGTTACTATTTGATAGGTGTTTCAAATGTAACTGGAACTGCTGTACCTAGTGGTGGAACAAGATTATCTCTATTATTCAGTAGAACTGGAAACGTAGGTGCACAGGGTACACAAGGTAATCAGGGTCGCCAAGGTATTCAGGGTGTACAAGGTATTCAGGGTCAGCAAGGTCGCCAAGGTATTCAGGGTATTCAGGGTAATCAAGGTAGACAAGGAATTCAAGGTATCCAAGGTCAACAGGGTATTCAAGGTACTCAAGGAACACAGGGTCGTCAGGGAATCCAAGGTTCTCAAGGACCACAGGGAACCCAAGGTAGACAAGGCACTCAAGGTCGCCAAGGAATTCAGGGTATCCAAGGTATCCAAGGAACTCAAGGTACACAGGGAACTCAAGGAAACACAGGTACTCAAGGTGCTCTCGGTAATCAGGGTACACAGGGTAGACAAGGAATCCAAGGTGTTCAAGGTTTCCCTGGTTCTAGAAAATATACAGTAACAAATAACGGATCAAGTAATTATATAATTGATACTTTCAGTAATCCAACCATTAGATTACTAAGAGGATTCTCATATACATTCAATGTAAATGTATCAGGACANCCATTCTGGATTCAGACAAGTTCAGGTGCATATAACAGTTCAAATGTTCTTGGAACTGGAGATGGTGTAACCAACAATGGTGCTCAATCAGGAATCATAACTTATGAAGTTCCATTTAATGCTCCAGATGCTGTTTATTATGTTTGCCAATACCATTCAGGTATGGCTGGTACTATTGAGATAAGCGATTTAGGACCTCAAGGTACTCAAGGTACTCAAGGAACACAAGGTCAGCAAGGTCCTCAAGGTACTCAAGGTCATCAAGGTACACAAGGAACTCAGGGTAGACAAGGTATTCAGGGTGTTCAAGGAGAACAAGGTATTCAGGGTACACAAGGTCGCCAAGGAATACAAGGTGTTCAAGGTCAACAGGGTCGCCAAGGTATCCAAGGTATTCAAGGAACTCAAGGTCGCCAAGGAACTCAAGGTACATTAGGTGTTCAAGGTTCACAAGGTACTCAAGGTAGACAGGGTATCCAAGGTCAAACTGGTACTCAAGGCACACAAGGTACTCAAGGTCGCCAAGGAACTACTGGACAACAAGGTATTCAGGGTAGACAAGGAACAACTGGAGCTCAGGGTGCACAAGGTCGTCAGGGTAGACAAGGTATTCAGGGTAACTTCGGTACTCAAGGTACTACTGGTAACTTTGGTGGAGCAACTTTCGATTATACATTTGCTTCTAATACATCAAACACTGATCCTGGCGGAGGAACTCTAAAGTTCAATAATAGTAATCTATCATCTGCTACTCAGATGTACATAGATGATACTGATGATGGTGGTACAGATATACAAACATTCTTAAGAACAATTGATGATTCTACATCAACTGTAAAAGGACATGTAAGAATATCTAATAAGTCTAACGCAGAAGATTTCGCACTATTCACAATCAGTGGAACTAACAGCGAGCAGAGTGGTTACTTTATAGTAAGTGTATCTTATGTTTCTGGTTCTACTTCATTCAGTAATGGCGAAGACATTATCGTTACTTTTGCAAGAACTGGTACAAAGGGAGATACAGGTGCTCAAGGTACTCAAGGTCGCCAAGGAACAACTGGTTCTCAAGGTACTCAAGGTCGCCAAGGTCGCCAAGGAACATTTGGTTCTCAGGGTACTGCAGGAAGCAACGGAAGCCAAGGTATTCAAGGTAGACAAGGTACTCAAGGAAGACAGGGCACTCAAGGTATTCAGGGTCAGCAAGGTAGACAGGGTACTCAAGGTACAAAAGGAAACACTGGTAATCAAGGTACTCAAGGTCGCCAAGGAACAACTGGTAGCACAGGTTCTCAAGGTACTCAAGGTCGCCAAGGTAGACAGGGTACTCAGGGTAGACAAGGACAACAGGGTATTAAAGGAGAGCAAGGTGTTCAGGGTCGCCAAGGTAGACAAGGTACACTTGGTAATCAAGGTTCTCAAGGTAGACAAGGTGTTCAAGGTCGCCAAGGTAGACAAGGAACAACTGGATCTCAGGGTACACAAGGTCCTGGCGGTCCTTCCACTACTATCAATGCTGCTTCAAGCACAGGAACTACCTTACATCCAGTTTTAGTTGATGCTTTAGGAAGTAATCATACTGCGGTAAGTAATACTAATTTCAACTTTAACGCATCAACTGGTAGAATAACTGCTAACTCTTTCCAAGGAGATGGTTCAGGTCTTTCAGGTGTTTCCGCTGCAAACTCTTACTATTATTTCGGCATAAATAAGAACAAGAATGATGTTACTAACTACGGTAAATTATCATTTACTGAAGTAAATGGAAACACA
>FUFK010061259.1_pt1 | contig 12677 bp, 14 predicted proteins | sample 1021851 | NCBI WGS metagenome assembly FUFK01 (sample SAMEA51879418, study PRJEB19060) | metagenome | reverse complement strand
GCTACAACGGTTACGGTTATCGCAAGTTGCGGGAGTAGGGACGCGGACTTGTCGGATTAACTATTTTCTTTCCTGGTTTCTAAAATTACACTTTTTCGGTAATACCCGTTATTTGCGATTAACCGATGTTGTGCAAAGTTTTATAGATTCTCTAGATTATAATCTGGCACAGAAATCTTTTTTACAAAAATTAATCCATCATACATTTCTGAAATCTTTTTCGGTATTAAATGAAAATCTTTAGGATTATATCCTGGCCCTCCTAAAATTAATTGTTTCTCTTTTTTATTAAAGAAATCAATTTCATCGTCTTGCGAAAGTTTATTTATATCTAGAAAAAAGATATTCGCATTCGCTTCAAATAGCGTTTTTGAATATGTTCTTTTGAAAGGTTTATCGACGGTAAAAACTTCCCAATGATGTGGTTTGTTTTTTTCTGCTACATATCCTAACAAATTGCCTACTCCGAAATCGAATCCTACGCTGTAGTAATCATTTTGATACCGTTCATTTAAATGTGCTCCTAGACTAGTCCAACCGCTTCCGTATGAAATTCTTTCAAGATTGTTTATATGTTCATTATGTGCCCAAATGAAAGCTTTCCCGTTTTTAGTAAGGCTATCAATAATATGTTCAGCATTTTCAAACATTTTCAAATCTCGAACATTACTACCATTATTTTGAACATAATAGGTGTAGTCCATTAAATAGTCTAAAGATCTAAGAACATCCCTAGTTTCTTGATGTGAATTACTTGAAGATTTTATCTGAAAATCTAGAATTATATTTTTAATTTTTTGAAGTTCTGGGTTATGTTTATCCGCCCAATCGGATGTAGCGTTGTAGTTAACTTTTTTATTTACACATCTATCTAATACCGAAAGTAAATTTTCATCAATTAAAATATTTTGCGCTTTTGCAAACTCACGGATTTTAATATTAATGCCTTGAACATTTTGAATATCAATACCATAAAAACGAATTTGTTCTTCTCTAGGTTTATTCAAATTATAACTTCTCATCCATTTTAGAAGATTCGCAACTTCTTGTGTCCGCCATGGGAGAATGCTGAAATTTTCTGCGATAGAATTTATATCTCCTTTTCCTCCACTTATCCACTCATTAATTACCGACTCTGCTGGATAAGATTCTTCCATCAAAAAAGCCCTTACATTTTTATTGACGACTAAGTATTTAAAGAATTTTGCCTTTATATTAAAAAATTCCTTACCGTGATGAGTTGCTTCTCCAAATCCGAATATTTTCGCATTTTCAAATTTGTTAGGAATATTATCAATGAAATTTTCTGGAGAAGAATCCGGATTTGAATCTTCAATTTTTATCAAATTGTTGTTTATCCAATTAACTGTTTTTTTGTTTTGAGAATAACTTCTTGTAATTGTTAGAAGTAAAAATACAATTAATAAATATCTCATTATTAGTTCGGCTTTTCATTAAAATTTTGCACAACTGTCTCGATTATCGCAAGTTGGCGGAGTAGGGAACGCGGCATTGTCGGTTTAGACCTGGTTTGTTGGTGAATTTAATTATTTTCTTACTAACGGTGCCGGCTATTTGCGATGAATCGTTGTTACCTGCTGGCGATTAGCTGTAACTATCTTCTAATTTTTTTATTATCTGTTGATATACTTCATCAAAACTCATTTCCTTATTTTGGTAATAATCTTCTAATTGTTCAAAGACTATTTTTGATTTCGACCAAAGTCTATCATATTCAAACTTTCCAGCTTTTTCTCCATAGTTCACTTCTATAATTTTTGCGGTAAGCCCTCGAACAATAATTTCATCTATGTTCGTACGTTCATCTGCAAACTTTTCTTTTTTAAGTTTCGCATCAAAATCATTAGAATAATATTTCTTAAATAATTGATCTGTGTATAGATGTGAGTTTTCGTGAAAAGTAATTCTTCTATTTGTTTTGTTCCATTTTGGAGTTAAGATTTTGTTTGTCTGAAGAGAATCTTCTTTTTCACAAATATTAGCTAAAACATATCTTCTAATCGAGTCATTCTTTGGTAAGAAATTAATCGATCTACTTGTGATTTTGTTTAATGGATCGAAGTATATCTTAAGATTTGAATTTGCTTTTGTTCTGTAGAAGCTGTTTAATTTTTTCGTCACATTATTGGACTCAATTGAATCCTGAAGTGGTTCATAATTTATGTTGTAATGAGTTTTAAAATCAATGGTTTTTTTGAAGTCAACTAGCATTTTAGATACTGAATCTAAATTTTCTCCATACCAACCAAATTGACTTTTCAAAACAGATTTATCCAGGTGCTTCTTTGGATTTAAATCTTTATCAAGGGCTAGAGCAAGCATTGGTAAATCTCCATTCCATAAATCTCCTTTAGCAATTCTTTGGACAAGTGAATGATCTGAATATTTCTTATATGGTAAATAGTGTTTTGAGTAGAATTGATCTTTACAAGGTCTTAAACTTGGTGAAATGCTATCCATTATTGCCAGGTTGTAGGCTAATCTAAAAAGCTGTATTCTGTCATCTACTTCAATAGATATTTGTGAATCTTCTATTTTTGATATTCCCTTTTCTGATTTTTTATTTTGATTACAGCTTAATTGGACTAATGAAATTATGAGTAGTAGGAACTTAATTTTTCTAATCATTCAGTTATCTTCTTTTCTGGATTTTCAATTCGCTTGCAGGTAACGGTCTCGATTATCGCAAGTTGGCGGAGTAGGGGACGCGGACTTGTCGGCTTAGACCTGGTTTGTTGGTGAATTTAATTATTTTCTTACTAACGGTACCGTCTATTTGCGATGAATCGTTGTTGGCAATAGTTTTATTCTTCAGAACTTAATACCATATTTAAATTACTTTCTATTTCCTTATGCTTATCTACGTTGCCTCCCTCCGAATAGTATGTAATCATATTTGAAGTATCGATTATTAGATTTTTTGGATAAGAATTTCCGAAAACATTTTGATTTTCCCCGTTTATAAACATCATTTCATACTCAAATTTAGTATCCTTCAAAAAATCTTCTACGTCTTTCTTAGAATCGTTTGTTACAGCAATAAACCTTACGTTCTTATCGGAATACTTTTCTTTTAATTTATTTAACCCTGGAATTTCTTTTCTACATGGAGCACACCTTACGGCCCACCAATTCAAAACTATGATTTCATCATTTAATTTATTAGTATTTATCTCTTCCCCGTTCATATTAGTAAGCTCGATGTCTTTTAAATAATTCCCTTTAGCTAAGGGAGCATCAATTATTGGAACAATTAAAGTGTCGGATAATTTTCCAGTATTGATCCATGCATATTTTACCTTTTTGTTGACTGTATCAAATTCAGATATTCTTACAGATACTCTATTTTTAGAGTTATTATATTCTATATCAAATTGATTTTCAATTGCATTTTCTGCATCGAAGTTATAACTTATAGTTTGAAATTGGTTTAGTGTATCGTTAGGTACAATAGCAACCCACTCACCAGAGTTTTCACCTTGTTTCAACTCTCCAACGAAGATTTGAATAGAATCATTATTAGAGTTAAGTTTGGAATAACTATAAATTTTGAAAGGAAGATCCTTTTCTACTTTTGTCAAAATTTCAGGAAATCCCCGTTCTATTTTACTTATTTGAAAATTAGTTGCAATGTCATTTTTTGCATCCTTTTCGTGCTGGTCAGTTTTGCAACCAACTGCAAAAACTAAAATGATTAATAAATAAGCGATTTTAGATTTTTTGTTTAAAGTCATTTCCTCTGTTTAAAATTATTGCCAACGGTTACGGTTATCGCAAGTTGCGGGAGTAGGGACGCGAACTTGTCGGATTAGGTATTTTCATTCCTGGTTTCTAAAATCACACTTTTTCGACAATACCCGTTATTTGCGATGAACCGATGTTGTGCACAGTACTATTACAGGATTATTATTTATTTGCCTCCAATAGATTGTAAATCTTTGAGACAAGCATCATCTAAAGGATTAATTTCTGGCTGGCTTGACTGCCATCTTTTTACGGCTATCATAAGACAATTTTCTCCTGTACAGTGGTTTGAACTTTCCGGATCTTCATGATTAGTTGTGGGTTCCAATTCTAAATTAACTAATCCGAATAAATGACCAAATTCGTGTCTTAATGTGTTTGCAATTACCATATTTTTTGGTAGTGAACTTCCTTCAAAAAACTCATTGAATGATTCTCCATACATGATGATGGAGGTATTTTTATATGCTGTTCCTTTTACGGAAGAAGTTTGTCCATCTCCTATATCTTTCTTTCCATCAGAAAAATAAATCCAAACTGCTATTTCATTTTCCGTATTATATTTTTCTCTATGTTCATCTTCAATAGATTCCCAATCGGCCCGATCGAATGGAGTTTGATTAGATGATTGAAGAGATTTCATGCTATAAGTGATTCCCTCTGGTTTATAAGTTCTATCCTCTAAAAACTCTATGAGTAAATTTATTGCTTCATCATCAGGTTTAAAGCCCTCAACATATCCAATTTCAATGTGTAAAGATTTGAATTTCTCACTAGTTAAAAGATCTGGTCCAGATGCGCCAGTAGTAAGTTGATTACCTGATTTGTCAATTTCTGTTGGTTCTTCATTTTCTTCATTTTCTTCTTGTTGTTCTTGTTGTTCATTTTCTGGTGAAACTTCATCTTTTGAACAAGAAAAAATAATAATGGTAATAAGGACTAAAAATTTACTTAAGTATTTCATTTTTGGATGGTTAGGTTGATAAATGAAAAGTAGTAAAAAAAATTATATTATAACGGCTACATCTAAAATAGTATTGTGCACAACGGTCTCGGTTATCGCCAGTTGGCGGAGTAAGGGACGCGGATTTGTCGGCTTAGTATTGGTTTGTTGGTCAAGATAATTATTTTCTTTCTAACGCTGCCGCTTATTGGCGATTAACCGTTGTTACCTGCCGTTTTTAATGTTCTGCATTTCCTTTAGTAATTCCTTCATTTTTTCATTTGAGCTTTTCTTGTATAAGTTTTCGATCAATTTCTTGCCGACTTTTTCTAAAGACTTTTCTGCCTTAGTATTATACCTGGATATTAAATTAAATAGGTCAAAGTGAATAAAGTTGTTATTTTCATCAATGACAGTCACACATTTTTCATTAGTTAATGAGGATCTATCAATTTTGAAACTTTCAATTTTTTCAGGACCGGAAAAATTTATAGGATGTGCGGATATATAATGTCTTAAATCCGTTATTTCGAGTGATTTAAATTCATCTTTTATAGTATTAAAATCAAGAAGTTTAAATAGGTCAGCTAACTTTAATATTGATTGTTGTTGAATATAAACTGCGCTCAAAAGACCATATAGTCGTAAATAACGTTCACCAGTATTGAATTCTTTACCATTTTCTATTTTATTGTTTTGAAAATTTATGATAGCAAATTGAGAATCACCAACAGTATCCAAACAGCTTGTCAAAAACTTCCACGATTCAGCTTTATCAAATTTGAATTTTTCTTTCGTAGCTGTAGTAAATAATTTTTCGTTTAATTCTAGTTTATTAAGGTCTATTTTTCTTTTGCTAGAATTGATTATATCTCGAATAAATACTTCATATTTTCTAATTAAGCAGTCTTCGTAAGATATCATAAGCTCTATTTAAAAATTGCAGGTAACGGTCTCGGTTATCGCCAGTTGGCGGAGTAAGGGACGCGGATTTGTCGGCTTAGAATTGGTTTGTTGATCAAGTTAATTATTTTCCTTCTAACGCTGCCGGCTATTGGCGATTAACCGTTGTTAGCTGCTGATTTTAACCTCAAAATCCTTTACAATACTCTCAAATAATATTCTCTCAGTTTTATCGGTAAAAATTGAATTAATTAAGTATTCATCTAGAATTAGGAGCTCGTGATCCAGTATTGACGTATCCCGAAATATTGTCTTTAAACCAGTTACGTTTAAATCTTTAATTTTGTCAATCTTTTTTAATGCAAAAGTGTAAAGTTGATTATCCTTATTTTCAAAAATTCGAATGCTTTCTCTTGGTAGTTTTGTGTTTCTAAAAACGTTTTTACCATAAATAGAAATATTTTTTAGAACAATATCCTGAAGATTGCAATTTTCAAAAATCGTATAATTATTTGGAATTTTTTCCTGGAAATCATTTAGAATAGAATTTTCAATTTTCCCACTTAATGTACAATCTTTAAAATGGGTTCCTTGTAAAATATCAATACCAACAATACTACAATTCGAAAAAGTACAATTTTCGTATTTCGAATGTGTACCTAGAGAACTATATTTTCCAAAAAACTTACAATTATAAAATTGGCAATTTTCAAACTCCACATTAAATCCTAAATATGAGTTTTTGAAGTCAATTTTCTCAAAAAGCACATTTTTAAATATCGAATTTCTAATTACAAGCTCTTCGAAAACTATATTTTCAAAGCGTTCATTTTCATAATTACCTTCAAACTTTATTTTGACTCGCTTTTCTTTCATCAGAATTTTCGTGAAAATTTGCAGCTAACGGTCCCGGCTATCGCAAGTTGCGGGAGTTAGGACGCGGATTTGTCGGATTAGTTCCATTAATAATTGGTCTCTAAAATAACCATTTTCAATCAACTACCCGTTATTTGCGATGAGCCGTTGTTAGCTCCAGTTAATTTATAAATCCCAACTGCTTATAAAACTTGGATTATCTTGTTCCTTTTCATAGTAGAATATTGGTATTATCTTTTTCGTTTTTTCCTTTAGATTTTCTTTTTCATTATGTTTTCTAAAATTTATGTTTTTTATGCAACTATGGACTTGGGAATTTAGTTGAGAATTACTGAATTTTTTAATCTGTTTAATTTTCTCAAAGGTTAGATCTTTATTTATTGAAACTTCATAAAGAGCAAATTCAGCTAGTTTTCCTTTATAACCTTTTATACTATTTAAACAATCACTAGTTAAAATTGAACTGATAGAAGGGTTACTTTTTGATATAATTTTTTTCTGATTTAAGAATTTTAATAACTCTAATTTTCTTTTTATTGAGTTTTTGTAATTTTTCTCAGCGTTAGGATATTTATCTGTATTAAAATCTCTATCTATTTGAATTGATCCTGAGCAATATCCGAAACTCAAATTATCATTTTTATCAAAAGAAGCATATACAAGCCATTCAGTTCCTTTAGGTGTATATATATTGCACACGCTTTTATCCGTAAGTATTTTAAGATCATTATTAAAATCTCCTTTGAAAATATCTAATACTTCTACGGTAAGATTTAAATATTCTGGATTTATTGAATCTCTTTCAATTTGATTAATTTTTACTCTTCCTACAAAATCGGATGATTCTGTTTTTTCCATTGTACTTCTTAAAGCACATTCGCAAGCATAACTATTAAATGAAATTAGAGTTATTATTAATGTGATAAATAGTTTCATTTATGCAAAATCTTTCTAATTAATTGGAGCTAACGGTCTCGGTTATCGCCAGTTGGCGGAGTAAAGGACGCGGATTTGTCGGCTTAGTATTGGTTTGTTGGTCAAGTTAATTATTTTCTTTCTAACGCTACCGCCTATTGGCGATTAACCGTTGTTGGCAACTGGCCTATTAGTTACGGTTTTTCATAGATATAAATTTCTATAATTACTCTTTAGTGTGTAACTGTTTAAATTATTCTTAATTTAATCAAATTATAGACCTAGTTCAATTTTTCTAATTTCAATTATAGTTTGATCTGAAACTAATTTTGCGAAAATATTATTTTGTTCATCAGTTGCGAATTGGATCTTATAGTTTCCATTAAAAACTTGATTTTTACTTTTTATTAAAATACTATCTCCATTTTTAGAATTTTCAATGCTCCAATCTATATTGCCATCTTTTTCGTAATTAGAAACTCTGGGAACACTACCTGAATTTTCTTTAAATGTAATTGTATTAATACTTAAAGAATCTGTGAAGTCTTTATTATTTAAATTTAGATTCTCGATTTGCCACAATCCTTGAATATTTTTATTTGAAGAACTTTCGCAACCTGAGTTTAAAAGAAGTAGGCTGAAACCAATTTGTATTAGGATTATTTTTTTAAGCATAAGTTTTCATGTTGTCAACCAGAAGTTATTTATTGATTCAGTCAACTTCTTAGTATAATTTTAATTTTGGCTTGTTGCCAACGTTTACGGTTATCGCAAGTTGCGGGAGTAGGGACGCGGACTTGTCGGATTAACTATTTTCTTTCCTGGTTTCTAAAATTACACTTTTTTGGCAATACCCGTTATTTGCGATGAACCGATGTTGGCAACAGTATCTATTGTATCTAATATTTGTTAAAACTGTAATTATTTAAAATCAAACCAATCTATACCTATTTTAGAATTGGAAGAATCGAAAAAATCAGGTAAATTTTCTTTAGCTATTTCTTTAAACTTTTTAAAAGTTATTTTATCTGAATTTTTAGGAATATCAATTTCTATATCCTTCTCTATCCATTGAATTTCACTTAACTTAAAAATTGTATTTCCATACTGGCACTCTATAATTAATCCCGGAAGACCGCGGTATTTGGAAGGTCCGAATTTAAAAGGTATTTCTGGAGCAAACCAAGCAATGATTTCTGGCTTTTCTACTAATCCGTCTCCATTAACATCTTGTTCTTTCCTTGTTGCTTTGTAGCATAGTAGTTTATTAATTATTCTAGTTTCTTCGCTTATTGACCAATTTATGGTATCCAAAACAACATTGTAATTTTTACTTAGCTTTGAGGAATGCATTATAAACTCATTCTCATTTAAGTTATAGTAGAACTTATCGTCTCCACCAGCGAAAATTCTGTTTATATTTCTTTTTTCTGCCCTACTATTAGCTGATTGAACTTTAAATACAGAATAGTTTTTATTGAATTTTAATGTTGAGCCTACTGTGTCAGTATGGAAACCGAAATCTTTATAATCTCTATCAAGATCAATTGCCGAATAAATTTTGTATTCTACTATCGCAGAAATATTATTTTGAGCATGTAAATTAGTCGTAAATAGTAGCAATAAAGCAATAATTGTAACTTTTATTTTCATTTTTTCTTTGTTTGATATTGTTGCCAACGGTCTCGGTTATCGCCAGTTGGCGGAGTAAGGGACGCGGATTTGTCGGCTTAGTATTGGTTCGTTGGTCAAGTTAATTATTTTCTTACTAACGCTACCGCTTATTGGCGATGAACCGATGTTGTATGCTGTTGTTCTGGAATTATTTTATTCTTTCAAATTCGAAATTTTCTGCAATTACATAATGTTGTTTGAAATTAAAGTGATTGGGACAAACATCAGTATTTCCAAAAATTAATAATTTAGAGTTTGGTTTATTATAGAATCCCAGGTCTTTCCCAGTTTGCCTTTTTCCAGATCTATAGTGGATATTATATTTACCACATATTGTTTTAACCCTTTCAAGCAATGAATCAGATATTGCTAAATATTTCTCTTTATCCTTTATAAAACAATCTTCTAAATTCCAGAATAAATCATCAAGTTTTATCCAATTACCAAACTCTTTTTCCAGAATCATACTAATCTCTCCATAGAATTCATTCAAATTTAAAGGAGCATTTTTTATGAAAAAGTCGGTTTTGCCTTCTTGGTATTCTAAGAGTAAAGGATGTTTTTCTATAATTTCTATTTTTATATAGGGCAAAAGAATTTTATTATTAAAACCTCGAAAATCGATTGTTTCTTCACATTTTATTTTCCATTCTTCATACTCAATTGGAACATCATAACTAGCTTGATTAATTGAGAAGGTTAATTCGAAAAGTTTCTTTTTTGCATCAAAATAAGTGGACTCTAGATTAAAATCACAATCGTGATAAAATTTGATACTATTAGATCTTTCTATTAATTCACTCATTTTAGTCAGCGGAATTTTGTGAACAATTGCATACAACGGTCTCGATTATCGCAAGTAGGCGGAGTAGGGACCGCGGCATTGTCGGCTTAGACCTGGTTTGTTGGTGAATTTAATTTTTTTCTTACTAACGATGCCGGCTATTTGCGATGAATCGTTGTTACCTGTTGTTGTGAAACTCAAATCTTCTTTTAAACGATTTTAAAGGCAATTGGAAGAGAATAGAGAATTTTTACTGCCTTTCCATCTAGAAGTCCAGGATCCATTTTTTCAATTGATTTTACAGCTTTTATTAAGTGCTTATCAATTTTTCTATTATTAGAGTCTGTTCTAATATCAGAAATTCGACCTTTTTCATCAATAGCAAAAATCACATTTATTCTATGACTACCTGGGTCTAATCCTTGATTTTGAAGAAATGAATTGCTAATATTTTGCACAATTGTGTTGGATACATATTTAGTAAAACAGATTCTTAAATCTTCGTTACTCCAATTTTTATTACACCCATTGGCAACAGGAACTTTATCTACAAGTTTAAAGTCAACGCCTTCTTCTAATTCTTTAATTTGTGAATTCATAGAAGATGAAATTAAAATCATAACTAAAACAGGAATAAATCTTTTTATCATTTGAAATGGATTTGATTAATTAATAGAAAGTCTGAAAATATGAAAACTAAATCTAAAAATGAACAATTACAGGTAACGGTTTCGAATAATCGTCAGTTGTGGTTGTACGTATTCGGATTTGTCGGCTTAGGTTTTTGTTTGTTGGTTTCTAAAAATACTATTTTAATTCAAATGGCCACAATTGCGAATATTCGTTGTTATATGCTGTTGCGATACGTCCGAGTAAGAACAGTAGATTTACCGCTGTCGGGAACTTCAAAAATTTAATGTACACTTTATTTTCTTAACTGAAATCATTGCGCAAGAGTGAGCGTCCGTTTTAGTTTAGCTATCAATTAGAAACACCAGTTTGCTTTGCTTTAAGTTTTCTCCAGTAGCTCCTGAAAATTCTTTAGCGTATATATTCAATTAAAATTCGGCTTTCTTTCCCATAAATTCTCTTTTGAAAGATACATGTAGAATCTCATTTCGGATCTGAATTATGTAAGTTATCGATTTACTAAAAGTTCTTACTTCGGATTTGTCAGATGAAGGCTTACATACACATACTTTTCGGATTAGAAGAATTATTGTTCTTAGTAGCTAAAATTGTGCAGAGCAATAGCATATAACGGTCTCGGTTATCGCCAGTTGGCGGAGTAAGGGACGCGGATTTGTCGGCTTAGTATATTGTTGTTGGTCAAGATAATTATTTTCTCAGTAAAGCTGCCGTCTATTGGCGATTAACCGTTGTTGCCTACAGTATGCTTGATTAATCTTTCTTTATAAATTTTAAAGCTTCACAAGAATCAGGATCACCTAATATTATTAAAATTACTGGCTTATTATTTTTTTTATAAAGACTCCAATGTGAATTATAATTTCTTATTTCTCCCTCTGTGTTTTTAAATTTAAGGTTGACATCCAAACTTAGCTGCCCATTGTATTTTGAAATTTCCCAAGTTCCTTTTATGTCTTGAAGTGATTCTTTTTTATTATTGTAATCCGAGTTGAAATTATCTAAAATTCTTACCGGAATGTTTTTTAATATCAATCTTGAATCATTCATTAAAATAAGTTCTCCGGGTCCAACCGAGGCTGTAGGGTTAACATCTAACTTATAATTTCCAAGTACACTTTGATTTTTAGGAGTTTCATCAAATTCATTTAAGTCAGAATAATAAGGACAAGGAAATAAATAACAATTAGTTAGAGTGAATAATAGAGTTGATATTAAAGTCAGTTTTAAAATTCTTTTCAAAAATTTTCGTTTCATATTGTAGGCAACTGTTCCGGTTATCGCAAGTTGCGGGAGTAGGGACGCGGACTTGTCGGATTAACACTTTTCTTTACTGGTTTCTAAAATTACACTTTTTCTGCTATACCCGTTATTTGCGATGAACCGATGTTGGCTACTGTTTTAGCCACGATATTGTTTCATTTGTACAACAAATCGATTCTCTAATCGATCGACTGGATTTATCTATGAACCAAATATTTCATGATAGGGAAGTAGTTCATTATACNGTTTGTCCACTCATCTANTAATATNNTTCTATACCAANGAANTTATTTTCTTGAAAAATCNTANNATTTCAATTTTCATTTTTGATTTCGTTTGGATCAAAACCATATATNAATTTATTCAATTTACCATCCGAGCTTTGTAATCCTACTATATCCATTAATTCCTCAAAATATGTACAAACTNTTTCCCGGTCTTCTGTATCTAATTCCATATAAACTGATGTAAATCTTGATAGTCCAATATCGATTTTNTCGAGATATTTTTTATCGGTCGGATTATCGGATTCCGAGACTCTTTTAAAGTCAAATGCAACTTGATTAATTTTCTCTGTGAAAACAGGTCTCATTTTTTCTTCAGCGATTCCANGATATGAATATTCGGCTACGAACTTTTTCTTTTTAATAAATTCNCTAAACTTTTCATTNNNATTTTTAGATGTTTTNATATCTGGTTTACTTTGTCCTTGAGCAGATAATGTCAATAGGATTATAAAAATTTGGATGTATTTTCTCATTCTAAAATTGTAGCCAACGGTTACGGTTATCGCAAGTTGCGGGAGTAGGGATGCGGACTTGTCGGATTAACTAATTTCTTTTCTGGTTTCTAAAATTACACTTTTTCGACAAAACCCGTTATTTGCGATGAACCGATGTTGGCAAC
>FUFK010044804.1_pt1 | contig 12679 bp, 9 predicted proteins | sample 1021851 | NCBI WGS metagenome assembly FUFK01 (sample SAMEA51879418, study PRJEB19060) | metagenome | reverse complement strand
GGACTAATGTCTTTACTTCAGCAGATCACGAGCACCCGTCCAGCGGGTGGCCCGATACCTCCAGTGCGGATGAATATCCAAGGCACTGACGGCATCGGCAAGAGCACCTTTGGTGCTGGGTCAATAGACCCTATCTTCATACAAGCGGAAGACGGATTGTCTTTCATCAACGCGCCACGGTTCCCACAAGCGGATACTTGGTCTGAGATGTTGGAACAAGTCAAAAGCTTGGTGACTGAAGAGCACCAGTACAAGACAGTTGTGCTGGATACCACAGACGCTGCAGCCAAACTTGGCGAGGCATATGTCTGTGAGCAGAACGGCTGGTCATCAGCAGCTGATCCCAAGGCAGGCTACGGCGCGTTCTACGTTGCCGAAGAGAATGCATGGGTTCATCTGTTGTCTGGTCTCAACGTGCTGCACACACAGAAAGGTATGAACGTCATTCTGTTAAGCCACGTTGCTTCCAAGGCATACAAAGATCCTGAACTGGAGCCGTATGACCGCTGGGAGATGCGCTGCAACAAGAAGGTCAACTCACTCATCAAGGACTGGGTGGACTTCAACTTGTTTGCGAACTACGAAACGCAGTTGATCAAGGATGGCCAGAAGGCCAGAGGTGTCAGCTACGGCAACCGTGGTTTGTACACTCGGTTCGCAGCGGCATATGACGCGAAGTCTCGTTTGGAACTGCCAAACAAGCTTGAGTTTTCATGGAACAATTTCATGGAAGCTTACACCGCAGCACTCGCTGCAACCACTAACACTGAAGCAGCTTGAGGAGTAATCAGCTATGTCTTTAGACGATCTAAATATCAATCTTGACGATGTACAGGAAACTTCGGGGGGTTCTGCGCCGTTCCCTCCAGGTGAGTACACGCTCTCTGCAGCGTTGTACGAGCAAAAAACGTCGAGCAATGGCAACCCTATGTTGGAGTTTGAATTCAACGTGGTAGGCCCAACTCACGCAGGCCGTAAGGTCTGGGATCGGTTTGTACTCAACAGCCAGGTGGGCGTTAGGCGTCTCAAATCTTGGATGATTGCGTCGGGTGGTGACCCATCCGGCAGTCTCAGTGAGGACATGGTGCGTGGTTGCATGGGCAAGTCTTTCTTGGCAAACATCGAGATTGAAAAGGGTAGCCCCAATCCTAGCGGCGGAACGTATCCAGACAAGAACAAGATCTCTTCGTTCAAGTCTGGTGCTGGCCCTGCACAACCACACGCTCAGACTGAGCAGCCACAACAGGCACCGGCACAACCTGCTCCTGGTTTGAACACGGCAAGCTGGTCGTAGCGCAGGTATATGGATGACGATACGAAGAAGGGCATCATCATGGGCGTGTGCATCGCTGCATCGATCTACTTTGTTGCCTTTCTTCTATCGTTACTTGGATAGTCAAAAACACAAAAGGAATTGCTATGAATTTACAATCAGAAAAAACATTACGGTTCGCAAAGAAAGCATTGAAGTCACATATAGTGGCCATGGCTGCTGACAAAGGCATCAAGATAACTAAGGCTCGCGCACAGATTGCGGATGATATTGGCGTTGATCCTAGTTCGATCAGACAGTTTCTCAACGGTGAGATCATCAAGCCTGCATCAAAGACCATGCAGAAGTATGTCGATTGGCTTGGGGTTAACCCTGAAAAGGTTGAAAAGCCCATGCCCACACCTAAAGAGATTGATGATCTTGAGCAGAAGATCCGCGACCTTGAAGCATCCGTTGAATCATGGAAGGGTCACTACGAAACCATGCGGAAGAATGTTCAGAAGTATTCCGAACAGGTTGCTGAACTTGAACCGGCTGACCCTGATCATGCTGACAAGTACCAAGTAGTTCATCACGAAAATTCGTATTGGATGCAGAGCAGTGAGGCGTACATCAAGATTTACACTCACTACGATGACATGAGTGAGGAAGGGAAGATGCGTTTATGCACGATTCCAATACCCATGTTGATCAATGGATTCGTAGGTAAAGAGGGCGAATCCAATGAGGATTGGAAAGCTAGGCTTGATGAAGAAGAGCAAAATCGAAAGCTCATGATCATGAAAGTTGCCGATAAAATATCGAACATCTACAGCGAATGTGGTTTCCCAGATGTTTATGTTGGTGTAGACGTACAATTCTCTAGTCTGCACAACGGGTAATAGAAAACATTTGATATGGAAGATTAATGAAAGAAGATGACTTTGAAATGGAAATGGAAGGCGGCAGCGAGGATCACGAATACGCCATGGACTTGATCAGGAACGTGGTGAAGGTGAGCAAAGAAGATCTAGAACCACGCATTCTTTTTGAAGTGATGATGGTCTATTCACTGGGTTGGAACCTAGCTAATGGTGATCATGAGCTCATGACTCAGTTGTTGCCACAAGTTGTTGAAAGTATTGAAGATGGTTCTTACACGAATGTGGCAGAAGTCATGGAGGATGAAAGGATATGTCATTAGCAACAGAAGACTCATCTAAGTTCAAAGAACGTAAGCGCGCCGTGCTGCGATGCATTTACAAATCACCAGAGGACAGTTGGGCTAAGAGTTATTGGCGCAACACCTACCGAAAACTCATGGAAGAACGAAGAAATGGAGCTCAGGTACTATCAGCGCGAAGCCGTTGATGCGGCAGTCCATTGGTTCAACACCCAAGACACGCATCCNCTCATCGTTCTACCCACNGGGGCTGGCAAGACNGTTGTCTTCGCCACCCTGATCAAGGAGATCTTTGAGCGNGAGCCNGACTGCAGGATTCTGATCCTAGCTCACCGGCAAGAACTGGTCAGCCAGGCAGAAGATAAGCTAAAGAAAGTGTGGCCATGTGCGCCATCAGGCATTCTGGCTGCGGGGTTGAATCAATACGAAGTCGATGGGCGCATCGTTATCGCCAGTCGAGATACCCTTGCAACACCAAGCAGGCTTGATACCTCTGGTGACTTTGACTACATCATCGTGGATGAAGCGCACCATGTGGCGCCAGACCNAAACACCCGGTATCGCAAGATCTTCGATCACTTTGAGTCNTCCATCTGGAGAACGCCACGCATACTNGGCGTGACCGCTACACCCTATCGCATGGGCCAGGGCTTCATATATGGCCTTGAGGAGCACTTCTTCGCAGGGGTTGCCTACCGTGTAGGTATACCTGAAATGATTCGAGAGGGCTTCCTGTGCCGCTTGTCGGCATTCAAGGTGAACGATGAGGCTGTGATCGATGCATCAACTGCACGGGTCAAGTTCAAGGGCGGCGACTATCGAGAGTCGGACATCGAGAAGCTGGCCATGGAAGATCAAACCATGCTGGCCATCATCGAAGACTGGATTGAAAAAGCGTATACCAAAGGCCGATTGAGCACTGTGTTCTTCTGTATTACCGTGGCTCACGCCGAGAAGATGTGCTTGTACCTGCGCCAAGCAGGTATAGAGGCTGCAGTTGTGACCGGCGAGACTCCAAAGGGAGAGCGCGAAGATATTTTGGAGCGTTTTGAGGACGGTCAGATCAACGCACTATGCAACGTGTCTGTCCTGACTGAAGGTTGGGATGCACCACGCACAGATTGCATCGCGCTACTGCGTCCCACCAAGTCGCTGGGCTTGTATGTGCAGATCTGTGGTCGAGGCATGCGAACTTGGGGCGACAAGAAAGACTGCATGCTGCTGGACTATGGCGAGAACATGGATCGGCACGGTTGCATAGACACTGCTCGTCCATCTATCCCAAGCAAAGAAGACAAAGAGAAAGAGCAGAAACCTAAAATCTGGATATGCGACTCATGCGTGGCGGTCAACGACATAGATCGTGACACATGCATTGAGTGCGGTGCCTTGAAGCCAGCACCCGTTGAGCAGCCTAAGCTGTTTGAAGAAGAAGAGAAGGATGCTGCCGCCACTAGGCAGGCGGCTCAAGGTTCTGTGTTATCAGATGAACTCGAAGACCCAGTAGAGAAACACGAGCGCATCAAAAATATCGAGTACGTTTCAGCTGAATCAAAGACATCAAAGAACGGCAATGAGTATCTCAATGTCATGTTCTCAAGTCCCGGCGACTACTGGCCACAGAGCATGCCAATCATGATCGGCATGAAAGGAAAGGCTGGCATGATGGCACAGAAGAAGTGGCGGTCACTGACCAACAACCATTGGTGCCCCAGCACTATTGAGCAGGCTTTGGTTGAGGTCAACCACAACGGGGCCATGCGACACATTCAACAAATCACTGTAAGAAAAGAGGGTAAGTACTGGAATGTCGTTAGCGTCCATTTTTGATCGGATCGATGAGCAACTAGCAGAAAAAGACAACCGCTTTCGTGGGCACCTTGGGTTCAGCGGGATAGGTTATGACGATGAATACAAGCAGTGGATGGGATTCCGCTGGTGCTTACCGTCTACCTTCGGCGGCAGGATGCTGCGCTTGTTCGACCTAGGCAACCGCATCGAGGACCAGGTGGTTGATAACATACGCGATACCGACGTGATATCTATCGCTTCGCATGACAAGGACGGCAATCAGTTTCGTGCATCCTTCTTTGGCGGTCACTTTGCAGGTTCTTGTGACGGCCTCCTCAAAGGCATATTCCCACCGCCTAGTGAGGAGGTGATCTTACTGCTGGAGGTCAAGAGCGCCAACGACAAGCGGTTCAAAGAGCTTGTGAAGCTGCAGAGCTACGAAGAATGGAGTGAAACCTACCGATGGCAGATTCATGCCTACATGGGAGCTCTTGGGTTGGGAATGTGTATGGTGGTGGTGGTCAACAAAAACACCAATGAGGTGTACGAAGAGATCATCGACTTCAACCCACACGTTTGGGACAAAGCACAAGCTAGGGCTTGGCGCATCATCACCAGTGACGCCCCTGACAAGAGCACGCGCATGTCTGAAAAGGATTGGCGCATGAAGAATGAGTCGGAGTTGTATCGCAACATCTACTTTGGTCGCCGCTTGCCGGAATCGGTCAACTGCAGGAACTGCAAGAACGTGAAGCCACTGACTGAATCAAACGGCGCCGTGTGGTTCTGCAAGCGCAAACAGAAATCTCTAACGCTTGATGAGCAGCGAGAGGGCTGCANTGACCACTTGTGGATACCAGAGCTTGTGAACGCCAACCATNTGCCNGGCAAGAGCACAGANGATTCTGTGGCCTATCAGGTTGGGATCATGGAGTTTTACAACTCAACATCTGAGGTGACGGGTGAGTATCACTACAACAGCACAGAGATTCGTGAACTATCTAAAGCAGACTTTGAAGCTGGCTTGATGATGACCGGCGAGAGCGTGAGGCGTGAGTTCCCTGGTAGCTACCTTGATAACGTTGACGAGCGCAAGATGCCGTTCTAGGCCCACTCTCGTGGGTCTTTGATGATCAGTATCTTGAGGCCGGGGTAGAGGGCTTCGACAAGCTTCTTCTTGAGGGTGAACACTTGGGTGATGATGCCCTTGGTGTCCTCTACTACCACCTCGCCGTCGCGCTTGTATCGAAAGTCTGCAACGTATGAGCAGATCTTTTTGTCTTCACCCTCAACGGTGATCACGCATGGGAAGTCTATCTGCACTTCCAGGTCAGTGATCTCACCAGCTTCCTCGTAACGCTTGAGTATCTTGTACCGGGCTGCTTCGAGCTTGGAGTCAAAGACAATACCATCGTACTCAGTCTTCTTCGCGAAGTACTTGCTCTTGCCTTTCTTTGGTGCCCTTCGTGGGATCACATTAACTACCACCCATCAGTTTTTCTTCTTCCTGCTGGCGCAGGAATTGTGATGCACGATTATACAACNGACTTGCTGCGGCTGGTATATCTTCNACTGTCTGTCTCACGGCTTCAGGAACAGTTTCGGTTAGATCGGNTTGCATTGGCTGTGGGGTTGGNCTNGCTGGAAGAACATCTTGCTCATATGATCTAGCAAACTCTTGCTGCATCTGTTCAATTGGAACTACATTTCTTCTCTTATCAACAGCAGCTCTATACAACTCCATGCTGACCGAAGCTTTTGGCGCTATTGGTATGTAAACATGATTGAAAACTGANCTCCAANCATCAAGNCCNCCANCNTNTNTTANNACTNNGGNTATNTCNTCTTCGTTCAGNCCAAGAGTTCTTGCGTCATCAAACGCAACAGATANATCTCTAACTTTTTTGAACCGNTGCTGATTAGATTTTTNAAATCGATACAGTATTTCNTCTGGNANTCTTGCCCCAGATTCTTTNTNNAAGTCTTCATAAANTTTTCTNNCGGCNNCAANNTCTNTTNTTGCNTCTTGNACTTTGTANCCAAGCCTCTTTTTAACCTCTGTCTCCACGAACTTAGCGCCACTGGCAGCCTGAAAAGCTTCATCATATACATCAAGCTTCTTGCGTCGTTCACTTATCCTTGAAAGCCTGGATGGATCAACAAGGCCCGATGCTGTTACAGCGGCTTGAGTTAAATTGCCAAGCGTCAATGATCTAAGTGGATCAAAGTTTGCGGTGTCAAATGGGCTCATCTTTGTGTTCAATTCGGCTGGTGAGCCAGCAGGAATGAATCCGTTCAACACATGAGCCATGCCTGCCCATACACGATCACCAAGAGCCGCTCCTTCTGGGTAAATGGTATAACCTTGCGAAGTCCTTCCAGTGAAGCCAGCGCCAATTCGATCAAACAACATAGATTGATCTACAAATGGACTGATTATTTCCGCTCCAGCATCTAACCCTGCATTCAAGGCTATCTCTTGAAGGTCTGCCTCTTTGCGAACTCCGTTATTGTATGCATTGATAACAGCTTCAGCAGGCCTCAACAAATAGTCGTATGGAAGGGTATAAGTTGCGTTCATCATCTCCTTGATGTATCCATCTTTGTCTGTTCTTGTTGCAGCAAAAGTGGAGTTGCGCTCCCAGTCGCGACCAAAACTTCTTTTATAAGCATCAATTTGCTCTTCACTAGAACCTGTCATTGCGACAGAGAACTGCTCAAGACCTTTTGGAACTATGTATGAAACAGTAGCAGCACCTATAAGACGTTCAAGACCACGGGCGCGAATGTCGGCGTTGCTACTGGATAGCTCAGTAATACCACGCCCTATGGTGTTCATGCCTGTTCTTATAATCTCGGACGGATAAGCGATGAAATTACCAAATGGCAGTTGCCTCAAAGCATCAATGGCTGCAGGTACTCTTGAGTAGTTAGGTATGTTGTTTCTTGTTATGTAGGCTGCTTCTTCAGAAACAAACTCCAGAAGCGGATTTTTTCCATAACGATCAATAAATTCTTTCTTTAAACTGCCAGGGTCAATCCTAGACAAAGCGACCAAATCAACGTTGTCTGGGTCAAGCCCAAAAGATCTAGCAATGTTTTGCTGATCGGCGGTTTGAGACTTCATGGTTAATGGCTTGTTTTTGATTGAAGCTTTTTGAACTATCCCCAGTAGCTTCTTTTTCTCAATCTCAAAGTTCATTGCCTTCCAGACATCGTCGCCAGCAGAGTAAAGTCTAGCTGCCAANTTTNTGCTTTGNTTNGATGATGCTTGAAATACACGACCCAAACCAAACACACCCTTAGTTGACTCTGCAGCTTGATCAATCAAGCTGTTAAGCTCTCCAAGCTGAGCTTGAGTTCCAATGACTCCTCTTTGAACGTATTCTTCAAGAAGCTTTTTTCTGTCTGCAGCTATTGGTTGTTTCGCACCAAGCTCACCATAGATCAGCCTAAAAGTTTCAATAGCTTCTTTGCCTGTTGGTATGTTGCCGTTAAATGCTGTGAAGCCTAAAGCAGATGTGACGTTTCTTATTTGCCCTGATGGGTTGTATACAGTTTGCGCCTTCTGATACATGCCTTTTGCGCCTAAAAGTGATGCGTAAAATGGCTGAAAAACACCCATGCTTTGAGCGAGATTAAAGTTTTGCTGCTCTAACGCTTGAAGATAATCTTCTCTAACGAACTTCCCTTTAAGAGGGCCAAAGCCTGGCGCGTCTGGAACTTGGGTATATCTAACCCCCATGGCAGCTTCAACTGGAGGAGAGTCCAAAAACATTTTTCTGTCATCTGGCAAGCCCTTGTTGTACTCATCAAGTCGCTTAAAATACTTGCTCTTGGCAATGATTGCTGACTGACGCCCAAGCGTTTCTTTGGTCTTAGCTATCAAGCCTTGTTGGCGTTCACCAAAAGTTTGCACCTTTGCGCCTACATTTTTTCGACCAGTGTATTCACCAAGGTAAGCTTTAATCGCTGGGCTCTCTAGCGTCTTTGCCTTTAGTGGCCCTTGCTGTATGCCTTTCAGGGTACTTTCGTCAATAAGCTCTCTAGGCGTTAAGTCTTTATTTATAAAGCCACCTTTATCCTTGATCGATACAAGCTGTTCAATTGCTTCTTCTCTTTTTATGGGGTATCCCATAGATTCAGATCCGCGCATGATTGCTTCTATAGCTCTTTCAGTGTCTTCTTTAGATGGCACATAGTTATCATCAATGAACGCTCGATATTGAGTCGCTCCATACAAACCAAGCTGACCCTCAATGGTTTCTTGTGCTCCATCAGGAAGCATGCTTGGATCTCTAGCTATCTGCTTACTGTACTCATCAATTGAGTTTCTTGCGTTTTGAGCAGCGCGAAACAGACTGAACTTAGTCTGAATGTTTTCTGGCTTGGTGTTGAGCGAAAGCTTATCGCTTTTGACAAAGCCAAACTTTCTATCAGCTTCAATCAAAACCTTGGCCGCGTTATTTTGCACGGTGAGAGCGTTGGCTTTAGCCGTGGCATCACCACCAACAATTCTATCGGTGGGATACAAATAGTCATTCAAAGCATCCATGACCTTTTCAGCATCTGATCCGTTAGCGTTACCACTTTTGATGGCTTGTTTGAATGTCGCATCAAGATCACTTAGAGCTATTAAATTTGAATGTGCAAGCGCGGAAAGCTCTGTTGCTTTCAATGCTTTGATTTCAGCAGCCACGGTGTCTGGTAGCTCACCCCTAAATCTAAATTTGGGCGCAAGAAACTTAACTAATTTGCTTCTTTTTTCTGCTTCATTTACAGCTTTGCTGATCCCTGTTCCAACCAAGTTGATACCTTCACCTACTTGCTTGACTCCAGGCACAAGAGCCGCGCCCTTGGCTGTTGTTTTTATCACGGCGCCAGCACCCGTTAGCGCCAATGGTATGCCAGCCATTACGGCTGCTGCTTCAAGCCCGTTGACGCCTTTGTTATAAAGCGCAGCAAATGCCCTCTCTTGGCCTTCAAGACGTTCTAGCTCTTTGGTTTTAGTTACTGGATTGGGAAGAAACGTATCACCAAAAGATTTCATGTCTTCTTCAGCGACCATGCCTTCAGCTGCAGCAGTGGCTAATATTTTTGTCGCCTTGTTTGAGTTGCCAAGTACCTTGAACACTGCGGCACCAGGCAAGCCAAACTGAACCAAGGCTTTAGGAACTTCAGCCCAAAGGCCTAGATCAGATATGTCTGGGGCAAATGCGTTCTGAACAGATTGAGCGCGAGCAACAATGTTTGCTCCCCTATCAACGCCTGCAGCTTCAAGCCCTCTTCCGATGGTGCTTGCGGCTTCGGTTGGTATTGCAACCAAGCCAGCTAGAACACCTCTTCCTGCGCGGCCACCAGTTCGCATGACCGCTTCGCCATACTCTCCAATGTCGCCTAGCAAAGACTCTTCTTTTACAAAGTCAGACTCAGATGGTTGAAATTCAGGGCTTGCTTGATAAGCAATAAGCGCATCTTCTTTGCGCCTTTGTGCTATACCGAGTTCTTTTTCTTTGACTGTTCTTGCGATGACATCAGGATCGTTGCTATAGATTCTTTCTATGGAACCATCAGATAGTCGTTTAAAAGTAACTCCTGTTTGATTTGTCATAAAACTTTCTACTGATCTTGCCTTTCAAGAGCAAACTCCTCTAAAACACTTGCAAGGCTATCGCCAGTTTGCATGCTTTTCATTATTTGCTGAACTGCAGCCAAGCCAGTTGGTGTTGATCCATAGACTTTAATCATTTCTGCAGCTAGTTCTTGTGCTGCTTGGTCTTTGCTCATGGAGTTAAGGCTTAGAGCAATGTCATTTCTCAAGCTAAGAATCTGTTCTGGAGTGGCGTTACTTACATCTTGAGTGCTCATGAAGAAGTCAGTTAATTTTTCTATTTCAGTTGTATCAACATCACGAGTCTGCGCTTGCAAGTATTCGCGCTGAGCCTTCTTGTCTTTATATTCTTCTCTACCTTCAGCAACATCACTGAAGAAGTTGCGAGGCACAAAGCCTTCAGATGGTTGAGCAGCTTTAGCTAAAGCATATCTCATCTCTGGGTCCTGAAGCTTTGATATGGTGTTCTGCAAAAAGTCTGCAGGCGCTCCACGCAAGAAGTCGATTGCGCCTTTCTGACCTTCCTCATCTCCACCAAACTTAGCATCTGTTCCAAGCAAGAATTTTGTTATGCCTGTAGCAGGTTTTTGCGTCTCAACTTCTTCTTCAACTTCTTCTTCAGGCGCGGCTTGTTGCTGAGCAACGGCTGGTGCTGCTGGTGGTTGTGGAGGAAGATTGGACTGGTCAAGCATGACGGGTGTTTCAGGCTCAGCATCAGGGCCAAAAAACCCATAACCTGCCAAAAGCCCAGTTGTGCCTACAAGTCCACTCGTAATAGGATTTTTTGAAATAATATTGCCGCCACCACCTTCTATAACCTCGTCCGTTGCCCCTGGCACAGGCGCCATTTCATCGGCCTTTTTAGCTCTACCGGGAAGATCTACTTTAGGAACAAACGAATCCATTTGCGCCTGTATAATTGTATCGCCGTCTTCAACGTCTATATCGCCTTTGCGAACCGCCTCAGACACTTCCTCGGTAACGTCTTCACCTTTGCGTGCACGACTGAACAAATTTCTAACAAAATCCACACCTTTTTCAACAACCTTTCCGCCAAGAGCGTAGCCTTGCACAGATGCAATGCCTCCCATGGCCATTTGCTCAGCTTCGCGCATCTTTTTCATCTTGCGCTCGCCTCTTGTCACAGGACCGCGCTTTTGAATTTCAGGTTGTTCTTCCGCCATAGCAGGCATCAAACTTTCAATGCCTTGAGGGCTCATTTGACGAGGCAGTTGGTCTTGTTGATTCTGCATTTGAGGCATTGATTCCGCAGCCTCAACCACATCTTCTTCCATTAAGGCAGAAGGAAGAGCAGAAAGCTGAACCTGCAGGCCAGTAGATGCACGAGAAGATCCTCCACCAAGCAATCCAGGCACTGCGTCTTGCGCCTTAACTATTTTCTGAACCTGCTCAGCTGCTTTTTGACCCTTGATTCCCATGCGAGCTAATCGAGCAGCAACATATGCAGGGGGAAACGCCATGAGCCCTATGGTTGCGTAATCAACTGGGTCTTCAGGATCAAAGAAAAAATCTGTGACATCACGAAGGTTCATGCCAGAGCCTTCTTCCGTCTTCTCAAGTGTAAAGAAGTCATCTGACACAAGGTCGCCTTCCGCATACCCACGAATCGGCGCAACACCTGCCATGATGCCGCTGCCCTCACGCATCTGTGGTGTTTGGAACATTGGCCTGTTCATGATTTCGTTGTACATCATGCCACCTTGATTCATCGCGTTTGCTTCTGACAGCGCAATCGCTATCGCTTGCTTTGGATTTGTTACTTTTCTACCCGAACCGCCAGACTTGAGAGTTCCTTCTTTGAACTCTCCCATGACCTTGCCTATCTTTTTTTCACGCTTGCTTTTTGCCATGGTCAACCTTTGAATAATCTACGCGGTAGTAGCCGTCTTCGCCCATGAGAACGGCTGAAGGATCAACTTTGATTAACTCTTGAGCCATGACACCTTCAGTTGGTGCATCAACGCCCATAGCTTTCGCGGTGTCATTCCAAGTCCATGTGTACCAGCCAACGCCAGGCTCAACATCACCAATCTTCNTAACGTTTTCTTTCAAGCGAATGTCAGATGGGAAAAACGATGCAACNGTGCNNGCNATATTAGCGANCTTCGAGAANGTGCTTGGNTTTTGATAAGNNTGATTTTGTTGAGTGCCAACNCTGTAACCAGANTGATAACCAGGCATGAACGGCTGAGCCTGTCCAAGCACTTGGAAGCCTCTTTGCATTCTCATGAANGGNTCATCGGCNTGCTGTGTAGCAGCTTTGTANTGAGCATCAAGTCCGCGCTGCTGTATGCCTCTGCCNGCTGCGCCTANCCCACCAAGCGTTCCTATCTGNCCNGTCAGCATGTCNAAGCCTTGTTGGCCTAGACCCGCAATACCTTGAGCACCTGCGCGAGCNCCTTGTTGNCCAGCNTGGAATGCACTCAACGCATCNCCAAATGCACCACGAGTTGTTCTATCAAGNCCACCNGCAGCGCCNTGCATGCGCGCCATTTGNTCNCCAAATATGCCAGAGCCNAGNTGNTGNCCAGACTGGAAGTCTCTTGCCAAGCCAGAGGCGATGTCTGCACGTTGNCCAGCTAGACCACCAATACCTTGCTGTGCNTGCAATCCAAGAGCNCCACCTTGCTGTGCAAGTCTACCTGCCAACTCTTGNGTNGATATGCCTAACTGNGCAGCACGTTGAGCAATNTCTGCCTGAGAGGTCAANCCNCTAAGACCAAGCTGCCCGCCCTCAAGCGCGCCACGCTGAGCCAACTGCTCTGCACTCAGCCCTAAGTTAGCTGCCTGCTGTGCAGCACTGATGCCTGTCTGAGCGCCT
>FUFK010040352.1_pt1 | contig 12681 bp, 15 predicted proteins | sample 1021851 | NCBI WGS metagenome assembly FUFK01 (sample SAMEA51879418, study PRJEB19060) | metagenome | reverse complement strand
ACACACACCTTTGTTTCCACTGGAGATTTTGAGCGAGTGTCGGTTTGTTTAACCCTTAGACTTTTACCGTTTTGTGCTTGTAGACTGCATATTTAACCCTTAGAGATATAGAGCTAATGCGACGGGTTATTAGAAATAATAAGAATAAAGTGTTTATTTTATTAAAAAAGTTCCAGTGGAAATAGAGGTGTGTGTCTCTATATTGTTTTTTTAAGTTTTTTAAGAATTTTAGAAAGATTTTTTAATCGGGGCTTTAACTCATACTCTGGATTTATATTTCTGTCAAGCTCATATATAACATTAAAAATTACTGTAGGGTGTCCAACTACTTCAAGTAATTTTATTGCATCATTCATTGCTCGTTTTTTTTCTTCTTTACTGTCCCCATACACTTTTGGTCCACTTAACGCCTTTGCCATGTTTAAAAGAAATCCCTAATCAATGTATCTGTACTTAGCGAAGGAGTACCTACTTCTACTACCGTTTCAATGGAATTTTGAATACTTATATTATAACTTATTACTGGAAGTATCTCACTTGTTTTTAATGCTGGCGATTTAAGCTCCAATAAAGAACCAAGACTTAACCACTCTGCCCCTAATAAATTAACTCGATAAGTTCTTGATGGTTTGTTAAACTGTTCTACTACTAATCTTCCTACCTTTTCTAATATATCTTTCCTTGTCGTGTCGTAACTAATTACTTTAGACATAACTCCGTATCTTGCAATGGAACCTTCGTCGTTGTATGTATTGTATAAAGTTTCATCGTCTTTGCTAACTACAGTACAACTATTAACCATACCTACAGAAGTATAACTGGAAATCAAACCCTCGTTAGCAATCGTTGCAGAATCTAACGAAACCACCATATCTCCCTTCGCATCTTGGTGAAGGTGGTCAGGTTGGAATACTTCAAACGATGTCCCTTCTCTAATGGCATAATAATAAGGTAAAAAAGATAGTTTAGGGTGGTCGCTATCTGAGATTCTATCTACCATAAACGTTATACAATTATCAATAAATACCTTTCTTTTTTGAAGACCATAGATGTCCATAGTAGAATCTGCTTTTATTCCACTGCCCTTTGTCATCTTAGAAATAGAAATGCCTTTGTAATCCGCCGCATCTGCAACTGCCATGTATAAATCTTGATTAGTATAGTCCCCCTCTTTAAAATTATAAACCTCACTATTAGTCAAGTGACTAATATAATCATAAGCAACAAACCCAAATCTATCTAAACTTGGATTAATTATTTTTATAATTCCAGTAAAATTTTTATTAGTTATTGTATTGCCTCTACCAAATTTTATAACTACTTCAGCACCTATACGTATTTTTTCTAACCCATCTAAAGAAGAACACATACAAGTAACTGTTCTTGCCGCATTTACTTTAGCAGTCATTGACATTTGTGTAACAAAAGGAAAGGGTTCGTTATCTACACTTATTTCAAAGTTGAGTGAATCGACTAAGGCCATTATCCGCCAGCATATTCACCAAGAACAATAAATTGCAAGTCCCCAATGTATTGGTCGGCATTGGCCGGGTCTTGCTGAATACTACCTCCTGTACATCTTATTCGTAGTTGTTTATATGCGCTGTATGGTGTGCCAACTTTATTGGCATCTACAGTAGCCCAACCATATCTATCGCCCTCTAACAATGACCAGAGTTTAATGTAACCTGTCTGAGTCAATGTTCTAATTGACATACTGTATGTAGGCATACCTAACTTGGTTTGAATAACACCTACAGGATAACGCTTATCTCCTAATGCCATATTGCCACTAATGCCTCCACTTCTTGATAATGACGTACTTAATATTGCTACATTACCTGCTGCGGCGTCTACGTCTATATCCCAGTATTGATTGCTGTCGGACCTGATGTTTATTGTGGAGGATTCAACCTCGCTTGATTCTTGGTCAGCATCATCTCTAACTAAGTGTTTTATTGTATTACTATGCACATCATCGGAAGCACACGATATAGAAGTTAAATGACTTGTATCTTTAATTATCTTACAGGTTGTCCCCGAACCTGCATTTGTTAAATATCCTGCTTCAATATGTAGTTGAGTTTCTGTAACAGAATTATATACGTTTTTAACAGGCCACGTGCCATTGTTTGCAGCCGTACTATGTCCTGTGATAATAATATTATCTCCGGGTGCAAATCCTTCTGTTAAAAAGTCAGCATCACCTGATGAATCTGAAATAACTCCATCTACTATTGTTACTGTAATGTTCTGAGCATCTACACTTGTACCAGTTTGTGCCGCATCTGGATGGGCAATAGCGCTGCCTCCCCAGAAATACGTTCCTTTTGTACCGCGAATCTGAGCATTTACAACTAAATTGTCATCTGCTGCCGTTGCACTATGTGTACATAAAGTGTAACGCGAACCTACGGCTCCATGAACGTCTGTACCATCAAGGTCTTTAAGGACAACCATATCTATACGCTTAAAAAACTCGTCACTTGCAGTACCAAAAGTTTCTACTCCAGTGTCAGGTTCTAACTCAACTACAGCCCATTCATAATGACTAAATGTATTATCTGTATCAATTACATTTGAACCATCTGCAACTTTAGAAACTAAACCATATACTTTGAGAGTCGTATCTTCACACCCTGCCAACGAACTTTTTAATTGTAATTGTTTACTACTATCTTCAAACCGACTGTTATCATTGTCTAATGCAAAAGAAGTTATAAAATTAGAAGTATCAGTAGTCATATATTTGTATTGGGCGATTGAACGGTTACTTCCTACAGGATATGAATGTTGACCCGTAACATAAAACGCAGCAGCCACATCATTGTAATCAGTATTCATTACTTCAGTTCTACTTAGTTTAGGAACTGCAACAGGTGAAGGTGTTGCCACAGTAGGCTGTGAAGACAATGCATCCCTATCGCTACGCCATCCCAATTCATCTTCCACTTGTACTTTAATTACTTTACCTCCTGCGGTAGAGTATCTATGTTTTATTGTTGTGCTTGTTGCGGTTGTATCTAATTCAACAAAACTGTAATCATCATCAGTGTCGGAACTTCCACTATCCCAGTTAACTCCAAACCGTTTACATTTACCACTAAACATCCCTCCAGTTGCAGTAATTGTAAGAGTTATTTCTTCACCGACTGTAGGAGACGTCTCGCTTACTGATGTAGAACCAGAATTAATACCCGGTCTTGTTATACTTACTAAATTACCCGGAACGGCTAATGTAGATGAACCTGTGTTGTTATTATCCTGTGCATAGAATTGTAACCTGTATTCTGTGTTATCTGTTTTTAGATAACTATTGCTACCATCAGAAGTTAAATCTGATGTCTTATACAAGTCTTTACCTACATCTGTTAGTGTTGCACCATAAGTACTACTGCTAACTCCAGAAGCATGATAGATGGGGTCTGCTGCTTGTTTAAACACCGCAACATAACTCTGCAAATCATCATCTTTTGTATACCCTTCTGAAAAAGTAATATTTGCATTTATACCATCGCTCTGTGGTGTAACTTCTATTAATGGAGTATTTGGAGTAGGGTCGTCGTATTTTAAAACATTTTGAGGATGAGAAACTGAACCGCCAGATGAAGCAATGTGTCTTACTGCATCATTTAGTCCTAATATTGCCTCGTTATGTGCCTTTAGTAAAAAACAAAGGGATTGACCCCATTCAGGTTTTTTGTTTCTAAAATAATTCTTCAAACTTATATTAGTATAATCACTTGCACCTGCGGGTGCAACAACATCAACTATTCCATTTGGACCAAAACCATAATCATTAGAAACATTAAAGGAACCTCCGCCACTTATAACATAAGCATCACCGTCATCAAAATCATTATCAGTTCCTCCGCCTAAACTTAAACTACTTACTTTAATATTAGAATCAACCGCACCTACTGTACCAGAACTGCCGTCTGTAATATTAAACACTTTAGAACCCAAAACAGTTCCTATGCCTTTTAATTCATTATCAAAAAAGTTACCGTCTGCATCTTGCAAATATGCTTTGCTGGCACCCCCGTCATGTTCTCCCGTATGGCTTGGAGTCCAATAAGCAGTTCCACTTACACTAACATACTGCCAACTAACATTAGTTACATCAAGCGTATTAGGCATTTCATAAACTGCAATAGAAGGAGGAGTTCCTAATGGGCTTGTCCATTTCATACGGATTAAACAATCTTCAATAGTTAAGTCATCATTGTATGGTTTATCTGGTAAAGTTAAACGAATAATACTTCGATACAATGCACCACTAACTCTTCCAACTATCTGAGTATCGCCAGTAAGGGCAGTTGTTGGACTTCCACTACCAATTATTTGCCAGATAGCGTAACTTGGGCCGGGGTCATCAGAACCCGAAGGCCAACCAGTGCCGCCACCGCCTTTGTCATGGTAATAACGAAGGTCATTGCTTCCTGCAATATTACCAAATGTAATTTCAAACGTCATACTAAGGCAGTCGGCCCTCCACCTTCACCCATAAAAGAATCATTCAGCCTTTTGTTTAATCCATCCAAACTAAACTCACTAACTATCCTCTGAAGATTGTTTATTGCACTAAATACATCGTTAAGCCTGTCTCCCAATAATTCAAATATATGAACCAATGGTTTAGTAATATCTGTTAATTTTTTAAATTCACCACTCATAACGCCAACATAAGCAATAACCGAAACTAAGATTACAGCAATAGCAGTCCATGGATTAGCCATCATAGCTATGCGGTTTGCATTTAAAGCTGCCGTGTTTGCATTTGTTGCTACTGTGCCTTGAGCTATAACTGCATTGTAAATCATCTGACCAACTGTTGCAAGACGTGCAATTGCAATAACTGATTCTAATATACCTGTGTACTTTTCTTGTTGTTTTATTGCTTTTCGCCTTTCCTCTGCTTCTTCAGCACTTATCTCACCTGCTGCCAAATCTGCATCAATACGTTTATACTGTGCAGAAATCAACTGATTAAGACCACTGGTTGCCGCCTCCATTGCTGCCAATTTACTAATACTTGCCACGTTTGATTCTACGGTACTTTTTGTAGATTTTTGCATAGCTGTATCTAATTTCTTTTGAGCATCAGCAAGACCCTCTGTACGAGCTTTACCTTTTTGCATTGACGCTCCTAACGATTCAAATTTAGTATCCAATACTTGAGCTTTTTTAATTGCACCATCTGCATCAAATACAATGGCAACACTCATAACATCTCTTTCAGCCATTATTGAGTTATCATCTCCGCCTCTTGCATTCGCTTATCATAAATACGTTTCATTACTGACGCCTTTTCAGAAGTCATTAAACTTACATAACTAAGTAAAGTATCACAGTCAACATCGTCTAATATTTCCATCATCATAGTGACTTCGTCATAAGACATCTTAGGTTCTTCAATTATGGTCTGCAACATAGTATAAGTTATAGGACGCATTTTAATGCCTAAATCATTTATTTTTTGCAAATCACTATCAGACAGCTCTTTCCCTGCTGCGTATTGGTTAATCAATGGCGTTAAAGATAGCGATTCTTCATTAATTTCTGCACGCAATGCAAAATTCTTAGCTTCTATTTCTTGCCAATCCGATTGTGTTAATCTTCTTATTACTATTTTAGGGGCTTGTTGCTTGTAGAAAAATCTTCTCCAGCCTTTTGGTTTAAAAAGCCGTGACAAACTTGGTAGTAATATCTCCTTGCGTTCCCAGTAATCTTCTTTTACTGCTCCTACGTCAAGTAGGGGGGCGTCTAACTGACCTCTGACTCTTACCATTGACCTACCTATAGTGTCCAGTCTGCGCTTATCGCGTATGAACTGAAGTTGTTATAATCTCCAGCACCTCTAAATTTTATACTCAATGTATCAACAATTTCGCCACCGGGAGTGAGGGGCCGTGAAAACGACGTGATGGTTCCATTTGTTAATGCAATGCTTCCTACAGAAGCGCCGAAGTCTAATCTAATAAGTGGGATNNNTGTNNTCTNNTNCATANTTGTCATACAAAGTATCNTCCTCTGCCGTCATAGTAAGGTCTAAAGTTANGTCTGCTTTACCGCGACTTATTGCNTTATTTTGCAACCACGTAGTTCCAGTCTTACCGGGAATTGATGTATTGTTGTTTGCTATCTTTAATGATACGGTTTTAAGGTTTGAAAATAAAGCCATGTCTCCTTCTGCACCATCAACCGATGTTGATTGCACTCCGGGAATACTTTTCAAAGCTCCAGTCATTTTGTAAATTCCTTTTAACAAATTAACAGACTTATCATTAGTAGCTCCAGAACCTGCGGCACTATCACTTGATAATCCTGTATCATTGATGCGAGCAAATACATCACCAATAGTGTCTGCATCTGCGTGTGTCAAATCTAAGACTCCATCGTAAGGAACTGAATTTGCACTGTCTGATAAAGTTCCATCTAATATATCTGCTGAAGTAAATACTCTTAGGTATCTTTCTCCTATCTCTACATACTTACCTGCTGCAATATTTAATTTTAACATATCATCGTCTTGAGCAGCAGTAGAATAAGCAACTGTTAAATCTGTAGGAAGTAAAGGGTCTGATGTTGGTGCTGTAGGAAATGCATTGTTTGAATAATCATCTCCGTAAAAACCTGCACTAAAATCTCCATCTGAAGTGTCTTCTGTATTTTGTGCTGTACAATTTGCTTCCAATGTAATATATCCGCCAGTAGTATAATCTGCCGTAAGTGTTACTTCATTAGGAACGACTCCACCCACTAATGTAAAATCTCCGCCAGTTTCTCTTGCCAATATAGCTACAGAATTAATGCTGTTTGTCAATTTCATAGGAGTTCCTAAATTAGAACCTGCTGCTCCAGCAGTTACTAAAGCATCTGCATAAGTTCTTCCTATTGCAAATCCAAGTATAGACTGCCAACCAGTTCCATGACAAGCCATCTTTAATGGAAGGGTAACATTCTTCGGACCTTTTGCATGAAATGCATCCGTTGATTGTCCTAAAGATGGAACAGGAGTTATATTCATCTCTACCGCTCTTGGGTCAAATGTGTCCAATAGACCAATGTGTAACAAAGTAGAATCTGGTGGATTGCCATAACCACCCGTTTCTTCTTCGTAGGCCGCCTCTACGTTTTGTGTGATTTTTACCATTTTAATTTACCACCTCATAACTTGTGATTTCACAGTTAAGAACGTAACGATACCAGCGACGAAGTTTGTCACTCTGGTCTGTGCGACTTAGAAGCTTGATGCTTGCATAATCGCTGTTTAATGCGGTTCCTGCACTCTTTGAATGCGCCGCGTGAATGATGTGTACCACACCTTGATACAAAGCCCTAAGCCTTGCTCTGCTTGTTGCAGTTGCTATGTCTATAGTTACTGTTGATGTATGTTTGTCTATCCCCTTTCCTATTCCTAATATATCGTGGCTTGACGCCGTTTCATAACAACGGATTATATCTCCGTTCTTTAAATTCTTTTTACCTATATCCCAAGATTCATCTATCGTAGGAGTTGCTCCTCCTACTCCACTTGCTACCTCTGACCAGTTACTACTTAGTAAAGTAACAACCGAACTTACTGGGTCTGCTAAAGCTGCATAGGTTGCTGCCATTAAGGTAACACTCCTCTAGCTCCAAAGCCACCAATAGCTCTTGCTGTTGGCATTGACCTACCTAACCTTCTATTGTCTTTAAGAATCTTCATTGCCATGTCTTCAAACTTTTCAGATTTAGTTTGATTGTTCATAGAATCATCGCCCTCTTGCATTAAATTCAAATCGTCATTCATTGCAATCATTGAAGCTACAAGATAAATTGTAGCCTGTTTTATGTCAGCAGGAGTTGTTGCCGTTGCATATCTGTAAGTAACATAAGCAGTTACTCCAGAAGGCGCATCACTTAACAAATTAAATTGATTATAACTGTTCAAATAAATAGTTCCGCGTTCTTTATCTATCCAATAATCTTTACCTGTTACATTTGTAATCGTATCGTCTCCAGTTTTACTATTAATATATTCTACATAATTACCGCCATCCCAAATGTGAAGCTTGTCGGTTCCGTCTACCATGTCTAAAATAGGATAATGTCTTAATTGAATCCTGCCTCTGTCATTTACTGAATTAGACATTACTCTTTGTATTCTGCCTCTTTCTTCTGTTACTGTTTTTGCTCTGCTTGTAGCCCACGCATGGTCTGTTAACTGGTCAATACGTTCCTCTGCCATAGAAATAAAACCATCTACATCACCATCTGCTGGCGTTGTTGAACCACTAAAATCTGCTACTTGTAAAAAGGCAGATACGTCGTTTCGTGTGCAGTAAGCCATTATAGTATCTTACTGATTGCAGTATTCATCAGTTTTTCTCCTGTCGTTGCTACTACCGTTCCATTGTAGTCAATCGGTTGTCCTGCCATATTCCAGCCTATTGCTCCGACTGGTAATGTGGTGTATCCTTGTTGCTGCGCTAAAGGTGGTGGCCCTCCTCCATTCGCAGTATAATATTGCTCTCCGTTATGTAACGAATCTATTTGTGGTGGTGGCATCTGCCATGGCTGAACTGCGGGTGCTGCTGCACCTACTCCAAACCAAGTCCACGGTTTAAACATACTTGCTCCACCTTGCATTGGCATCTGTTGACCATACCCTTGCTGTTGCATCTGATACGGATTCATTTGTTGTTGAGTCACAGGAGGAGCTTGTTGAAGTGTGCCATCAGAACCGTAAGGATTCTGCCAGTTTAGGACGCTGTGATGTGCATTGTCTTCAGTAGCCCATTCTTCGTGCAAGGTGAGACGTGCATTAAGCTCCTCTGCGGCCTCGTCACCATACATAGTTCTTGGATGCCAATCAATTTGAGTATTGTAAACTGTCTTTAAAAATTCCATGTTGTCTGCTAAATCTGTAGGAACCTGAACATCAGTCTCCTTACAGAGTGCTTCTAACATCTCTACAGAGTTCTTAATAATTGGGTATAGGTATTGAACCATACGCATTGTTGTATTCTCTGCTGCCTTCGCATCATAATCAGGATGCTGTATCTTATCTACCGCTACAGGATTCATATATCCTGATGGGCTGCCGTGGTAACCGCTCATAGTTTCCTCCAATATATTTCGTAGTTTTCAAGTCCTTCGACTGTAACCGTATAGGTAGGCTTGACCCATATCATAGCCCAAAACTCCTGTTCTGGCGGGTTGACAAAGCACCAAGATACTCATCGTAGTCACGTTGGTGTATTTTACAGAATCCGCCTCCTGTATTCATGCCACAATAAGGACATTGGTCTTTGCCATGTTTACGCCTTAAACCCCACCACTTTCTTGATAAACGCTTATGACGCATAGTGAGGCGTCGTACGTATAACTCTAATTCTTCATCTGACATTGCTTCTGCACTTGGCATCATCGCTTGTGATACTGGTGCCCTTGTAAGTACATTAGGAGCTGGAGCCACTTCTCTCTGTGGTTCCTCTGCTTGATTGTCAAGCTGTCTCTTCCTTGCTAATGTCTGCATCTGAGGTGGACCTGCCATTATTTCAAATCCTCCTTGTGGTCTCGATAATCTTCCATTATCTCTAATATTTCTCTAAGCCATCTAAATTTCATAGTTTCTCCTTTAACATTTCTTTAATCTCTAATAAAGCGTTTAACATCTGGTCAAACTTACTCTCAGTCATAGCCCACCTTTTCTCATCATTTGTGCTGTCCTTGTCGCTGCTTGTCCTACTTGAACTTCAGGACTTACAAACGCTTTAACAACCAATGCTTTCAATGCAGACAAAATAACACTTACAGCTAATACAAACATAAGGAATCCATTGTATAACCAAGCAATTCCCCAAACTGTCATTCCATATTCTAATACCACTTCATCGTAATAATATCCGACATAAAGTCCAACTCCGCCAAATGCAAAACCAATACCAAGTAACCACATACATCTTTTGAACCACATCCATTCAATGTATCTACAGAAGTCTACATCCTGCTGTCCGCCTGCACCCATTGTACTGGGGTAGCGATTCGTGCTAAACAACATGTTTCTTATAAATCTCATGGCCTCACCACATCTACATATGCATTCTTTTGCGAATCCATCTTCTCATACATATCGCGCTTAAATTCTCTTGAAAGTTGATAAGCGACCTCATATCCGATTGGTTCCGAACCTTCAGGCATAGGTATCCATTTTGGATGATACGTATATATACTTATCCTACGAAAGTTTGGTTTGAAATCTAACTTGTCGTCATGGAACTCTACATAGGCTTTTTGTGCAAAACCTTCTTCATCTACTAACGACTCTAAACTGTGTTGAGATAATACAGCATTTACTGTATTTTCTACATTCTTTACTGGAACCATTTTAGATACAGAAACAGGTGTCTCCCATCTGAATATATCCGTGGGTGTCAGGTTTTCCACGACTGAGTGCAGCAATTCATCACAGGAGACAATCGCCTCACTAAGGTCAAACGTTTTAAGTTTTACCCCTTTAAGACTAAAATCCTTAACTTTTCCTTTAATTGAACCTGCTTCATTAGATACTTTAACCCAATCATCAATAGCAAATTCTGTTTTGTAAGCTACTGTCAAGAACGATAATGCCCCATTTACAGGGCTATATTGGGAAAAGGCAGCGTAAGTAAGTGCTGTTACTCCGACTATGTATTCCGTTTTTGCCAGCAGTCCACTGTACATTAAGAGACCAATTCCAAACACTATTGCTCCTAATACGCCGAAGACTTGCGCCGCAGCTTTTCCTTGTAAACTTCTTATTTTATAATCACTAAAGGCTGACTTCTTTGCTTTCTTTACTGCTGCGGATACTGCTATCGCTACTGCAATAAACCACGCAAAGACTAAGCCCTCATCCACTCTTTTTACCTGCCATCTTATCAATATGTGGCCCTTGTTCCGCGTCTAACAGTTCTCCTGATTGTGGATTAATATATCCGCCTGCTGGCATTGGTGCCATAGGTTGTTGAGGGGGTTGCTGTTGCATTTGTTGATACTGTTGGAACGGTATCATGTTCTGCGGAATCGGCTGATTAGGTACTTGATAAGATGCAGCTTTCTTTCGTCTTTCAGGAATTAAATCCTCTAAGTCTTGAGAGTCTGCAATCGTAGACAAGATTGTGTATGTGAAAGCACCACTTACCGAACCAAACCATAGGGCATCGTTATAAGCCATCCCACCGACATACATCAGTGTGAACGCATTTGCTATGAAAACAAGCAGTGCGCTTAGACGGTTATATTGTTGCTTTATTCTGTGCTTAATCGTTTCGTCCATTCTCGATTTCCTCTTTTGCTCTTAGCGTGACAAACCGTGCAGTGTAGTAATTCCACGGCTTACCTGCCTTTGTCTTTATGTGTGCGTTATTTAAATACTTTGCTATACGCCCATAAGTGTAACCATTTTCTCGTAAAAACACCATTTTCTTACAAACTAACCACTCTTTGACAGATGAACCGAATCTATTAGACCGATACGGGCGTTTTCGCGGGGTTTTTTCTGCGCTAAAGTTACTTTCGGCAGAAGAACCCATCCCATACCATATCTCGCCTTTAAACGGCTTCTGAGAGCCTTTCATACCAAGCTCGGACTTTACTCTCATCCTGTCATTAACTCGTGTGCGTTGTCTAATGCAGGTTTAGTTAATCTCAAGTCATCATCCCCTGCCTCATCTGCATCCAATAACTGCTGAGTGTCTAAGGTGTGATGCCATTGTATTAAGTGATTAGGATGTGTGTCATCGCTAACATCGCAATTTACAATACTTCCAATAACAGTAATACCACTTCCTCCTCCTGCACCATAACCATGATTTTTTATCAAGAACCCATCAAATGTTCCACCAACTAATTCACAATCTGATTCATGGGCTACACGGAACCAATTTGCTCCACTTGTTCCTGTTATTGTGCAATTTTGTAAATTCCAAGAAGCAGTAGTATCTGCATCAATTCTTGAAGTGATGGTAATTGAGCCTCCATTTTGAGTAATGGCTCCTCTGCTATCAATTAATTCTATTGTATGTGCATAATTTTGACCATTGAAGGTTGCCCCACTTAATACTTCTAACTCTGTTGTAGCTGTAATGTCTCCTGTTGCTTGTAATGTTCCTCCTGAACCTTGAACGAGTACTCGTGGTGTATTACAGGCTGGTAGATTGATAGTTCCTGATGTATGCACACATCTTATCGAATTTAATCCTGTAAGGTTTGCTGAACCTCCAAAGGTAAATGTTCCACTATTAGTTACAAAATCATTTGTCATATACAAAGGCACAGAAGTAGAAGACAATGTTCCATTAATTGTTACATTTCCTTGAGGCATAAATGGTGAACCTGCGTCTGAACCTACACATTCTATNTCTGTAGTAGAACCAGCATTAACTGTAAAATTACGGACNGTTTCTGAAGAAGTAGTATATATTTTCTGTGAACCNGANTTAGCCATGACAAGCGTAGAAGTGCCATACGGTGAATGTTCCTGCTCCTGCCCAATCTCCATTCCAAGTTCCTGCGGTTTCGTTGCTTGATGCACTGTTAGGGTCGGATGCCGTTATTGCAGTTCCACTTCCCTCATTGAATGTAAAATTAGCTATACAATCAGATGCACTTGACGTTGGTGTTGAATTAAACATATCTGCTCTTATNTGAGCT
>FUFK010785747.1_pt1 | contig 12686 bp, 10 predicted proteins | sample 1021851 | NCBI WGS metagenome assembly FUFK01 (sample SAMEA51879418, study PRJEB19060) | metagenome | reverse complement strand
AAAGGAACACCTGGAATGGTTGGAGCTGATTTAGCTAATCTTGTAAATGAAGCTGCATTACTTGCTTCTAGAAAAAGAAAAGCAACAGTTGATAATTCTGATTTTCAAGAAGCTCAAGATAAAGTTTTAATGGGTGTCCAAAGAAAAAGCATGGTGCTTTCGGATCATGAAAAGAAAGTAACAGCTTATCATGAAGCAGGGCATGCAGTAGTAGCACTATTTTCTCCAGAAGCAGATCCAATAATTAATAAGTCATGTTTGCTAGTTGAAGGTGTATTTGTATCCCCAATAAAAAAAACATCAAAACCGAGTTGCATTAATCTGATACCAAAACTTTTCATTATAAGTCCGGTTCTGCCAGCACCTGTAATAAAAATTCTTTTATTTATGATCATTTCTATTAATCCTTCAAAATCTATATTGGAATTTTTTAAATTAAATTCAATTTCTTGAAGAATTTTCAACAAAATAAATTTATTCTCAGAATTCATCTTTTAAAATTGATAAAAACTAATCCATAATTTTTTTGCTTTGGAAAAATATTTTTGTTTTGTTATAAGGCTTCTGGCTGAGCTTCACTTATAAATCCTTTTTTTCTAAAATTTATATTATCATTCATAATTAAATCTAATTTATATTTCACTAACTTTTCAACAGCTAGTATTAATTCTTTAGAATTAATTTTATATTCATTCATTAAATAATCACGACTTGCTCCATGAAGGTAAGTATCATTTATAGCAATTTTAATTAATTTTTTTGGTAGACCTTTTTTTGCAATTAGTTCAGCAACACATGTTCCTAAACCTCCAACTGTAGTATGGTTTTCCATNGTAATTATACCATACTTAACTTTCGTNAAAGCATCCTCTATTAAAGAGTCTCCGAAAGGTTTTAGAGTGGTAATATGAAGATGTTGTATAGTAATCCCCTTTTCCCTAAGTTGATTTGTTACATTGAGGCTTTCTTCTGTACAAATCCCAGATGTAAGAAGAGCTATATCATTCCCTTCAGATAATTTTCTTGACTGACCAAAAACTGTAGGATTTTCTTTTGGGAAAAGTCTGGGTATCTCACCACGAATCATTCTAATATAAACTGGTCCATTAATGTTTTTAGATATTTCAAGAACATTCTCGACATCAGTAGCATCTCCTGTTTCAATAATTGACATGTTTGGAAGAGAACGCATTACAGCAATATCATTAAGTGCTTGATGGCTTGCTCCTCCAGGAGTTGTTACACCAGGTAAAAAACCAAATATTTTTACTGGAAGATTCGGATAAGCAATCGACATTTCAATTTGATCAAGAGCGCGCCTATACATAAAAACAGAAAAAGTATGCACAAGTGGCAATAATCCCTCTCTTGCTAGACCAGCTGCAAAACTCATCATGTTTTGTTCCATCAAGCCAAGCGAAATGAATCTTTCTGGATATGCACTTCTAAACTCATCTATTTCACAAGAAGTTGTCAGATCACCTGATAAGACTACAGCATTTTGATTAGCGCCCCCCCACTTAAGTATATTTTTAGCGTGTACTCTTTTTAAAAATTCCATATATAGAATTTTGTTTATCTTAATTTCATATCATTTAAGAAACTCTTGAATTCTTCTTTTTCATTCTCGTCTTTAAATCTTACGTAATGAAGAAAAGGATATCTTTTTTCAAGAATTTCCATACCTCTAAAGGGTGAAGTTTTAGCAAGTACAACAAGAGGCTTATCNTGATGAATAGTTCTAAAAGCATTATTTAAAGCAACTAAATCATGACCATCGACTTGTTTAACACATGCACCAAAAGATGAAATTTTTTCTAATAATGGTTCTAAATTCATAACGTCACATGTCTTACCATCGACTTGTTGCCCGTTAACATCAACAACTATTTTCAAATTACTAATTTTATGAAATGCCATTGACATTAAAGCTTCCCATGTTTGTCCTTCTTGAAACTCACCATCTGATAAAAACAACCAAACAAGACCTTTTTCTTTTTTCCTCCTCCTAGCCCAAGCTACACCTGCAGCCTGAGAAATAGTTTGNCCAAATGAACCTCCGTTGGTTTCATGTCCCGGAGAGTGCTCAGAACCGATCATATCTAAAACACTACCATCTTTATTAAATTCTTTTAGANACTTATCATTAAGTCTTTTAGTTTCGATTAGTGCGGCATATAAGGTTAATGCATAGTGTGAAGGAGACAAAAAGAAACGATCTAAGTCTGGATTTTTTGCGCCATTGTAAAGGAATCCCTTTTGCGGATGAGGATTGTTTACAGAGGGTGTACCTTCAAATTTATGAGTAGAAAACAAACCTTCACTTGGCCCAAGTTTCATTGACTTATTATAAAGAATACTGAATATTTCTGCTGAAGAACAAGCTTGGCTGAGATAACCTCCGTGGTTGATTGTATGCTCTAAAACACGTTCACGAATTCCTCGACTGATTTTCTGACATTCAACTTCCCAATTCATATTACATAATTACTTTTTAAAAAGATTTCTCTGAATAAAATTTATAAAAACCTTTTGAAATATTATCTATTAAATTTACAAGATTGTTTAAATCAATTAATGAACATACTTCAACAGGACAATGTGTATACCGAACAGGGAAACCAATTTCTACGGTAGGGATACCATAGTTAAGATGTTGAGTAAATGCCCCATCTGTGATTAAACCTACAATACTAGATCTTTGAATGGGTATTTCAATGTCTTTGGCACAATCCTCTACATAATCTACAAGCCAAGAAGGAGGCAAGACACCGCCTAATGTTCCACGACCATGAAAACTATGAAGATGTAAAGTTGGTCCGTTTCCAAGTTTTAAGTCACTATATCCTAGCATTTCCGGTGTGTCAGTTGCGGGACTAATATCAATAATCACATGTACATCAGGATTTAATTCTTTAACTGTTGGAGTAAGGGCTCTAACACAAAACTCTTCTTGTACACTAGCAATAAGAGAAAGTTTATAATTTTTTGTTTTTTTAACTTTTTCAAGTAATTGACTTATTGATGCTAATCCGGCTCTATTATCAAGAGAATTTGCAAATATGGAATTACCCTCAACATGCCAACTTCTTGCATAAACACCAAAATCACCCACTCTAAGACCAATATTTTCTACCTCACTTTTATTAAATGCTCCAACATCTACCCAGCATTCTCCTATAGGTTTCACCTTATATTTTTCACTCTCAGGAGTTAAATGATGTGGCCAGGTAGTAAATACTCCTTGAATTATTCCTTTGCTTCCAAGAATTAATATTTTTTGTCCTGTTAGTACTCTTTCTGGAATTCCTCCTAATTTATTTAGACTTATGAAACCATTATCATCTATGTATTTTACTACAAATCCTACTTCATCCATATGAGCAGAAAAAGCTATGTGAGGACCATTGTTGCCAATCGTAATACTTAAATTTCCAAGTCTATCTTCTTTAACATCTCCATATTTATTCCAATTATTTTTAATATAATTGGCTACTATACTTTCTCTTCCAGATGGACCAGTTATATTGGTTAGGTCTCTAATTGATTTTAGAAATTTATCCATCGATCTTTTTCTATCTACTGAATATATTAGTTGAATTTATCTCATGTGCTAATTCGCGAATTTCTCTAATACGTTCTATAGATTTTATATCTTTACCGTTAGAATATACCTTTTCGCCGTCAGAAACATTCCACCTTGAAGAAATATCAATTGCGTTTTCATTATTTAAAACACCTGCTGCTTGAGAAGCTGCCCCATAAGCAACAAGTTCTTCGGATTTTGGTATAATGATGTTACGACCTGATAAACGCGATACTGTATCCTGCCATATCTTCCCTTTTGCTCCACCTCCTACCAAAATTATGGGAGAATCTTCTGGAATTCCAGAAGAATGTTTGTTCAAGACCTCTAATGATTCTACAAGTGAATATACAACTCCCTCATATGCAGCTAGTAAAATCTCTCCCGATGTAGTTGAATGATCGACGCCATATAGGCTTCCTCTTGAGTTAGGATAATTGGGGAGTCTTTCTCCACTTAAAAAAGGCATCATAACAACATTTGTTTTTTCACTTACTGATTCTCTTTTAATTCCAAATAATTTTGCGATATTGTCTACAGCAAGTGTGGCATTTAAAGTACATGTCAGAGGTAAATGATCACCACTAGCTGAGGCATGTGCGAAAACTTGTCCTGACACATCCCTTGGCGCTGTTTTAGAACGTAAAAATGCTGTCCCTGAGGTGCCAAGGCTAATAACGGGTGTACCAGGATTAATTGCCAATCCAAGTGCTGCTGCAGCATTATCACCTGTTCCACAAGCTACTGGGATTCCCTCTTTAAGTCCTGTCCAGTCTGCAGCAGATTTAATTAAACTGCCTGCAGGATCATTTGGTTCAAGAACTTTAGGAAGAACAGATTGTTTTAAACTTACCAATGGATGATCTAAAACTTCTTTAATGTATTGATTCGTTCGGCTTGACCACCATCCTGTTCCTGATGCATCTCCTCTGTCTGTAACTCCATTTCCTGTAAGCTTTTCTGTCACATAATCATGAGGATTTCGGATATAAGCTGTTTTTTCAGCAATTTTGGATTCTGCATCTTTTAACCATGCCCAAGAACAAACTGTAAATCCTGCTAAAGGTTGTGTTCCAATTAAATTTGTAACAGCCTCAGGTCCGCCTAATTCAGAAACAAGTTCTTCAGCTTTCTTAGCTGACCTTGTATCATCCCATAATATTGCCCTTCTTAGGGGTTTATGATTTTTATCAAGAGTAACAACACCAAGTTGTTGTGCCGCTATAGAAATTGCTTCAATTTTAGTAGCAAGCCCCGTTTTAGAAATTGCTTTAGCTAAAGCAGCCCACCAATTTTCTGGATCTGTTTCACTCGCACCGCCAGAACGATAAACGTCATGTGAGACTTTACCAGAGCCTTTTATTTCACCATTTTCTACATCAACAACTAAAACTTTTGTTGATTGTGTAGAACAATCTACACCTGCAACTAGTCTTGTACTCATTTCTTATCTATATAAAGGATTTAAGATTTAAATCATTTGTAAAATGACATGCTGAAAATGCATTAGGCTTCCCGGTTATAGGAATTAATTCGGGTGTAATTTTCATACATTCATCCTTTGCATATGAACAACGTGGATGTAAAACACAACCTGATGGTGGATTTGAAGGATCAGGAATATTACCTTTTAATAGTATATCTCTTTTACTCCCTGCCTCATTCTTTGACACTGCCGCTAACAAAGCCTCTGTATAAGGATGTTGTGGAGATTCATAAATATCTGAGGAAGAAGCAATCTCTAAAATTTTACCTAAATACATTACAATTATTTTATCACTAATATATTTTACTACACTCAAATCATGAGCTATGAAAAGATAACTTAAGTTAAATTCATTTTTTAAATCAACAAGTAGATTTAATATTTGAGCCTGAACAGAAACATCTAGAGCTGAAACAGGTTCATCACATATAATAAATTCTGGATTTATACTTAAGGCTCGAGTTATACCAATACGCTGCCTCTGTCCTCCACTGAATTGATGTGGATATTTTTCTAGATCAGCATCAGATAAACCAACTTTTAACATAAGTTCTTTAGCTCTATCAATTCTATCTTTGCGAGTTCCAATATTATGAATATCTAGTGGTTCTGTAACTATTTTAGAAATTTTCATCCTTGTATCTAGAGAAGAATAAACGTCTTGAAAGAGCATTTGAAAATTCTTCCTAATTTTTTTCATTTCCTTGGTAGATAAATTCGTTAATTCTGTCATTTTTCCATTCACATTGAATTTAATACTACCAGCTGTTGAATCGTACAGTCTTACAATGCATCTTCCAAGAGTTGTTTTTCCTGAGCCACTTTCCCCAACCAGTCCAACTGTTTCACCTTTTTTTATAGTGAATTCGACATCATTAACACTTTTATTGTATCCAACTATTTTGTTTAAAAAGCCTTTACGTATTTCAAAGTACTTTTTTAGCCCTTTAACTTCTAATATATTTTCTGTTGAGGTAGCTATATTTCCTCCTTATTATATTTCCAGCAACTAACGTGATGCTCACCAAGATCTATCAGTTCAGGAGATTTATTTTTACAAATATCCATTGCCACCTCACATCTTGGTGCAAAACTACAGCCTTTAGTTTGTGAGTAAGGACTAGGTACTGTTCCATCTATCGAAGATAGTCTTTCACTAGAATTTATTCTCGGACGAGATTTAAATAAAGCTTTTGTATATGGGTGTAGTGGTTCAGAAAATAACTTCTTGGTACTGGTTCTTTCTACAACCTTACCAACATACATTACAGCAACTTCATCAGTAACTTCACCAATTACACCTAAATCATGTGTAATCATTAACATCGACATGTTCAACTCACTTTTAAGCTCTTGTATTAAATTTAAAATTTCAGCTTCAATTGTTACATCTAGTGCAGTTGTGGGTTCATCAGCGATAAGAAGTTTTGGATTACATGACAAAGCTATTGCAATCATTACTCTTTGTCTCATTCCTCCACTCAATTGAAAAGGATATTCCTTCATTCTTCTTTTGGGTGCAGATATCCTTACTCGTTCTAATGCTTCAGTAGCAATAATATTAGCGGTATTTTTATCAACTTTTTGATGCAATCTTATAGTTTCTATTAGTTGTTGCCCTATAGTATGGACAGGATTCAATGACATCATAGGTTCTTGGAATATCATTGATATATCATTTCCTCTTCTTTGACGAATATCTTTACTATTTATACCAAGTTTTGTTATATCAATGGGTCTTCCTTCTTCGGGATAGAAAAAAATATTTCCTCTTTCGATTTTCCCCTCAGGTTGTGGATGTAAAAGAAGTAATGACAATGCGGTAATGGTCTTTCCACAACCACTTTCCCCGACAAGACCAAGTGATTTCCCTCTATCAATACTAAAACTTACTCCATCAACAGACTTAACAATTCCTTGTTCAATATGAAAATAAACTGCAAGATCTCTAACATCAATTAATTTGTTTTTTTCAGAAATACTCATTTGGTAAGGATAAATATATTGAATTATCTTGAATGAGGGTCATTCACATCTCTTAAAGCATCTCCGATAAAGTTGTAACAGAGAACAGATATCACGATGAAGCCAGCAGGACAAATTAACCAAGGATAATGTTTTAATGTCTGTACCTCTCTTAATTGAGTAAGTAATAAACCCCAACTAGTCATAGGAGGTTTTATTCCAAGACCTAAAAAACTTAATGCGGCTTCTCCGATAATCATTATTGGTATGCTTAACGTTGCGATAACTATTATGTGACTTAAAACATTGGGAATAATATGTTGAAATATTATTCTAAGTGAACTTGCACCAGATACCTCTGCAGCATAAATATAATCTGATCTTCTAATCGCTAAAACTTTACCTCTGACTTCTCTCGCTAATCCAGCCCAACTTATCAATCCAAAAATTATTACAATTCCTAAATATACATAAGTTGAAGGCCATTCTTTTGGAATGACTGCAGCTAATGCCATCCATAGGGCAACTTGAGGTATTGTTCTAATTATTTCTATAAATCTTTGTATTAAATTGTCAGCCCATCCTCCATAGTATCCTGAAATTGTTCCTACTATTGTTCCAATAAATACTAATATAATTACACCTATTAAACCAATTGACAGTGACACCCTGCCACCAAAAATAATTCTTGATAGTAAATCTCTACCAATTATATCAGTGCCAAGTAAAAATAGTTTACCCTCTTTTACTCCAAAAAAGTGTATATCACTTTTAATAAAACCAAGCATTTCATAAGGCTCCCCTTTTACAAAAAAATAAATAAAATCTTTTTTCGATTTATCACCTTTATAAACAAATCTTAAAGTTTTTGGATCTCTTACAGCTTCTTGTCTATAAATAAAAGGTCTAAAATGAAACTTACCCTCGTCATCAAAAAAATTTATTTTAGTAATTTGGGGTGGAGCATATAAATAATATTTATGATTTGTTAACATTCCATAAGGTGAAAAAAAATCTGCAAATATTACAATTATATATAGAATTAAAAGAATTACTAACGAGAATACAGCAACTCTATGCTTGAGAAATTGACGTAACATAAGTTGTCCTTCAGAAAGGACTATATAACTTTCTTTTTCAATTTCTTCTTTTTTTTTGAAAATCAATTTTTTAAATTAATTCGTGTTTAATTCGTGGATCACTTATGGCAAGAACAATATCAGCTAATAAGTTGCCTATTACTAAAATAACTGAAATAACTAATAAAATTGTCCCCGCTAAATACATATCTTGAGATATCAACGAATCGTAAAATAAAGGTCCAATTGTATTTAAATTCAAAACAATTGAAACTAACATTTCTGTAGCAATAATTTCTGGTAAATAAACCCCTATTCTACTAATTATTGGGTTAATAGCTATTCTTGCAGCATGTTTCCAATTTACAGCATTTTCTGATAGCCCTTTAGATCTAGCAGTTTGGATGAAAGGTTGTTTTAAAACATCTAACATGTTTCCTCTCATTATCCGCATTGTATTAGATGTTTGAGCAATTCCAATGGCAATGATTGGTACTGGGAGATGTTTTAAAAAATCAATTATTTTTTCATAATTCCATTCTTTCCCAATAAATTCATTTGAATACAAACGTCCTATATAAGCTGAATCAAAATAGAAAATTGAAATTGCGATTATTAATACTGCTAGAATAAAGCCAGGAATGGCAATACCAATAAAGGCAATTAATGTTAAAATATAATCCAAGATACTATATTTATGCGTTGCAGAGTATAATCCAATTGGAAGTGCAATCATTAATGCAAAAATTAATGCACTAAAATTTAAAAATAGTGTCATAGGTAGTCGTTCCTTTAAAAGTTCTACTACCGGTGTTCCTTGTAATGACATTGCAATTCCAAAATCACCACTCGGAAAGCCTTTGACCCATTTCCAATACTGAACCCAAAATGGCTGATCTAAACCATACCTTTCTCTTAATTGATCGATATATTCTTTTGAGACAGTTCCGCCACCTGTTGATGCCGCAAGAGCAGCATAAGCATCTGCATAATCACCAGGTGGCAACTGGATTATGCCAAAACATAATATTGAAATTAGAACTACAATTGGGATAGAAAAAATGAATCTTTTAAACGCATAGATAAAAAGGCCCATTTTTTAAGTAGGTAAGGAAGGATAAATTTATTTATTTTTTTCAATTTTTATTATTTTTATTAAAAACACCAGGAATTAAATATTTTTATCTATTTAATTCCTGGCATATATACTAATTAATTTGGCCTATTTGCCTTATATTTTGCGTAAACTTGCATGTATCTAAACGGGGGATCAAAATTGCCATATTCTTGAACTCTAGTTGACTCAAGCACCATATTACCAAGTCTATTCTGATTAATAAAAGGTCTCTTTCTTACCCCTACATGTATCATAAAAACATTTTCAGCCATTAATTTNCCAGCTCTTCGACCGAGTTTTATACCTTCTTCAATACTTGCTGTAGCAGCAGTTTTAAGAAGTCTTGAAAATTCTTCATATTCAGGTGAAAAACCACCTTTTTCATAAGCATCTTTATGAAAATGTGGTGATCCCGCCTTAGTAGGAATCCACTTTTCTATTGCTAATAAAGGCTCGTTATAATCTGTAAAATCATGAGTAGACATTTCATAATTTCCAGCATCATAATTTTTCCGATATAAAGTTTGATGAGCCTCATTTAATATCAGCTTAATACCAACTTCTGAGACTGATGCGACTATCATTTCTGACATGGGTGTATATAAGTCATGAGCATACATATCCCAAATCATTTCTAGTTTTTCGCCAGTAGGCAGTTCTCTAACACCATCTCCATCTCTATCAATTATATTTGCATCATCTAAAATCTTTCTTGCTTTAGTTGGATTGTATTCTGAATAAAGATATCCAGAATCCTTATCAAAATATGGAGAATCTGGAGCCCATGATGCTCCAATTGGTGTCATAAGATCAAAAGCAAGTGCTCTTGAAATATTTTTTCTATCAATTGCTAATGATAGTGCTCTTCGAAAATGGACATTTCTATTTACAGTTCTTGCTTCTTTGTCTTCTGCATCAAAATTAAAACTAATTTTCATCCCGGGTGCATTTGAAAATCCAATAGAGTAATCTCTATTAGTTTTTCCTTGTTCTTCTAACCACATTGAATAATGAGGAAATCCTGTCCACATATGATCATGATCATATTCACCAGTCATATTTCCAAGGCCTACAGCTGGTCTATCCCCTGCAATTAGAATTTCAAATTCATCAAAATACGGTAGTTGATTTCCTGCTGAGTCAACTTTCCAATAATACGGATTTCTAGTCATGTGGAGTTTGCCATCTGGAACATACTCATCTACGACCCAAGCATTCAAAGTTACTCTGCCACCCTCTGAGTTTTTTCCAAGAATTTTCAATTTCTCATTCAAAACTTCGTAAGAAGAACTTGAATTATATTTTGGGTGAAACTTAGAAAAATGATGTTTTGGCAATGCTGCCCACACAACATTTGAATATTTTTTCTCAAAGAGAAATGCTTTGTCCTTATAATTAATTTTNAGGTTAAANTCATCAATTTTTGTTACTTTNGGNAAATTTCCACTNACTTCNTAAAAGTTTCCTTCATAAAACCAAATGTATGCAACATTTTTATCATCAACTATATCTTCCATAAAAAATATTACATCATCTACTGTAAATGGTTCTCCATCAGACCATTTTATACCCTTTCTTAGTTTTATTTTAAGTTCTGTTCCATCACTATTCCAACTCCATGATTCAGCTAANTTTGGTCTTATGGGGCCTTCTGAAGGAAAAGGGTANGTGAANTGAAAAAANCCGTTTCGGTCAACTCTTGATGGGAGTCTTTCATCATCTAGAAAAAAAGCAGTNCCCAAAACCAGTTTGTCACCNTACTTACCTATTTCACTTACTGGAGTTTCAACTAAAGGATTATCAGGCAATCTTTGATCTACAGGAGGAAGTTTCCCCTGCTTAACTAATTTACTTAACATCGGAGCTTCCTGATAAGCTAACGATGAATGCGTGTAAAAAATTAAAAGAAAAAGAACAGAGATTATACTTTTTACATATTTCATAACTATCCTTTATATAGATTGAAGATTTGAGAATCAAAAATAAGATTTTTTGATCTCACATTTTTAAGAAGTTTTGGAAAAACGCTTGTCAAGCAAAAACTTCAAAAAACTTGACTTTGCTTCTTATATACTAGATATCTTCTTATGTCAAGAAAAATAATATATAATATTTTTCTAAGATCAATTTTAATTAGTAAATAAAATTAATTTAAAATGGAAAATAATTTAGAAAAAATTTATGATGGTTTCTTATATGGAATCGGTTTTATGGGATCATTATCTCTATTTGCTTTTACATTTTTTTTTATTGGAATTGTTTTTTTNTTACTTTTTAGTTTTTTTCGTAAAAAGTTATAAATAAACTTTTATGATTTTTAGATAAGGAAATATAAATTTTAGCTTATTTTTAATATTAGAATGTTTTAATCATTTTGTTCTTTTCATCCTTGCTTCGTTCAGTGAAAAACCAGTATAGTTAATACTTTTTAATTCTGTGTATTCGTGTAAACCACCAATTCCAAGCTCCCTACCAACACCAGAACAACCAAAACCACCTCTTGAAACAGCAGGATGTTCTGCTAATAAACCTTCACCATTAGATGTGGCATAAACAGCGCCTGCCCTTATTCTGTTGGCAACCCTCATTGCCTTAGCTGGATCAGAAGACATAACAGTTGATGCCAACCCAAAGGCTGTAGAGTTCGCCTCTAGCACTGCCTCTTGCTCTGTCGAGAAAGTTCTCACAGAAAGAACAGGACCAAAAACCTCCTTCTGCCACACATCTGAATCGCGCTCCACATTGACCAGCACAGTGGGCTGAATAAAATACCCACCCGTATTTCCAACAGTTTCAGCATCCGGTACATTTCCACCCGTAAGAAACTCTACTCCCGCACTCTTGGCTTCATCAAGGAATCTCAAGACCTTCTTGTGCTGTGATTCGCAGACAATCGGTTGGACAACATCTGTCATTCCATCTTCCCAGGCTCTGTCTCCTCGATCTTTTTCAGTAATTGGGTCATTACAAAAAGGAAGTTTTTCTAGTTCTTCCTTTAACTTGTTCAATAATTTAGTTTTAAAACTATCTTGAACTATAAGACGTGTGTGTGCTGTACAAATTTGTCCACCATTAGTGAGGAACCCTTTCATTGTTGTCTCGACAGCTTTATCAAGATCTGTGTCATCAAATATCACTAAGGCCGACTTGCCCCCCAGTTCAAGTGCTACCTGAGAAAGTTTAGGGGCACAAGCCTCCATAATCTTAGTACCTGTTAATGACGAACCTGTAAAAGAAATCATAGAAATTAATGGAGAGTTTGCCAAAGCAGCCCCTGTGTCGCGTCCGCCAGTGACGATATTAAGGACGCCAGGAGGAATTCCGGCATCTTTGGCAAGCTTTCCTATAAACATGCATGTCAGTCCTGCAATTTCTGATGGTTTCAAGATCGCGCAGTTTCCAGCGACAAGGGCGGGAGCAACTTTCCGAAATGCTACATTCATAGGATAGTTC
>FUFK010054181.1_pt1 | contig 12686 bp, 9 predicted proteins | sample 1021851 | NCBI WGS metagenome assembly FUFK01 (sample SAMEA51879418, study PRJEB19060) | metagenome | reverse complement strand
GTTGATCTTCATCGAAAACATCAACAACAACTATNCCCTCAGANANATNTAAAGCAGTTCTTAAACTGTCGGCAAGCCTCTCGCCGATCCTATCANCAGANNTTGCAATCAAACGATCGACAAGCACATCAATGTTATATCGATATTTTTTGTCTAATGCTGGTATCTCATCAATNTCATAAAGATCTCCATTGATCCTAAGCCTCTGAAAACCTTTTTTAATTATTTCATTAATTTCTTTTTTAAACTCTCCTTTTCGATCTTTCACTAACGGAGCAAAAATATATAATTTTAGTCCCGATTTAAGTTTCAACATTGCGTCTACCATATCGGAAATTTGTTGGGCTTTTATGGGTTTTCCNGTAGCTGGACTNTAAGGCACGCCNACTCTGGCAAANAGTAATCTCAGATAATCATAAATTTCAGTAACTGTCCCAACAGTTGAACGGGGATTCTTACTTGTAGTTTTTTGCTCAATAGAAATGGCTGGTGATAATCCGGATATACTTTCCACATCTGGTTTTTGCATCATGTTTAAAAACTGTCGTGCATAAGCCGAAAGGCTTTCCACGTAACGACGCTGGCCTTCAGCATATATTGTATCAAATGCCAGCGATGACTTTCCAGATCCCGACAAACCAGTTAGCACAACCAGCTTATCTCTTGGGATATCAACATCTATCGATTTCAAATTATGTTCCTTAGCAGAACGAACTTTTATATGTGAGATAGAATCCAAAGAAAATCCTCCTCATCATCAATTAAAGCAAATGGTAAATATTTAAAGTACTTTTTAATATTCACCTTGATACTTTGTTGAAAATTATATACTTCGATGTTAAAANTNTAGGAGTGAGGTTTTATCATGGCTGGAAGTTTAAATAAGGTTCTTCTTATAGGAAGATTAGGAAAAGATCCGGAATTGAGAGAATTTCCATCTGGAGGAAAGGTGTGTAATTTTTCCTTAGCTACGAGCGAAACGTGGAAAGATTCAAGCACTGGGGAGAGACAGGAGCGCACCAGCTGGCATAATATAGCAATTTTTAACGAACGCCTTGCCGAGATAGCCGAGCAATATCTGAGAAAAGGCTCGCAAGTTTACATTGAGGGGCAGTTGGAAACAAGAAAATGGCAGGATCAAGCTGGTAATGATCGATATACAACAGAAGTAGTGCTTAAGAATTTTAGAGGTGANCTCACAATGCTGGGTGGAAGGTCTGATGATGTGCCTAATATGTCGAATCAACAAAATGAAACACAACCCTATAGATCAATTNAATCAGGTGGNTCNAATCAGGATAATCTAGGTCCAGATGATTTAGACGATGAGATCCCGTTTTAGTTTTACTATTTTTTCAGGAATACTTACTTTTGACAGACAACGATAGTAACGAAGAGCACTCAGAGGGTGATAAAACATTAATCGATAATAGCGTTTCACAAGTTTCGCTAGAATCAGAGATGAAATCCGCTTACCTAGACTACGCGATGAGTGTGATTGTTAGTAGAGCTATCCCAGATCTCAGAGATGGCTTAAAACCAGTTCATAGACGAATTCTATACTCGATGCATGAGACAAATAATTCATTCGANAGACCATATAGAAAATCTGCTCGACCTGTAGGCGATGTAATGGGTAAATATCATCCTCATGGAGATCAGGCTATCTATGATGCNCTAGTCAGAATGGCTCAAGATTTTTCAATGTCTTTGGTGTTACTTGATGGACAAGGAAACTTTGGGTCAATTGACGGAGACTCNGCTGCTGCGATGAGGTATACCGAAGTTCGCATGGCGAATCCAACAGTAGCTTTGCTGGACGATATTGAAAAAGGTACTGTTGATTTCCAAGACAATTATGATGGAAAAGATATNGAGCCTAAGGTTTTACCNGCAAGNTTTCCAAATTTATTAGTAAATGGTGCTGGGGGCATTGCAGTGGGAATGGCAACAAATATTCCTCCCCACAACATCGGAGAAGTAATTGATGCTACATTAGCTATAATAGAAGAACCCCAAATAGAAATTGAGGATTTGATGAAATTGTTGCCTGCCCCCGACTTTCCTACTGGTGGTATCATCTTAGGTCAATCTGGTTCTAGACAAGCGTATTTATCTGGTAAGGGTTCAATAGTTATCAGAGCAAAACATTCCTTAGAGGAACAAAAAAAAGATAGGCTATCAATAGTGATAACTGAAATTCCATATCAGGTAAATAAGTCCTCGCTAGTCGAGAAAATAGCGGAGCTCGCAAGGGAAAAAAAGATCGAGGGAATATCACATGTTCAGGATGAGTCGGATAGGCTTGGAATTAGGGTTGTTATTGACTTAAAAAGGGATGCCACCGTGGAAGTGGTTTTAAACCAATTATATCGCTTTTCGCAGATGCAAACGAGTTTTGGTTTCAATCTTTTAGCCTTAGATAAAGGGAAACCAAGTCTCCTCAATTTAAAGAGTTTTTTGAATAAGTTCATTGAATTTCGAGAAGAAGTAGTTGCAAGACGAACCATTTTTGAACTTGAGAAAGCCAGAGAAAGAAGCCACCTTCTTTGTGGCTTAGCCGTTGCAGTTTCGAATGTTGATGAAGTTATTGCTATAATTAGAAATTCTGAAAATCCATCAAAAGCAAAAGAAACCCTTATGAATACTAAGTGGAAAGTAAAAGAGTTAAGCCAATATTTAGAACTTATTGATGACCCTCTTCATACAATTAACGAGGATGGAACTTATTTGTTGTCTGAACAACAGGCAAAAGCAATACTCGAGTTACGCCTTCAGAGATTGACAGCACTAGGAGCGACTGAAATAGGCAGTGAGCTAGAAGACTTAGCAGATAAGATAAGAATCTGCCTCGATATTTTAAAATCAAGAGAACGAATAAGAAAAATAATTTCTGAAGAACTTAAGGAAGTCAAAGAAAGCTACGCTATTCCAAGAAGGTCGGAAATTCAGGAATTTGAGGGAGACTTTGAAGATGAAGACCTTATCGAGAAAGAAGAGATGGTCGTTACAGTTACGAGAGAAGGATACATTAAAAGAACAGCATTATCTGAGTACAGAGAGCAAAAACGTGGTGGCAAGGGTACTCAAGGCATGAATACAAAGGAAACTGATGTGGTAACTAATCTATTCGTTACGAATACACATACACCTTTATTATTTTTTTCATCAGATGGTTTTGTATACAAGCTTAAGACTTGGCGCCTACCACAAAGTGGCAGAAGCTCGAAAGGTAAAGCTATTGTAAACCTGCTACCAATAAATTCGTCTTCGAGAATTACAACTATATTACCAGTTGAAGCAGAGGAGGAAACTTGGAAAGACCTTCAAATATTTTTTGCAACCTCTACAGGTAACGTTCGAAAAAATGCATTGTCAGACTTCACAAATGTAAAAGCAAATGGAAAAATTGCTATGAAATTGCCTGAAAACACAACACTAGTTGGTGCACAGATTTGCAAAAATGATAATGATGTACTGCTTACCACTGCAAAAGGAAAAGCCATTCGTTTTAATACTGAGGATGTAAGAATTTTCAAGGGTCGCGATTCCATTGGCGTCAAAGGAATAACTTTAAAGAAAAATGACACAGTCATATCTATGGCTGTATTAAAACACGTAGAGGTCAGTACAGAGGAACGATTAGCATATTTCAAAATGAGAAGAGCAATTACGGGTGAAGATAACGGAATTGAAAATGGAGAAGACTCCACATTAGTTTTAAGTCAAGAGAGATATGTTGAGTTGGGTGCCTTGGAGGAATGGATATTAACAATTACGTCTCAAGGCTTTGGCAAAAGATCTTCAGCCCACGAATATAGAAGGTCGGGGCGTGGCGGTCAAGGCATCACATCTGCTAATCTTGAAAGAAGACAAGATAGCATTATAGCCTCTTTTACTGTGGAAGATGATGATCAAATAATGCTAGTTACATCTACGGGCCAAAGCATACGCTGCTCTGTATCTGAAATATCAAGGCAGTCGAGAAGTGCGTCTGGTGTAAAAGTATTTGATACCAAGGGAGATGAAAATGTCGTATCTGTCGCTTGGATAGCGGATACAACCGAAGACTCAGATTAAATGTCAGAGAAGAAAGTCGCTATAGTTGGAGGTGGACTGGCTGGAAGTGAAGCCGCGTGGCAGCTAGGTAGAATGGGTATATCATCAAATTTATACGAAATGAGGCCCAATAAAAAAACTCCCGCCCACAAGACTTCTTTGTTAGCAGAGCTAGTTTGCTCAAANTCGTTTAGATCAGATGACCACACCAATAATGCTGTAGGACAATTACATTGGGAGATGAGAGCTGCAGATGGGCTTATTATCTCAACTGGTGACAAGGCACGTATACCAGCAGGAAGTGCAATGGCAGTTGATCGAATGAAATTTTCGTCAGAAATAACTGAGTTAATAAAAAATAATTCTTTTATAAACATAATACAAAAAGAGATAACAGACTTAAAACAATTAGCAGAAGACCACGTAATAATAGCTTCTGGTCCNCTTACNTCNAATAAGCTAGCACAATCTCTTATAAAACTAACTGGATCAAAAAATTTATACTTTTATGATGCTATAGCACCTACCGTCTACGCGGACTCTATTGATTATGAGAGTACATGGTTTCAATCTAGGTATGATAAAGGAGATAGCATTGAAGAGAGGGAAGCTTACCTTAACTGTCCTATGACAAANGATGAATATTATGAGTTTGTTTCTAAAATCTCTGAAAGTGATAAAGCCGACTTTAATGATTGGGAAGCAGATGTACCATTTTTTTCTGGATGTTTACCAATCGAGGTAATGGCATCAAGAGGAAAGGACACGCTTAGATTTGGACCGATGAAACCAGTAGGACTTACAAATCCATACAGTGACGTGAAACCATATGCTGTGGTTCAGCTTAGAAAAGAAAATAAGGAAGGCACTTTATTCAACATTGTAGGATTCCAAACAAAAATCAAGCATTCTAGGCAAGCNGAAATTTTGCGGTCAATTAANGGTNTGCAGGAAGCTAGGTTCGCGAGGTTGGGTGGAATACATAAAAATACTTTTTTGAATTCACCAGATATTTTAGATAAATACTTCCAATTAAAATCATACCCTAACATTAGTCTCGCAGGACAAATTACTGGAGTCGAAGGGTATGTAGAGAGCGCTGCTATTGGCTTGCTGGTGGGACGAATAGTTGGAGCAAAAATTCTGGGTAAAGAGGTAAAATTACCTTCTGCTGATACTGCTTTGGGAGCCCTTGCTAATCATCTTATTACACATAATAATGACTTTCAGCCAATGAATGTAAACTTTGGCCTTTTCAAATCTACTGTGAAAGATTTTAAAGGAAAGAAAAACAGGCGAGAAAGATATGCAGCCTATACGTCAATTGCAAAATCAAGTTTTCACAATTGGTTAGAGTCCCAAAGTAGTCTCTAAAGAAGTTCTGTAAAGAAACATGATTTAGACCCCGTATGACAGGCTGCACCAGTTTGCTTGACTTCAAATAGAACTGTATCTCCATCACAATCAATGTGTATTTTTTTTATTTCTTGAATGTTACCAGATGTTTTTCCCTTCACCCAAACCTCACCTCTTGACCTAGACCAATAGGTTGCAAGCCCACTTGAAACACTCTGAAATAATGTATCTCTAGATCCCCATGCGAGCATAAGAACCTGCTTACTTTCGTGATCTTGTGCTACACAGGGAATCAACCCATTATCATTAAACTTTAAAGCATCTATTTTTTGTTTAAATTTTATTTCATTCACTCTATAGTCCTTTTGTCGGTAATAGGGGAATCTTTAACACACATGGATCTATACACAAATAATATTTTAGAACTTGCCTCCACTATTCCCATCACAACTAGGTTAATGAACCCAGACGTTACTATTACAAAGAGAACTGCAATATGTGGTTCTAGCATTACTTTGGACTTAAACATTTCTGAGTCAAAGATATCACAGGTTGGTCTTGACATAAAAGCATGTGCACTTGGTCAGGCATCAGCTTGCGTTTTTGTAACCCATGCCATCGGAGCGGATATTGGCATAATAACGGAACTAAGAAAAAACTTAAAAACATTCCTAGATACAGGAACCTTTTTAATAAAAGATCCGTTTACTAGATACAAGTACTTCGAACCTGCTCAAAAAGTTCCATACAGGCATGACTCAGTTCTTCTTATTCTTGACGCTTCAATTGATGCGTTGCAAAAAGTTTCTAGCCTAAAAACAAAAAGTAACTAGTCCATATAAAAAAAGGGACATTCCAATAATAATTAAATTAACAATGTCTGCTACTAGACTTTTTTCTAATGTTAAAAAAGGTATCTTATTTTTCATTACTNTCTCCATANGTATCACTATAGAACATAANAGGAACATGTAAAGAACAAAATGTAAACAAAGTCAATTTAATATCGTTTTGGTACTGCAGTTTTAGTATCTTGCGCTAGTTTGTACGCCTCCAAGAATAGCTCTGGTTCTTCCGTTACTTCAGACAACTTAAATATTTTATGGCCCGATTGCATCGTTCCTAGCAAATCTCCAGAGCCTCTGAGAGCCATATCTTTTTCGGCAATCTCAAACCCATCCTGCGTCTCTTTCATTATTTTAAGCCTCTGAATAGCTTGATCTGAAAGATTTCCATCATACACGAGAAAGCAATATGATTTTTTATCCCCCCTACCAACTCTCCCTCTAAGTTGATGCAACTGTGAAAGACCAAATCTATTTGCATTTTCAATTACAATTGCTGTGGCATTTGGGTTATCTATTCCGACTTCAATAACAGTGGTTGACACTAAAATATCAATTTTTCTTTCGTTAAATTTTTTAAGTTCACTTTCCTTATCCTCACTAGGCATTTGTCCATGAATTAGACCAACCTTAAACTGACTAAATTCATTTCTTAAATACAAGAACCTATCATTTGAATTAGAGAGATGGTTATTTTCGTTCTCTTCTATTAACGGACACACCCAATAAACTTGCTGACCTTCAGACATCTGCTTGGCCAATTTATCCAATAGCTTTCTAATTTTTTTTACAGATATGGCAAGCGTTTCGATACTCAACCTGTTTTTTGGTTTCTCCTTGATTGTTGTCAAATCACGATCACTAAATACTGTCAAAGCTAAAGATCTGGGTATAGGGGTTGCACTCATTATAATTGAGTTAACATTGCCTTTTTTTTCCAATCTAAATCTTTGCATTACTCCAAACTTATGTTGCTCATCAATTACAGCCAAGCGAAGGTTATGAAAATGTACATTTCTCTGGAAAAGAGCATGTGTGCCTATAACGATTTTTGCTTCTCCACAAGAAATCAAAAGCAACTTCTTTTCCCTTTCACTTCGATTGTCTGATCCTGTTAAAATAGTAACATTTAATTTATTTATCTCTTGTGCTCTCAAGACGTCTTTTAGTGATTTCGCATGTTGCATTGCAAGTACCTCTGTAGGAGCCATAATTGCAACTTGATGCCCTCCTGAAACNACAAACATTGCNGCAAGAAGGACAACAATAGTTTTGCCACTACCAACATCGCCTTGCAGCAAACGATTCATTTTAGGCTCTGATTCAATATCATCTAAAATTTCGTAAAGCGCATTTAGCTGGCCTTTAGTAAGCTGGAAAGAGAGATTATTGATTAAGTTTTTAATAAGAACTTTATCCCCCTCTACTTTGAAACCTTCTTTTTTCTTAGCAGTACGTCTGAATTTATCCAATTTTATATGATGCGCATAAAATTCATCAAAAATAAGCCTCTTTCTAGCTTTTATGATACAGGATAGGTCTTTATTATCCTTAGGCATGTGGATTAGACTTAACGCCTCAGAAAAACTGGGCCAGTTTTTTACTTGAATAAACTTTTTAGGGTACCACTCCGCTATTGAGTTAAAATCATTTATTACATTACCCACTGTTTTCTGTAAAAATTTATTTCCTAAACCATACACAGAAGGATAGATGGGCTCAATTTCAGGGATTTTATAGATTTCATCTGGTTTAACGGAATAATCGGGGTGTATCATAGTCAACTTACTTCCATCGAGTGTTAGGTCCCCAGAAATCACTATATTTTCACCGGGTGGGTAATAATTATTCAACTGAGCCTTGTTAAAAGAAAATAATANAATTATTAGAGGGCTACCGTATGTTTCTGCTGATATTCTAAGGGGTGATCGCCTGTTTTTTGGGTAAATATGATTTTTGATTAAAACTTCTATTGTAACAGTTCGAGGAAGCAACCTTTTATCCACTTTAAACCAACGGTCTCTTCTTTTATATTTTCTAGGTAAAAGAAGGAGAAGGTCTAATACGGACTCTATAGACGCTTGTGAAAGTGTTTTGGAAGACTTAGGGCCAATACCTTTAAGAGTAGAAACACTGTCCAATAAATACTCTTGACCCACACTTTTTAGAAGATCCTTCATAGATTATAATCAATTAAAACTTTAAACTCTTCCTCATTAACTTGCTTTATGCCTAATTCACCTGCTTTTTTGACTTTTGAACCTGGAGCTTGACCNACTACCAAGAAATCTACATTGTTCGATACTGATGTTAAAACCTTTGCCCCAGCCCTCTCGCAAATGGACTTCAACTCCGCTCTCGAAAATGCATTAAATGTACCTGTAAGAACCANCTTTTTATCAGTAATAGCTGTTTCAACTTTACTTAATTTAATGAACTTTTCTATTTTTACATAATTTAACAAATCCTCTAGTTTTTCTCTNTCTTTNAAATCTGAAAAGAATCCAATGAGAGAAGTAACCATTAGCTGCCCAATTCCCTCAATTTCAAAAAGAAATTGCCNATCATTTTTTGCAATGCCAGCTTTAATAGCGTTATAAAAATCGTCCCATGATCCAAAATAACCGGCTAAAATTTGCGATGCATTTTCTCCAATATGACGAATACCCAGAGAAAAAAGAAACCGGTCGAGATTAATAAGTTTCGCTTTCTCAATTGAATGAAATAGATTTTGCAGCGACTTTTCACCCCAACCTTTTCCAAGAAATTCAATCAAATTTAATTTATTTTTTGACTTTGCTTCTAATCGAAAAAAATCTGCGGGTTGTTGGATTAGGTTTTTTTGATAAAACTCTTCGATAATTCTTCCCCCTAGACCATCAATATTAAAAGCTTTTTTAGAAACAAAATGCTTCAGACCTGCAATCACCTGCGCATCACAGTTCTGAAAATTATAACACCTTATTGCGGAGTCCGTTTTGTCAACTTTTACTTCAGCTCCACAGGAGGGGCAGAAGTCCGGGAAAACAAATGATTTAGATGTTAAGTTTCTTTTAGAAATATCTACATCTTTAATTTTCGGAATTACATCTCCTGCCCTATAAACTGTAACCCAATCACCTTTTCTAATATCAGCACCATCCCTAATTTTATTGCCTTTATTATCTAAACCTCTTATAAAATCTCTATTGTGTAACGTTGCACTGGAGACTATNACCCCACCTATATTTACAGGCTTCAACTTTGCTACTGGTGACAAAGTTCCTGTTCTACCTATTTGAATTTCAATATCTTCAATAATTGTTATGGACAGCTCAGCTGGAAACTTGTGTGCGATAGCCCATCGAGGTGATGAAGACCTAAAACCAAGCCTCTGTTGCAAACTAAAATTGTTAACCTTATATACTATGCCGTCAATGTCGTAATCGAGTTCTGTTCTCATAGAGAAAACTTTTTCGTAATACTGCAAGAGTTCTTCTACACTGGTAAAAACTTTAGAAATATCGTTTGTTTTAAACCCTATATCGTTAAAAACTTTCAGTAACATCGCCTGACTATCGGCCAATTGGTGTGTAGCATTTCCAACAGAGTATGCAAAAAAGCATAAGTTTTTGTTTCTATTCTTATTTGATTTAAACTGCCTCAGTGTACCAGATGCTGCATTTCTTGGGTTTGAAAACGTCTTGCTACCCGTCTTTTCAAGTTCTTCATTTAATTCACTGAAGGTTGAATTGGGGAAGTAAACTTCTCCCCTTATTTCAAGNGTATCGATTTTTATCGGTATCGATATTGGTACATCTGGTATCAGTCGAGCATTTTCTGTAACATCCTCTCCAATGTGACCATCACCTCTGGTCAAAGCTTGAAATAAAATACCATTTTTATAGATCAATGATAAGGATAGACCGTCAATCTTTGGTTCAAATACTAAGTCAATATTCTCGCTTTCGGATAAATCTAGAAATGATCTTATTTGTTTTAGGAAATTAAAGATATCCTCATTATTAAACGCGTTGGAAAGAGAGTACATTGGTGTAAGATGCTTAACTTTTTTAAACCTTGAGTTTGGCGTCACTCCAACTTNATCTAAAATGCTATATTGATCTTCTAATTCTGGGTATATCGATAGCAGTTTCTGGAATTCAGAAATGTTCTGATCATACTCCTGGTCTGTAATGTCCGATTGATTGAGGTTAAAATACGCCTCTCTTGATTTGGTTATTATCTCTGATAGCTCTTGGAGCCTCGATATTGCTTTAGATTTTGTTAACAACTAAAACCCTATGAATATGTACTTTTAGATTACTGATTTTTTTATACACTTCAAACGTAGTTTCAAGTAGTTTCTAAGATATCAATAATTTTATTTGATTGATCAACAATCTTATCTAGTTTAGAGAAATGACTATGAATGAATTAGGCATCAATAAAAGACCAGAAGACACCAGAGTAGTAGTCGCAATGTCAGGCGGCGTGGATAGTTCGGTAGCGGCCGCTGTTTTAAAAGGAAAAGGCTTTAATGTAATAGGTCTGACCATGAAATTGTTTGATTACAAGAAAATAAATAAAAATAGCAAAACGTGTTGCGCAGGCACAGACATTATGGATGCAAAAAAAGCGGCGGCAGAAATTGGTATCCCGCATTACGTCGTCAATTTTGAGAAAGAATTCCGACAAAAGGTAATAGAAGATTTTATAAGTAGCTATTCGGGTGGGACAACACCCATTCCCTGCATTCGATGCAACGAACGCATAAAATTTAAAGATTTAATTGCAAAGGCAAAAGAATTAAATGCAGACTGCTTAGCGACAGGGCATTATGTTAAACGCGTTGAAGTAGAAAACACTGTTCAACTTCATATAGCCAGCAATCCAGAAAAAGATCAAAGCTATTTTTTGTTTACAGTTACTCCTGAGGAATTGAAGTTTTTAAGATTTCCACTAGGCTCTGTAAAATCAAAATCTGAGACACGAGATCTTGCTAGAAAATATAACTTAAAGGTTGCTGAGAAAAGTGAAAGTCAAGATATATGCTTTGTTCCAGACGGATCTTACTCCGAGGCAATTAAAAAACTGAGGCCAAACGCCTCAATTCCAGGAGACATAATTAATTTGGATGGAGACGTTGTTGGCACCCACGAAGGAATAATTAAATATACTGTTGGGCAAAGAAAAGGNATAGGAATTCAAGCGTCAGAACCAATGTTTGTCTTGGACATATGCGCTAATACAAATACCATCACTATTGGCCCCAGAGAAGCTCTCCGGCAAGCAAAATTTTATATTGACAATGTTAATTGGCTAGATGACACCTCTTTTGATGACCTTATTGGATCAACAAAAAATGTTCTTGTTAAAACTCGATATCAAAGAACACCAACAATGGCAGACGTNAGCCCTTTACCAAATAAAAGAGCATTGGTAACCCTTTTTAATGAGGAAGAGGGTATATCACCTGGCCAAGCTTGTGTTTTTTATTGTGGAGAAAAAATACGAGTATTGGGAGGAGGATGGATAACAAAATGAATTGGGTTTTGATATGACAATAATTATTTCACCTGCAAAAAAGCTTACACCAACTAATAATAGCCTCGGGGTTGAGACAACAAGAAGTGANTTTCCTGATAAACTTAATGAACTAATAGATTACGCCAAATCATTAAGTGAGAAAGATTTAATTGATAAAATGAAAATCAGTTCCTCTTTGGCTCAGCTTAACTTTGATCGGTTTCAAAAATTTCAAAATAGACCAAGCTCAAATGCAACAACACAAGCAATTTACACTTTTAAAGGAGATACTTATGTTGGCCTGAAAGCCGAAACCTTTACACAAGATGATTTGCTTTTTGCACAGCAAAATTTATTAATTATTTCTGGACTATACGGGATGCTAAAGCCTCTTGATGGAATTCAACCCTATCGATTTGAGATGGGAACAAAAATTGACTTCAATGGATANAAGTCACTTTATGAATTTTGGATGGACCCACTGTTTGAATTCATAAAAAAGAGGATAGAGAAAAACAAAAATGGGATACTTAATCTTGCTTCAGAAGAGTATTCAAAGGNACTCAATTTCAATAAACTAGGTTGCAAGTTAGTTACCCCAACATTTAAGACAGAGAAAAACGGAGAATTGAAAACAGTTGGTATACTCTCAAAAAGAGCAAGAGGAATGATGGCAAATTATGTGATTAAGAATAAAATTAAAGAGTATGCAAAAGTTAATGAATTTTCAGAAGGCGGTTATGAGTACTGCGAGAAACTCAGCACCTTATCAAGACCGGTTTTTATAAAGTAGCTCCTTTTGAGTTTTTTGATCTTCTTTTCCGTCTTATTCCCATATTTTTTTTTTGCCCCTCAATTAATAATTCTGTCATGGGGTGATAAGGAAAACTTGACGAGTAAGATTTTAGCAATTCATTA
>FUFK010067483.1_pt1 | contig 12691 bp, 8 predicted proteins | sample 1021851 | NCBI WGS metagenome assembly FUFK01 (sample SAMEA51879418, study PRJEB19060) | metagenome | reverse complement strand
AGCAAAAACTCAGCCATCGGCCCGCTCCCGCCCGACGGCCACCCAGTTTTCGCAACAGGCCGTGGCCAGCGCCCGCACGCGGCCGATGTAGGCTTGCCGTTCGGTCACGCTGATGACGCCATCATCGGTACCAGCGAAAATCAGCCCTGCCTGCAGTGGGCTTTCGCTCAAACCGACTACGCTGCCGTACATTGAAGTTGAGTCGTTCTTGGCTATCGCATCCACACTCCAGACGCGGTCCATCACTGCCAACTGGTTGCGATCCACTTGTCGCGACAAGTCAGGGCTTATGATGCGCCAGCTGTTGCCACGATCATCAGACTGAAACACTCTTTCCGCCGCATAGAAAATCCGCTCCCGATTGTGCGGGCTGATGAGCAGCGGTGCGTTCCAGTTCCACTTGTAGTCGTTTTCTCCACTCGGAGGCCTTGGTGTGATGTAAAGCCGCTCCTGGGTGCGGCGATCATAGCGAGCCAGACCCCCATATTGGTATTGCGTATAGATTATGTTTGGGTCTTCTGGATCAATTTGCGGCTTATAGCCATCACCGCCCAAGATGATTTTCCAATCGGAGTTGGTGATGCCATGGGTCACTGTAGTGCGTGATGGACCACAAAGGGAATTGTTGTCCTGGGTGCCGCCACATACATTGTAAAAGGGCTCATCGTTATCTGGTTGAATGCGGTAGAACTGCACGATGGGAAGATTGTCCACGTGAGCCCAAGTCTGGCCCTGGTCCCAGCTCTCGTAGATGCCGCCGTCTCCGCCAATCAGGAGATGATCGGTAAAGTCAGGGTCAATCCACAGTGCATGGTCATCGGAATGACGATGATCAGCAGAGAGACGTTGAAATGAGCTCCCGCCGTCTTCCGATACCCATGTGTAGGTGTCCAATGAATAGAGTCGCTCAGGGTTGTGCGGGTCGGCCACGATTTCATTGTAATATTGAGGGCTGGTGGTCATGTGGTCCGAACGCTTTTCCCAGTGCTGACCGAAGTCGGTGGATCGGTATACACCTTGCTCGCCTTCACTCGCTTCGATGATGCTATANAGGGTATTGGGCGCCNCCGGCGACATGGCCAGGCCAATACGACCCATATGGTCTTTGGGCAAGCCAGCACTGATTTCCTTCCAATTTGCACCACCATCCAGGCTGCGATGAATGCCAGATCCCGGACCGCCATTGATCAGAGTCCATACGTGACGCCGACGCTGATAGCTGGAAGCCACAATCAGGTCAGGATTATTTGGGTGTACCACGAATTCGTTGATTCCGGTGTGCTCGTCAATAGCAAGAATCTGGTCCCAAGTGGCCCCGCCATCCTTTGTGCGATAGAGCCCGCGATCGCCCCCTGAGCTCCAGAGCGGTCCTTGGGCCGCGACCAGCACGTGGTCTTCATTGTCTGGATTTATCCAAAGCTGGCTAATATGACCTGAATCTACCAGTCCCATGTTTTCCCAAGTCTTTCCACCATCAATGGACTTGTATACACCGTCGCCGTACCCAACCGAACGCTGAGCGTTATTCTCGCCCGAACCAACCCAAATGATGTCCTGATCAGTAGGTGCCACTTCCACCACACCCAACGCATAGGAGCTCTGACCGTCAAATAGGGGCGTCCAGGTTGTACCGCGATTGCGGGTTTCCCACAAACCACCCGAGCTGGTGGCCACTAGNTAGTGATTATCGCCTTCGCCGATAAAGGCGAAATCCGAGATGCGACCCGAAGGATAGGCGGGCCCNATATTGCGCAGCGCAAGGCTAGCAAGTGGATTCGGGGCACCTTCTTCGTCACCCTGCGCCCATCCTGCACCGTTGGATAACAGAGTAGTAATGATAAGGATAAGACTGTTATGCAAGCGAATGGAACGCGATGCTCTTGGCATAGCGAGATTTTTGGCAAAACTCATCAAGAGACTCCGTTATTAGCCAGTGGCTAGACCTGATCACGGGGTCTAGCGCTACTAAAATCAGTGGAAAGCGAGCACTATGATACCGAATTGGGCACTNATATGGGTATTGAAGATNACAATGGTAAGCGCACCAACAACTACCACGCGGATGGCTGCAAATACTCTTTGATTTTTCTTCCGAATCGCTGAGGAAACCTCATATCAATTTGCCTGTTTCGTTAGCTTGTGTTGATCTAGTCAAACTTAATTATCATCATCCAACAATATCGCCGGTATGGCTTGCTCTCGTACGAGGTTATTGAATCGAGGCAATTCATCTTCAACAACTCGAGCCAGACTAGCTAACTCAGCGTCAATGTCGGAGATCAATTCATCTCTTACTGCGACAGACTGATCAGTCGGACGAAAGCTCCCTCTGTTTACCAATCGATTTATACTGGCTAGCTTATTGTTGAGGCGAATGGGATAGTTGAGGGGATCTTGGTTGCTTTCATTTTGTGTCTGATAAAGGGCCTCTTCGATAGACTCAAGCTCATCCTTGATAGAAGCCGCGCGATCTTTTAGTGACTCGTAGCCTGCTCGGTCTTGAAGCGGTCCGACCACCGTATCGATCTGATTTCGAATTTCTCTAAGACGCTTAATTGCTTTGTGTGTCTCAGTGATTTTCTGATTGGCTAGTAGTAAGAAGTCAAATTGTGCTTGCATGTCTTCCTGAGAGGCGCTTATCCGAGGGTCGGCTAAGATCTCAAAGGTTCGGGTCTCATTGTAGTTACCATGGCGCATCCTCAATTGGTAGGTGCCCGGAACGACTTTTGGCCCAGTCAGGTTGCCTGCCCACATGATAAGCCCATCAAAGCCTTCCGCGTCAGGATAGCGCATATCCCAAACAAACTGATTGAAGCCCGCTTTCGCGCCCTTTATTTTGTTGACGTCTTCTTCGGCGTCGCTGCTAAAGGTGCGAATGCTCTCACCGTCTGCTGTCAGGAATTCAAGGCTTAAGGTCGCTCCCTGGCTGATTGCATCAACTGCATCTGTCCCTAGATTAGTTGAATTTTTTTCAGCTTCTTGCATGCCTTCAGCCATGTAATATTGCACGATGACACCGTTAGGAAGGTTGTGGCCGGCGTTGACGGGGTTCGACGTGGCCGACCCATTCATTCGATAGCTGGGTCTTGGCGTAAAAACCTGAACAACATCCTCTTCCCAGCTTGGTTTGAGTTGATGTAAAGGTGTCAGGTCATCTAGGATCCAGAATGAACGACCCTGAGTAGCAACAATTAAATCATCATTCTTTACTTTCTCAAGAGCAGCTTTTTTTAAATGCTTTTTACCAATTGGTAACCATGTTTTATTAGCATCTGAAAACCCCCCATTTGGTAAATTGGCATCCCAAACCATAGGTGTGCGACAGGTATCTCGACCAGGGAAATTTGGAGCAAACTCTATCCCCCAAGGATCTTTCATTGCCTCTACAGGTATATCTTCTACATCTTCATAAGCAAGTTCTTCACCTTGAAATATGCATGTGGAACCAATAAGGCAACTCTCAAGCTTAAGCAATAACAACTGTAACGCCTCTCCGTGCTCGTTATTTATATTTAATGGGGCAAGTTGCCGCGAGAGAGAACGAGGAACGTCATGGTTAGAAAATGCAAAGCACAGTTTCCCCGTATTATTAAAAATTTCAACAGCTTTATTGATTACTTGCTTTACTCCGTCGACAGTAAGACCATTCCACTCTAGTAAATCAAAATTATAGGTCGCGTGTAATCTTCCATCTTCTGTAAAAGATTTACTAACTTTCATAGCATCTTCGTTATCACCATCGACTTCACCCATTAGAAATCGATCATCATAACCATCTGAGACCACCCTCATGCGAGCACTGAATTCTTGTATACCCGGCTGATTAAGCTGGGCAAAATCGTGTAATTGACGGAAAAAGGGTTGTTGATCAAGAGGTAGAGGCCCCAAAATAAAATTTGGATTTGGGGTATTATTTTTATAAGGAGGCTTATCCGCATTTATGGTATGAACAGCGTCTAATCTGAAACCATCTACCCCTATATCAAACCAAAAGCGCGCAATTTCTTCAAAATAATCTAAAACTTTTGGGTTGCTAAAATTAAAATTAGGTTGAGAAGGTAGGAAATTATGCAAGTAATATTGCTGACGTCGAGGCTCCCAACTCCAAGCGCCGCCTCCAAAAAATGAAAGCCAATTTGTTGGTGGTGTTCCATCTGGCATAGGATCTGCCCAATGATACCAGTCTGATTTTGAATTCCTTTTTGATTGCTTACTCTCCTGAAAATAGGGGTGCTGGTCAGAAGAATGTGCTGCTACGATATCAACCATTATTTTGAGACCCAAAGAATGTGCCGTCGATAAAAGCCTTCCAAAATCATTTAGGGTTCCATATTCCGGAGCAATATCACAATAATCTGAGACATCGTATCCAAAATCTTTTTGTGGTGATTTAAAAAATGGACTTATCCAAATAGCATCAACACCCAAGTTTGCGATATAATCAAGACGAGATGTAATGCCATTAAGATCTCCAATACCATCTGAATTAGAGTCTTGAAAAGAGCGGGGATAAATTTGATAAATTACCGCTGTTTCCCACCATTTAAGCTGAGACATTTATCAGCCTCCTTTTACCGAACCAGCAAGCAACCCACGAATAAAATATCGCTGCATAGCAAGGAATACTATCACGGGAATTACCATTGAAATAACAGCTGACGCATTCAAAAGATGAAGCTGATCACCAAAAGTACCTAACTGCTGCTCTAATAAAATTGGGAAGACACGTTCATCTGAGTTACTGGGACCAATATAAAGAGCTACTAAAAGGTCGTTCCATATCCATAAAAATTGAAAGATAGCAAATGATGCCAGTGCAGGAACGGATAGAGGTATTATAATCTTGAGAAAAATTTGCATATGAGAAGCACCATCTATCCTTGCACTCTCAAGCAGCTCTTTAGGAAGCCCGACAATATAATTTCGCAAAAGATAAATAGCAAGAGGTTGCCCAAATGCAGTATGAGTAATCCAAAGACTTGCAAAAGACTTTGAGGGAACAGAGCAACTATCTGTTATCTCACAATCTGTAAGCAACTCCTGGAGCGCCATCATCCAAGTAGCTATTCCATTAAATCCTTGCAAAATCGGTAAAAAAGCTAATTGGGTTGGGACAATCATCAATGTCACAACTGCGATGAATATCCAGTCCCTTCCTGGAAATTTCATCCATGCAAATGCATATGCAGCAAATGCAGCTATTGTAATAGGAATAATAGTAGCGGGTATTGTGACTATAAATGAGGAGATAAGGGCATTAGGCACATTTTCATTATCAATGAGGACCTCAACGTAAGCTTCTGGAGCAAATACGGGGTCCTGATTAATAAACACATCTAATTTTTTTGGTTTTAGCTCGGAGCCCTGAGGAAAAGTCCATATAAAATCCCCATTTGTCTGAAAAATAAAATCACCACCCCTTACTTTCATAACTTCCCCAACAGGTACAAGTTTTTTCTGTAAAACAGTTTTTCCGGGATTGTTAGGATCTGGCACACGGCCTTTAAACATTATGGACTCAACGCCACCGGAAACAGGAAACCACTCTTGCTCTTTATTTATTCTTTTAAATATATTTCCAGTTAATTGGTCTGATTCTAACACTTCATTCTTGTCATGAGTGCTAAAACGATGCCCTAATATGGTTGGTGTAAATGAGGTCCAAAAACCAGAGGTTTTTGTAGCCATCTCAGAACGAAGCGAGGTGGCTACAAGCGCTATAAAAGGAACAACCCAAATTACCACTATCAAGCCTAACACAATATTACTCAAAGTTCGGTTTATCATCTTGTTAATATCCTCAATTACCTAATTCTTTTTGCTCTTTTCTGAGCCGCCAAGCGTTGAATATCATGTGAGGTATAACGGTTATCATTAACATAATAGCTATTGAAGCAAATAAATTATCTACTGCATCACCGCCAATTGACCAGGTGTTTTTGGCTGCCTCCATCATTGTCGCAAGCAATAATTTATCATCGTCATTTGCAGATAATGCGTATGGGATATCAAAGACTTTGAGGACCTCAGTCACCATATATGTCCAAACGACAACTACTGTAGAATAAATTTGTGGTAGTTTGATTTTAAAAAAAAGTTGCCATGGATTTGCTCCATCTATAATTGCAGCCTCCACCGTTTCCTTTGGAACTCCCCTTAGTGCTGCAGAAAAAATGACCATAGCAAAACCAGTTTTAATCCAAACCATAATCCACATCAAAAAGAAATTACCCCAAAATTTCAAATTATAAAGTGGTTCATTGTATGAGGGAGGGTGCCCGAGCAAAGATTTTAATAATCCNGTTTGATAAGAGGGAGTAAAACCATTCATAACTTGTTGAGCTTCNATGCCACCGCCAGCAAAAATATTTCTCCATATGACAGCGGCACCAACAAAAGAGATAGCCATGGGAACAAAAATAAATGTTTTTGCAACAACACCCCACTTCAATGAATCAGCCAATACAGCGACTGCAAGCCCAAAAATAATGCAAAATGTTGGCACAAGAATTAGCCACATTAAACTATTTCTCATTGCAAATCTAAATTGNATGTACCCTAATGCTTTCGGATCCCATATGAATGAATAATTATTNGTTGTAAANTNTCCATTGGCNTCCTGAAATGAAATTCCNAGTGTTATNAAAGCGGGAACGACAAGGAATAAGGTGAGCAGGACAAGCGCTGGCCCAACAAAAATCCAGGGCTGAATNGCCTCTATGATNGCAGATTGGCGGCCAATTGACTTTTGCTCTTGTGCTCTAGCCAAACCACTATTAAGCCAATTAGTAATCCAAAAATATAAACACGAAATGCCAACAGCAATTAACACTGAGCGAACTGCAAAGCTAATTTTAGCAAATCTTAATTCTACATCTATCGCTGCTAATGACCAATCTCGACTTTCGCGCAACCATAATCCCAAATTGGAAAAAAGATTATCAAGGGGTGCAGTAAGAGAGTATGCNAAGATGGCTGTAATAGGCAATACACAGATAATCGTCAACAAAATNGCCAATCCGTTGCTGGCAACTATTTTCATAATTGGTCGCATGTCTTAATTACCTTGATTTTAAAATAATTGGAGCACAGGAATAAACCCGTGCTCCAATGCTTAACAANNCTGGATGAAATTACTTAATAGCATCCCAAGCTGCTTGAATATTATCAGCAGTTGTTTGAGCGTCTTGGCCATTTGCAAATGCAGTCATTTCACTCCAAAATGCACCAGCTCCGATTGCGCCTGGCATTAAGTCTGAAGCATCAAAACGAAAAGTTGTAGCATTCACCAAAATTTCGCCCTGTTTGCGAAGTAACGGAGTTGCATAGGCATCTAGACTTGCCCCTTTATGCGCAGTTAAAAGCACTCCTTGTTGCATCCAAGCTTCATGGGCTGAGGCTTCAGTTAGAAACTTGAAGAAAGCACGTGTAGCTGGCGAATCTTTAGTCATTGTGTAAAGAGTTCCTGCACCAAGAACAGGATTTCCTAAATTTTTAGACGCATAAGGTGGAAAGTAAAATGCATCTGCCTCACCATCTGCAACTTCTTGTCCTTTTTTCGGGAAAAACCCAGAAATAAAGGATGCTTGACGATGCATCATACAGCTTGGAGGAGATGTAAATAGACCTTTCGGCGCATCACCAAATGATGTTGTCGCAACTGAAGATGCACCACCTGCAACATAATCGTCGTTTCTCGAAAATTTTCCGAAAACTTCCATCGCGTTAATAACCTCTGGACTATTAAATGGTAATTCGTTTGAGACCCATTGGTCATATTTTTCAGGTGAAGCCGTTCTGAGCATCAGATCTTCCATCCAATCTGTCGCAGTCCAACCAGTGGCATTACCAGACTCAATGCCGATGCACCAAGGTGTGTTTCCATCAGCAACCATCTGGTCAGATAACTCAATTAACTCTTCCATTGTTTTTGGAATTTCATAGCCATTATCTTCGAATTGTTCTGGCGAATACCAAACTAAAGACTTAAGGTCCATTTTATAGGCAAAACCATAAAAATTCTCTTTTCCGTTTGCATCAGCATAAGTTCCTAAGTCAACCCACGAAGAGCCTGCCCCATAATTTTTAGCCATCCAATCAGCCATGTCATCACCAAGAGGAACTAAATGTCCTTCTTTTGCCATATCCGCTGCGAGACCAGGCTGCGGGAAAATAGCGATGTTTGGAGCATTGTTAGAACGTAAATCCGCAACAACCAACGCTGCAAAATCTCGAGAACCCGAATATTGAATAGTAGCACCTGTTGCTTTCTCAAAACAACTAAATGTTGCTTCAAGCATTTCTTGGTCGGTACCCAACATGGAACCCTGCATAGTGATAACCTCACCAGGAAAACTTCCTAAGTCACCCAATTTAGATGGTGTATCGCAAACATCTGCGTAGGCAGACCCTGCTAACAAGAATGATGCAAAAGTGGCTGCACCAATCACATTACGAGTATATTTCATTTATTTCCTCCTAAAAATTTTTGACCCATTACATTAAAGGATCAAAATTTGAAATACCAATCCCCTTAATGAACACGACCTTACACATATTTTAATTGAATACACAAGTAGCTAATACGTATTTTAAAATTACCTGATTTGGTTTCTCAACAAATAATAGACTTAATGTTAAAAATGTTTTTAAAAAAAATTTATATAAAACAGATAATTATTAAATGGAAAGGTGAGTTTTTTAGATGTATAAATTTTGATTTTAAATAGAAAATTAAGGCACCTCATGACCAATAGCAGCTTCATAAATTCTAAACCAGCTTTGTTTGTCTAAATTTATATCGCATGCTTTAGAAAGAGCCCTGATTCGTGTTAGTGAATTGGTCCCCATCACTGGCATAATATTGGCTGGGTGAGCAAGCAACCAGGCAATTGCGGTAGCTGCCGGTGTGGTGTCGTAAGTATTTGAAATCTCTTTAAGGAGATCGATTAAGAATTTATTATCGCTATCAAAGAGTTTTCCACCGGCCAATGGAGACCAAGCCATTATTGGTAATCGTTTTTCTTGCATGAATGCTAGATCACCATTTGTAAAACAATCATTCGACATTATACTTATTTCAATCTGATTTGTTACAAGTTTTTTGTGCATAAATGATTGCAATAAAGAAAAATCATAGGGTTTAAAATTTGAGACCCCTACTTCTCTAACTTTTCCCTGCTCAACCAAACTATCTAATGTAGACCCAGTTTCTTCCGGATTNATAAAGGGGTCTGGACGGTGTAGTAAAAGTAAGTCGATNTAATCTATATTCATCAGCTTCAAAGATTGCTCAACTGATTGGTTAATATGTTCTTTCGACGTATCATAATATTTAACTGGNGATTGCTTAAATCTNCCAACCGGAGCAATAATTCCACATTTNGTTACNATTTCGAGCTTATCTCTATAACCGGATTCTTTTAAGGATACTCCTAATAATTCCTCTGCTTCATACCCGCCGTATATATCAGCCTGGTCTATAGTTGTAATTTGCTGTTCAAGACAAGCCTCTAATTTTTTTGTTATGTGCGACGAGCTTGTATCCGTATCATCTGTTAATCGCCACATTCCATAAATAATTCGAGATAAGGAAACATTTTCGCTTACTTTTATTCGTTCCATTTTAGTATCGGTCTCCAGCTGCAAGCGGTGTTAATGGCGGGGAATCAGGCACTCTCCCATAAAGATGGGGTAATGAGCAAGTATTCAAATTACTAATTACTTTTGATCCAAAATTTTTGCACTCATCTATATGGGGATAACCAGATAGAATGAATGCTCTAATGCCCATTTTTTGATATGATTCGAGTTCGGATAGCACTTGGTCAGTTGATCCAACTAGAGCTGCCCCACATCCAGAGCGGGCTCTACCAACCCCAGTCCACAAATTCCGTTCTATATAACCATAACGGTCTGCATTCTCGCGATTTTTTGTCTGATTAGCCACTCCTAAAGAAGTGCTATCTAATGCACGTCTTCTTATTTCACTTCCCTTTCCATCATCAAGTTTTGAGACGAGGCCTTCTGCGTATTCCCTCGCTTCTTTTTCTGTGTCTCTTACTATCACATGAATGCGCAATCCATAGTCTAAAGTCCGGTTATGCTCTTCTGCCAAATTTGATACTGTCTTCATTCTATGTGCTAGTATCTCCTTTGTTTCAGGCCACATAAGATATACGTCACAATACTCAGCACATAGAGCTAAAGCAGATGGAGAATAACCTCCAAAGTATAATAATGGTCCACCGTTTTGCTGATATGGTTTTGCTGGATCCGTAGTTATATTTTCAAATTGATAAATTTCACCCTTAAAATTTATTTTGTCTTGAGTCCAAGCTTGCTTTAAAATCTGTACAACTTCTCGAGAACGCTGATATCGGTAAGCGCTATCCTCTACTTGACCAGGAAAATCAGAAGAGATGATATTTACTGTCAAGCGCCCCTCAAGCATATGGTCCAATGTAGCAAGCGTTCTTGCTAACATAATTGGTTGCATCTCTCCACATCTCACTGCTGCAAGTAAATTTATTTTTGAAGTTATAGGTGCACAGCTGGCAACAAANGTTAGAGTATCCTGGCCNACTTGATAAGAGGACGGACANAAAATATTTCGGAACCCTTGTTGCTCTGCAGTTTTTACAATCTCNGAACAGTGCTGCCAAGATGACTTCAGAGAGGTATCAGGCACTCCGAGATAGGCATAATCATCTGAACATAACGCCGAAAACCACGATACCTCTGCCGCATTTGATTCCTGTGAGGTAACTTGAACTACAGTCATTTTTTCTCCAAAAGTTTTATGTCTCATTATAATTATGACTTCGAAAATAAAAAAGCCTATAAGAAACGCTTAGGATCTGTTTTAAACTCTATTATATTTCAAAAAAATTTTTAAATTGATTAATCTAATTACAAATAAACTCACAACTGTAAAGGTACTTTTTAGTGGCTAAAAAATTAAATTATGGGTTTGTCGGTTGCGGTATGATGGGCCAGGAACATATTAAAAACATAAATCTGATAAAAGGGTCTAATGTTGCTGGCATCTTTGAACCAGATAAGAAAATGAGAGAAAAAGCCTCTATTATCGCTCCAAACGCATCACACGTCGAATCCATTCAGGAATTATTAGGAATCAAATCGTTAGATTGTGTGGTAATTGCATCACCCAACAACTTACACCTAGAACAGTTTGAAGAAATAGCTGCAACTCATCCAATACCCTTGATGATTGAAAAGCCACTATTCACAAATCCTGGACATGACAAACGTATTTCCAAACTTATATCAAACTATCCTGAACCAGTGTGGGTTGCTATGGAATATAGATACATGCCCCCTATAGCGTATCTTATAGAGCAAGTAGAGCAAGTCACAGATGGTGTCTCCATGGTATCTATTAAGGAACATCGGTTTCCGTTCTTAACTAAAGTGAATAATTGGAANAGATTTAACAGAAATTCTGGNGGAACATTTGTTGAAAAATGCTGCCATTTTTTTGATTTAATGCGGCTCATTACGAAAAGTGAAGCAAAGAAGGTAATGGCTATTAGCGGTCAAGCCGTTAATCATAAAGATGAAAAATATGACGGCATGACCCCTGATATAGATGACCATGGATATGTTATAATAGAATTTGAGAACGGAATTAAAGGTATGCTTGAATTGTGTATGTTTGCTGAGGGCTCTCGATATCAAGAAGAGATTTCTGTTGTGGGCAGATCTGGGAAAATAGAGGCTTTAGTGCCTGGTCCAGGGCGTTTTTGGCAACACAAAACTCAACCTCAACCAACACCGCAGGTTATTATATCACCTCGCGAGGGAGAGCCAGTTCAATTTATAGATACTCCAGTAGATACAACTTTATTGAATGTCGGAGATCATAATGGAGCAACTTATTTCCAACATGCAAATTTTGCAAAGATGCTCAAAGAACAATCTCAACCCGAGGTTAGCTTAAAAGACGGATATGCTGCAGTTAAAATAGCTCTTGCTGCACAAAAAAGTGCTGCGACTGGAGCGACAGTAGATATGCAGCACTTTTTTTAAATTTATTTTTTTGTTTACCTTTTCACGATTTCATTAAACAATTCTTTATGGAAGAGGCCATATTTCTTATCAGTTTGAAATATAAATCTGGACCATTTTCAATTGAAGCTCCTAGAGGATCTAAGACACCTGTCCCCACTCCAGTACCCTCAACCAAAGTATTCACAATCTTAGGCTCAAATTGAGGTTCAGAAAACACGCAACTCGCCTCTAAGCTAACAATTTTTTCCCTTAATTCTTTGGTTCTCTCTACGCCCGGTAGTATTTCTGGAGACACTGTAACCGAACCAATAGCTGAGACGCCAAAGCGTTTTTCAAAATACTGATATGCATCATGAAAGACTATATAACCCTCATTACTAAGTGGTTTTAATTCAACCGTTACATCCTCGACTAGTTGATTCAAATCACCTTGAATTTTTTTGGCATTATTTGCGTACTTAGTGGCGTTAGATGGATCAATTAAAGATAATTCATCTGCTATTTTCCCAACCAATAAAGATGCATTTTTTGGATCTAACCAGACATGTGGGTCGTGTTCCCCATGGTCATGATGATCATCATGGTCATCATGGTCTTTATGATCATCATGGTCGTCATGGTCTTTATGATCATCATGGTCTTTATGATCATCATGGTC
>FUFK010036665.1_pt1 | contig 12691 bp, 8 predicted proteins | sample 1021851 | NCBI WGS metagenome assembly FUFK01 (sample SAMEA51879418, study PRJEB19060) | metagenome | reverse complement strand
ATTCTTAAATCTAAAATGCCAAAAGATGTTGAGAAAAAATGTCTTCAAGAATTAAAAAAATTAAAAAATATGAGCCCGATGTCAGCNGANGCNACAGTNGTNAGAAATTANTTAGATTGGATGANAGANCTTCCTTGGCATAAAAAAAGTGATGTTGTTATAGATTTAAAAAAAGCACTTGAAGTTTTAGATAAAGATCATTTTGGTTTAGAAAAAGTTAAAGAGAGAATTATTGAATTTTTAGCAGTTCAAAAAAGAATGGATAAGATTAAAGGCCCTATTTTATGCTTAGTAGGACCGCCTGGTGTTGGAAAAACATCTTTAGGAAAATCAATTGCTAAAGCAACAAATAGAGAATTTGTAAGAATGTCGGTAGGTGGAATGAGAGACGAGGCAGAAATTAGAGGTCACAGAAGAACTTATATTGGTTCTTTACCNGGTAAAATTATTCAAATGATGAAAAAAGCTGGAACTAAAAATCCACTAATACTTTTAGACGAGATTGATAAAGTTGGAAATGATTATAGAGGAGATCCTTCTTCAGCTTTATTAGAGGCTTTAGACCCAGAACAAAATACGACTTTTAATGATCACTATCTAGAAGTTGATTATGATTTATCTGATGTAATGTTTGTGACTACAGCTAATACATTAAATATTTTACCTCCATTATTAGATAGAATGGAAGTTATTAGATTAGCAGGCTACACAGAAGATGAAAAAATAAACATTGCAAATAAATATCTTCTTCCAAAACAAATAAAAGATAATGGTGTTAAGGAAAAAGAAATGAATTTAGGTGATGATATTATAAAAGAAGTAATTAGAAGTTACACAAAGGAGTCTGGTGTAAGAAATCTTGAGAGAGAAATTTCTAAAATTGCACGAAAAGTAGTTAAAAAGGTTGTCTCTGGAGAAGAAAAAGAAGTCAATATTAACACAAAAAATCTACCAGACTTTTTAGGAGTTCCTAAATTTAAATCAGGTGAGTTAGAGTCTGAAAATAGAGTNGGTATAGTAACAGGATTAGCTTGGACTGAATATGGTGGAGAGATTTTNAAAATAGAGACAGTAACAATGCCAGGTAAAGGCCGTATGCAAATTACTGGAAAGCTTGGTGACGTCATGCAAGAGTCGGTTAAAGCTGCAAAATCATTTGTAAGATCAAAATGCTTAGAATATGGAATTATTCCTCCATTATTTGAGAAAAAAGATTTTCACATTCATGTTCCTGAGGGAGCAACACCAAAAGATGGCCCATCTGCTGGAATAGGAATGGTTACATCAATAGTTTCATCAATTACAAACATTCCAGTAAAAAGAGATGTGGCTATGACAGGTGAAGTAACATTGACTGGCCAAGTATTGCCTATTGGTGGGTTGAAAGAAAAGCTATTAGCGGCCCATAGAGCAGGCATAAAAGAGGTTTTAATTCCAAAAGAAAATGAAAAAGACCTTGTAGACATGCCAAAAAAGATTATTGATGAGATAAAAATTACTCCAGTTGAGTTTGCTGACGAGGTTTTAAAAATTGCCTTAACTAAAGAGCTAAAGAAGACAGAGTGGGTTGAGGTTGATATGTCTAAAAAAGACGATAAATCTCAAGCGAGCATACAATAATCTTAAATTTTTCCAGATATTTTCTTAAATAAATTTTTTAATCTAAGCTGATTTATTCACTAGATCTATATAAATATTTTAGGTAACCTATTTTAAATAAATAATAACTAAGGGAAATAAATATGAATAAATTAAGTAAAATAATCGTTGTATTGTTCTCATCTTTATTCTTAAGTTTTGCAGCAAACTCAGTTGAAGTAAAATTTGGACATGTGGGTAAACCAGGTTCTCTATTTTCAGCTTCAGTTGATCATTTTGCTAAACTTGCTAATAAGAGATTNGGTAACAAAGGTAAAGTAACTGTATTTGGTTCTTCACAACTTGGAAAAGACAAACAAGGAATGCAGAAACTAAAATTAGGTACAGTTAATATGTGGTTACCTTCATCAGTAATGGCTTCAATTCATGATGAGTTTGGTGTTTTTGATATGCCTTTTATTATTAAAGACAGAAAGCACATGGCTAAAGTTGAAAAAAATGTTTTACCAGGAATGTTTAAAAATCTTGAAGATAAAACAGGTTACAAAGTTATTGCTGTATGGGAAAATGGTTTTAGACATATAACAAATAATACTAGACCAATTAATACTCCAGGTGATTTAAAAGGAATTAAATTAAGAACTCCTAAATCAAAATGGAGAGTTAAAATGTTCCAATCATATGGTGCAAACCCAACTCCAATGTCTTTTTCTGAAGTATTCACTGCTTTGAAAACAGGTACAATGGATGGACAAGAAAACCCATATGCTCAAATAGCTAGTGCTAAATTTCAAGAAGTTCAAAAATATTTATCAATCACAGGTCACGTTTATACTCCTGCTTATGTAACTGTTCATAAGGATCACTGGAGTAAACTACCTGCAGATGTTCAAGATATTTTAGAGAAAGCTGCTCAAGATACACAAAAATTTGTGTACAAAGAAGCTGCTAAACTTGAAAAATCTTTATTAAAAGTAATTAAAGATGCTGGCGTCCAAGTAAACNAAGCGGACAAAGGTGCTTTTATTGCAGCTAGTAAAGGNATTTACGATCAATTTGGATCAGAAGTTCCTACGGGTGGTGCTTTAGTTAAAAAAGTATCATCTTTAGCAAAGTAATATANTTNAGATNGATCTTATCAGGCCCTCATTCAGAGGGCCTGAATATAATATGAAATTACAAAATTTTATTAATTCGTACGAAAAAATATTAAAACTAATACTGTTTATAATGATGGTAGCATTAGCAGTAACGGTTTTACTTGGAGTTACCTTTCGTTTTGCTGGCAGTGCATTAGTTTGGTACGATGAAGTTGCTGCTGTCCAACTTGCATGGATAACATATTATGGTTCTGCATATGCNGCATTAAAAGGTTCTCACATAAGTGTACCAAGTATNTTTAAAGCTTTTCCANTNNCNNTNAGAAANATTTTNTTTGTNGTTTCTAANCTNGTTGTTTATGGNTTTTTAATANTNTTAGCATATTACGGTTATTTAGTTTTAACCTTAATAACAGGTGAAACGNTGGTGACATTAGAATGGGTTCCTCAACCATTTGTTCAATCAGTAATTCCAATTGCATCATGTCTTTTTATTCTATCTGAGACTTTAAGAATTCCAGAGGATTATAAAAATTTAGTTTTACAAAATACGGGCGACGAGCAAACAGGAGATATTTAATGGTAATTCTAACAATGTTTATGGTCTTGTTACTTTTGTTGTCTATAAATGTGCCTATTGCGATTGGCCTTGCAGTAACAACTATTATTGCAATGGTTATGAAAACTGGCACAAGTTTTCTAATTGATACTGCAATTGTAATGTTTGATGGATCAATGAAGTTTCCATTGATTGCAATTCCACTATTTATTTTAGCTGGTTCAATTATGAATAGTGCTGGTATTTCAAGAAGACTAATAGCTTTTGCCTCTGCTCTAGTTGGATTTATTAAAGGTGGGTTGAGTATGATTAATATTGCAACCTCAATGTTTTTTGCTGAAATTTCTGGATCGGCAGTTGCTGATGTCGCTGCACTAGGTTCTATTTTAATTCCTGCAATGAAAAAGAAAGGATACCCAGGCGCGTTTGCTGCTGCAGTGACTTCATCTTCAGCATCTTTAGCAATTATTATTCCACCATCAATACCAATGATTGTTTATGCAGTTATGTCTCAAAGTTCAGTTGTACAATTATTTGTTGCTGGAATTATTCCTGGAGTAATAGGTGGATTTTTTCTTATGTTGGCAGCTTATGTTACAGCAAGAAAGAAAAATTTTCCTGTTGAGGAGACATTCAATATACCAAACGTTAAAAAAACAGCAAAAGATGCAGCTTTAGCCTTTTTACTACCAGTAATTATTTTAGGAGGGATTTTTGGAGGCGTTGTAACAGCTACAGAGGGAGCTGGTTTAGCAGTTGTAGCATCTTTGGTGATTGGTTTTATTTATAAAGAGATAGACTTTAAAAGACTNTATGAGTCAGCTTGCGAGGGAGCGATACAGACNGCATCNGTAATGTTATTAGTTGCAGCATCTGTNTTATTAGGAGANTTTTTAACNATTGAACAAATTCCTCAAAANGTTGCTGAGTCAATTATTGANTTTACTAANAATAAATANGCAGTTTTAGGAATTTTAAATATATTTTTATTAATTATAGGTTTCTTTTTACACTCNGTTGCNGCAATAATTTTAACNGTNCCAATAGTNATGCCATTGGTTAATGCAGTTGGTATTGATCCTGTTCATTTTGGAATAATTGTAACTTTAAACCTAGCCATAGGACAGCAAACACCTCCTGTAGCAAGTGTATTAGTAACAGCCTGTTCAGTTGCAAAAGCAGATATCTGGGATGTAACAAGATCAAATATATCATTTATATGTGTGTTGTTAGTTTTATTACTTTTAGTAACGTATGTACCAGCAATACCAATGACATTAGTAGAGTATTTTTATAGGAGTTAGATGAGCAGTTTAGTTAAGCTAAATAAAATAAATAGTCATTTATCTGAAGTNGTTATTAATAGACCAGAAAAATTAAATGCAATGACTAAACCAATGTGGATAGAACTTGGTAAAATTTTTAAAAAAATTTCAAAAGAAAAAAACCTTAGATGCGTCATCATAAGAGGTGAAGGGGGAAAATCTTTTTCACCTGGAAATGATATTGGGGAATTTAAAAAAGAAAGATCATCATCAAAATTAGCAAAATCTTATGGAAAATTTTTACATGGAACCTTAGGAGCAATATTTAATTGTCCAGTACCCACAATAGCTATGATTGAGGGAATTTGTGTTGGTGGTGGTTTGGAAATAGCTGCTTGTTGTGACATTAGAATTTGCGGAAAAAGTTCGAGGTTTGGTATACCAATAAAAAGACTTGGTTTAACAATGGCTGCAAAAGAACTAGAGGTTCTTTTAAAAGCAACTACCTATTCAACTGCAATGGAAATTTTGTTTGAGGGAAGAGTATTTGACTCTCAGGAGGCTTTAGAAAAAAGATTGGTTAACAGAGTAGTTAACGATGAAGACGTAAAGAAAGAGACATATAAATCAGCTGAACTTATATGTGAAGGTGCTCCTAAAGTTGCTAGATGGCACAAAGAGTTTGCAAGAAATATTTTAAAGAAAGGTAAAGTAACAGAAAAAATAAATAATCTTGGTTACAAATGTTATGATACCGAGGATTTTAAAATTGGATATCAATCTTTCCTAAATAAAACTAAGCCAAAATTTAAAAATAAATAATAATAAATGGCATCATTAAAAGGTATTCGAGTGTTAGAGATGGCTCAAATTATGGCTGGTCCTACGTGTGGATTACTATTGGCAGATCTAGGGGCTGAAGTTATTAAAATAGAAAAAACTCCAGGAGGTGATGATACTAGAAATTTCCTTCCCCCTGACGTCAATGGAATATCAGCAGCTTACTTAATGATGAATAGAAATAAAAAAGGTATTGCTTTAAATTTAAAAGATAAAGAAGGAATTGAAATTTTTAAGACGATGATAAAAAATTCTGATGTAGTTTTAGAAAATTTTAGAAAAGGAACATTAGAAAAACTGGGTATTGGTTATGATACGATGTCAAAAATTAATCCTAAAATTATTTTATGTGAAATTTCAGGATATGGTAGAACAGGTCCCTATGCAAATAAAGGAGGATTTGATTTAGTAGCACAAGGCATGAGTGGTTTAATGAGTATTACTGGTGAAGATAAGAATAAACCACCAATGAAAGTAGGAGCGCCACTTACAGATATCACTGCAGGATTACTTGCTGCAAGTGGTATTTTAGCTGCTTTAATTCATAGAGATAAAACTGGCGAAGGTCAAAAAGTTGACACGTCTTTGTATGAGGCAGGAATAGTTCATACTTATTGGCAATCAGCAATTGCTGGTGCAACCGGTGTATCTCCAGGTCCTCTTGGGTCAGCTCATCCTTTAACTGCACCCTATCAAGCTTTTAAAACAAAAGATAAATGGATTACTATTGGTGCATCAAATCAGAATACATGGCTTATGTTATTAAAGGCAATCAATCGTCAAGATCTTAATGAGGATGAAAAATTTTCAACTAATTCAAGTAGAAAAGAAAATTTAAATGAACTTGTAGAAATACTTAATAATGAATTTATCAAAAAACCTTCTCAAGAATGGTTAAAAATATTTGATGAAAATGGTTTACCATGTGGTCCTATAAATTCGATAACCGACATGTTTAAAGACCCTCAAACTATTGAAAGAGAGATGATTATTGAGGTAAATAATAAAAAAGCTGGTCCAAGCAAAGCTGTTGGAATGCCAATNAAATTTTCAAAAAGCAAAACNGAAAAATCCAAAGGTGCACCAGATTTAGGNGAGCATACAAGAGAAATAATGCAAAATTTTGGNTATAAAGATGAAGAGATAGATAATTTTTATAACAAAAAAATAATTCTTTAATTTACAGTTTCGAAAATCCTAAATAGTAATTCTGAAACGTGCTTCCCTTTTTTTTCTGATAAATCAGATATTTGGTGTCTACAGCTTGTACCATTTGCAACTATAAAATCATTTTCGTCACTACTATTAATTGCAGGTATTAAAGATAGATTAGCCATTTTTTTTGAAGTTTCATAAGTTTTACTATCATAGCCAAAAGAGCCTGCCATCCCACAGCAGCTAGAATCTATCATCTTATTATTTATATTTAGCTCAGATAAAAGATCTTTAAGTCCTCTCATTCTATCTTGAGACTTTTGGTGACAATGTCCATGAATTAAAACATTTTGACTAAAATTATTCGATTTAACATTCTTATCTTTTTTAATTTGTTCTAAAATAAATTCCTCTAATAAATAAAATCTGTTTTTTATTTTATCTCTATTTTTTATACCTTTAAGTGATTGATACTCATCGTTAAAAGTAAGCAAACAAGAAGGTTCAATACCTACTATTGGTAATTCAAAGTAGTTATTTTTTATTATATAGTCATTAAATCTATTCAATTCCTCTGCGGCCTTATCCAATTGACCATATGATATATAAGTTCTTCCACAACAGAGTGGTCTATCAAGTTTATCACTACCAAAACTTGGGATTACTGCTTGATAACCAAATTTATTTAATACTTTAATTGTATAGACCAAATTTTCATTCTCAAAGTTGATATTAAATGTATCTGCAAATAAAATTACTTTATTTTCTGAAATTTCTTGATTGTTATATATGTCTTTTAAAGCCTTTTGATTTTGGACTTCAGGCAGGCTTCTTTCAGTTGCAAAACCAAATTTTTTAATAATGTTTGAAATAACTGGAAAATTTTTAATCTTATTAATTATTGGATTTATGATTTTATATAACCAAATTAACCTAGGCATATCAGAGATAATTCTATCTTTAATTCTCATACTAAATTTTTTGTAATAATGAGAGAGAAATTCACTTTTCATCTTAGCCATATCTACNGACATTGGACATTCNCTTTGACAAGCTTTACAGCTCACACAAAGNTCCATTGTTTCATACATTTCTTTAGATGCAAAAGACCCTTCTGGTAATTGATTAGAAAGTGCAAGTCTTAATGTGTTTGCTCTTCCTCTAACTAAATCTTTTTCTTCTTTCGTTACTCTGTATGAAGGGCACATCACTCCTGAATCTAATTTTCTGCATGCACCATTGTTATTACACATTTCAATAGCATCTGAAAATTGACCCCAGTTAGACCAGTCATAATGAGTACTTATATTTTCTGTTTGATAATCTGATTTATATCTCATCAATGATCTATCGTTTGATTTAAAGGGTCTTACAATTTTACCTGGATTTAATAAATTTTTGTTATCAAAAGTATCCTTAATTTCTTCGAATGCGTTTGTAATATTTTTTCCAAACATCATCTCATGAAACTCTGATCTAACTATCCCATCTCCGTGTTCACCGGAATGAGAACCTTTGTAATCTTTAACCATTTCAAAAGCCTCTTCAGAAATAGATCTCATATTTTTAATGTCTTGATCAGACTTCATGTTTAAAACTGGTCTTACGTGAAGTGTTCCAACTGATGCATGAGCGTAAAACATTCCACTCGTATTATACTTTTTGAATATTTCATTTAATCTCGCAGTGTATTCTGCTAAGTGGTCTAAAGAAACTGCACAATCCTCTATAAATGCAACTGGCTTTTTATCTCCCTTCATTGACATCAAGATATTTAATCCAGCTTTTCTGATCTCAAAAACTTCTTTTTGCTCTGATAAGTCTGTAAAAAAAGAAAATTGATTTTTCTTATTTTGATTATGAACTAAATATTCAAGGTCTTTTATTTTTTTCTCATAAATATTTTGATCTGTGTCTATAAACTCAACCATCAAAACTGCCTCTGGATTACCTTTTATATATTTCTTAATTCCACCAGCATACATTGGAATTTCTTTTGCTAGATTTAATAAATTTTGATCCATTAATTCGACACAAGTTGGTTTTAATTTNACAATTTCTTTTGTTAATTCCATAGCTTGATGNAAGTTATCAAAATAACAAACACCTAAAATTTTGTTTCTAGGTATTTCAGATAACTTTAATTTTATTTTATTAAAAAGTGATAATGTTCCCTCAGAACCGACTAATAGATTTGATGAATTAAATCCATTTGGATCTATTAAATCAATGTTATATCCACCAACTCTTCTTTGAGTAGTTGGCCAATTTTCATCGATGTCCTTACTAACTTTTTGTCTTAAATGNAAAAACTTATCAATAATCTTATAAAAACGATCTTGATTATTGGTCGTTGCTAGATAGTTTTTATTAATTTGATCGAAAGTATGGATTGAACCATCATCTAAAATTGCTTCTATAGCTAGTACATTGTGAACCATATTTCCATAATACAAAGATCTTGATCCACATGAATTATTTGCAGACATACCCCCAATTGTTGCCCTGCTACTTGTAGATACATCTACAGGAAACCATAGACCATGCGGTCTAAGAAATGAATTTAAATGATCCAATACAACGCCTGGCTGAACCCAGACATATTTTTCTTCTACATTGAGTTCTAATATTTTGTTTTGATGTTTTGAGTAATCAAGAACAACACTTTCACCTACAGTTTGACCACATTGAGAACTTCCACCGCCTCTAGCTAGAAGAGGAATAGAATTTTTTTGAGAATATTCCATTANGTTTAAAACATCATTTGTATCTTTTGGAAGAACTACACCAAGAGGTTTGATTTGATAAACTGATGCATCTGTACTGTATCGACCTCGAGAAAATTCATCAAATAAAGTCTTTCCNTCAACTTTATTACTAATTTCTTTTNCTATTNTTTGTATCTGATCTGAACTAAACCGCATAAAACTTAATTAAAGGTTTATTTATTTTTGTAAACTAGTTTACCGAACTTTTTTAACGCGGTTTCTGAAATNTCTAANCCTAAACCAGGTTTTTCATTCAAATGTATCCATCCATCACTCATTTTGTGTGGATTTTCAAATAATTGTGCTTGAAGAGGATCTCTCTCATCATCAAATGACTCAACAATTCTCCCTGCTGGTGTTGATGCTACTAATGGAGCATGAATATAACAATCATGNTGTGGNGCTACATCTATATGATTTAATTCACACAATGCAGAAAGTTTTTTTCCATTAGTAAANCCACCAAACATTGTGCAATCAAATTGTAAAATTTGAATTGCTTCTTCTTCAATCATGGACCTACATCCATAAATAGTTATTTCACTTTCACCACCTGATANTGGAATTTTNGTTTGNTTTGATAAAAGTTTTAAAGTNCTTCTATCATCTTCCCATCTAACAGGTTCTTCAATCCATGTNGGATTAAATNTNTCAAATTCNTTTACACCNTNAATTGCTGTTTTTAGATCCCATGCNCTATTNACATCAATCATTAAACCTTTTTGATNTCCAATTTCATCTCTAATNATTTCTAATCTCTTAGCNTCTTCTTTGATACTAAGTCCNCCAACTTTAACTTTAAAANTTTGATGACCAATATTTACTAATTTTTTAATTTCATCTCTTAGTTCTTTTTCATCNTTACCNTCTNTGTAGTAAGCNCATGTAACATAAACAGGAATTTTATTTCTNTATCCNCCAAANAATTTATACAATGGGATNTTTGANGCTTTTCCTATNAAATCCCAACAAGCAATATCTAAAGCTGCTGAAATTCTNATTAANGCTTCTCTNCTCCAACCTTTNTCGCTACTGGTTCGAGTATCAGTTAATTTNAAAATTTTTTCATAAATTTTTTCAGGGCAAAANGGATCTTCNCCAATNATTANATCTTGTAAGCCATTTGAAAATGGTTTGATNATAGGAGCNATATCAGTGTAGCTTGTTGCTAAACCAAAGCCTGAATGACCATCTTTAGNTTTAATTTTAATNANGAGTTCATTAGCTGTTGGTACAATNAAGTGACTAACCCAATGTGGNTTTACTTCATCTGGATTATTAAGAACATAAACTTCTAAGCTATCAATTAAATTACTACTATTTGTCATACATTATAAATTTGCTTATATAATTTCTTTAGCATATACAGCGGTATGGCAATTTCAAATAATATAAGACCTGGTCGACATTTTTTACAAATTCCAGGACCAACAAACGTTCCAGATAGAGTTTTAAGAGCTATGGATTATCCAACTATAGATCACAGAGGTCCTGACTTTGCTGAATTAGGATTAAGAGTTTTAGACCGAATAAAATTAATTTTTAAAACTTCTGAACCTGTAATAATTTTTCCAGCTTCAGGAACGGGTGCTTGGGAAGCTGCACTTGTAAACACTTTAAGTGCTGGAGATAAAATCTTGATGTTTGAAACTGGACATTTCTCAACTCTTTGGTGGGATATTGCTCAAAAATTTAAAATTGAAGTAGACTTTGTTGAAGGTGATTGGAGAACAGGTGTTGATCCAAACATCGTTGAACAAAAACTAAAAGAAGACAAAGATAAAAAAATTAAAGCAGTTTGTGCTGTACATAATGAAACTTCTACAGGTGTTACAAGTAGAATTGGAGAAATTAGAAAAGCTATGGATAATGCGGAACATCCAGCTTTATTATTTGTTGATACGATATCTTCATTAGGCTCTATTGATTATAGACATGAAGAGTGGAAAGTTGATGTAACTGTTGGTGGTTCTCAAAAAGGATTACTATTACCACCAGGACTTTCTTTTAATGCAATAAGTTCTAAAGCTTTAGAGGCATATAAAACATCTGAATTACCAAAATCTTACTGGGATTGGGGCCCGATGTTAGAAAACAATAAAAAAGGTTACTTTCCTTACACACCTGCCACAAATTTATTTTATGGTTTGGATGAAGCAATCAATATGCTTACAGAAGAAGGTTTAGATAATGTTTTTAAAAGACACAAAAGATTTGCAGAAGCTACAAGAGTTGCTGTCAATTCGTGGGGATTAGAAATACTTTGTAAAAATCCAGAAGAATACTCAGACTCATTAACAGCTGTAATGGTTCCAGATGGTCATGATGCAGATTTTTTAAGAAAAACTATTTTAGATCATTACAACATGTCATTAGGAACAGGACTTGCAAAAGTTGCTGGTAAAATTTTTAGAATTGGCCATTTAGGTGATTTTAATGAACTAATGTTAGCTGGAACATTAGCAGGTGTTGAAATGGGTTTAATGAAATCTAAAATACCTTACAAAAAAGGTGGAATACTTAAAGCACTTGAGTATCTTTGTTAATTAATCAAGTTACAAATCATGCTTGATTTTTGCATCATAGGATCGGGAATTTCTGGATCAACAATCGCAAACTTATTAAATAAAAAATATTCCGTTGCAGTTTATGACAAAGCAAGAGGTTATGGTGGAAGAAGTTCATTTAAAAAATATAAAGATAAAGTCGGATTTGATCACGGACTTCAATATATTTCTCCAAAATCAACAAAATTTAAAACCTTTACCAATCAACTTATTAAGAAAAAAGTTTTAAAAAAGTGGGGAGGAAATCATTTATTTCTGCATAAAACAGTCAAAGAAATTAAAAATCATTTAAAGTTAATTGGAACAAAAGGAAACAACTCTATTAGCAAACATTTATTAAAGAAAATTAAATGTAATTTTGAACATGAGCTTACAAAAATAAAGAGATTAAACGACTATTGGGAATTAACATTTAATAATGATGTAAAACAAAAATGTAAAAATCTTATTTTGACCTGCCCATTTCCTCAAAGTAAGAAATTAGGACAAAAATACTTAAATAAATCTTATTCAAATCAAAAAGTTAAGATGGATGCCAATTTAACAGTTATGATTGTTACAAATAAGCTTAAACAATCTAATAGTAGTTACTTTTTTAATGATGAAATGCTTGGTTGGGCTGCATACGAAAATAGTAAGAAAAGATTTAATTATAAGTATGATTTATGGACACTTCAAAGCACATACAAATACGGCAATAAATTCACGAAAGATTATAGAAANAAAAGAAAATACTANACAAANCANCTNGTTAAAAAATTTGANAAATTAACAAAGTTAAAAATCAAAAAAATTCATCACTCAAGAATTCATGGNTGGATGTATTCATCCAATTCAA
>FUFK010066368.1_pt1 | contig 12692 bp, 10 predicted proteins | sample 1021851 | NCBI WGS metagenome assembly FUFK01 (sample SAMEA51879418, study PRJEB19060) | metagenome | reverse complement strand
ATATGTAACGATTTTTCAGGATGCGTTCTCTCCACCCGCGACTATATTATAAATCCCAGTCTACACGGGACCTGGTATAAATATACTTAAAATTATTGAATTTATAAAATACGGTATATTTTTTTGACAAATTCACATTATTTATATCAAAAAATAAGGATATCGTAATTCTTAGTTTTTTTAATACTTCAATAAAGTTTTGAAAAAAGTCTTAGTGAAAAGAAATTTTGGGAAGGATAAAGTAATTTTTAAATCATCAATTAAACTCGATTCATTGTCAAGGAACTTGAAGATTTTTTCAATCTTATTGTTTTTAAAAAGTCTTTCAAACAAATGTGATCCTAGATGATTTTGATAATATAAAACATCCAAAAATATTCTGTCATAATACCAAAATCTTGTCTTCTTATTAAACTTTCTAAAATCATCATTCTTTTCCATGAAAATTAACAATTGGCTTGATTTTTTATCAATAAATTTAAAAGTGTAACCTGTTGAGGGCTTGGTCCACCCCCCCGATGTACCAATATTGATTAGATTTTTGGTATTATATTTTGAATAATCAAAGCAAGTCATCGGGATAACCCCTTTTTCGTTACTTGTTATCTTGTAATCTGATATACCTTTAACTTTGAGGTAATTTGAGATTTCTTGATCATATTCAAAATCACTCAATTCTTTTTTTGAAAAAAGTGTGTATTCAATCAAAGCTTCATTTGAGCTAACAGGAAGAATATAAAAGAAACGAGTCTCATTTTTCTGATCGATGCTAAAATCCATTATTGTTGCCTTTTTATCATCAAAATATTTATTCTTTGTTTTTATTGTCCAGCCTTTAAAATGTTGTAATAACATTTTTAAGTCTGAATTCTTTTTGTAAGGTGTAAAATTTGGTATACTATTAAAAACTTTACTAGCTGTAAAAGAATGATTCTTTGTCTTTACTTTAACATTTTTTGGCTCATGATCAACAGATAAAACTTCGTCATACAATGTTTCTACATTCAATTTGGATTCGATAGATTTTTTTATAGTTTTAAAAAAATCCTGACTTTTTATCATATTATAAGTCATATTATCCAATTTAAAATCTAAACTGACGTCGGAGCTTTTAAAATTTATTTCTGACCACTTTTTAGATAAAAAGCTGTTCCATTTTGAGTCATTACTATCCCAAAAACACCATGTTTTATTGACATCCTCTTTAGTACTTTCAATTATTAAAATTTTCTTACTCAGATAATAATTAATTTTTGACATCTTATATAAAATTACAGAGGAGGAAAGACCATATCCGCAAAAAATAAAATCGTATTGTTTTTTCAAAAAAATTAATTAGTCAACAAATATATTATATTTTAAATTGAAAGAATTGCACTAATTTTGATATGATTAACTGATGGCAGTATCCATATCTTTTTTTCATTTTGAATCAAATAAATTTTGGGCATTCAAACAAATGGTTGAAGCGAAAAAATATTTTTCAAACAATGATAAAGTGTCATTCTATAAAATGCTTGGAACCGGCGGTAAAGGTGGATTTATTTATCCTGATCTTAGTGTTTATTCTTTATTGTGTGTATGGAAAAAATCAGAATTTTTAAATGAATTTATTGAGAGTAGTAATCATGCAAAAGAAATTAAGAAAAGAGCAAAAAAAAGGATAGATTACATAATGGAACCAATATTCTCGAACGGTTTATGGGACAACGAAAACCCGTTTAAAGTCAATGAAACCAGAGAAACCAAAAAAGAAAATAAAATTGGTGTAATAACCAGAGGAAAAATCAAGCTAAGTAAACAAATTGACTTTTGGCTAAATGTATCTTCTGCATCGGATGCAATAAAAAATGCTGACGGTGTTGAATTCTACAAGGGGATTGGCGAATTACCTTTATTGTCTCAAGCAACATTTAGTGTGTGGAAAAATCATAAATCTATTAGCGATTTTGCTTACAAAAATAGGGCACACTCAGAAATCATAAAAAAAACAAAAGAAAGGAAATGGTACAGTGAAGATCTTTTCGCAAGATTTGANATAACAGAAATCAAAACNCAANANTTTTAAATATGAAAGTAGCAATTATTGGATCCGGAATTGGGGGGATATGTTCAGCAATCAGGCTAAAAAGGAAGGGCTTTGATGTTGATGTGTTCGAGAAAAATGAATTTCCTGGTGGAAAGTTAAGTACTTTTAAATTAGGAGATTTTAGATTTGACGCAGGACCATCACTATTTACAATGCCTCATTTAGTTGANGAGCTNTTTAGNATTTGTNATGAAAATCCNAGAAATTTCTTCAACTATAAAAAGAAAANAATTCACTGTAAATATTTTTGGAATGACGGAAAAAAATTCACTGCATATTCTGATAAGAATAAATTTTTTAATGAAGTTGAAAAAGAATTTAATATTTCAGGGCAGGTCGTTAAAAAATATCTTAACAAAGCTCAAATAAAATACAATCTCACAGAAAAAATATTCTTAAATAAATCACTACACAAACTTTCTACCTATTTGAATATAGATACGATTAAAGCACTTTTTAGAATTAATTTCTTTCAAATAAACAAAACACTTAATAAGGTCAATCAAGATGAGTTAAAAAATAAATATTTAGTACAAATCTTCAATAGGTACGCAACTTACAATGGTTCCTCCCCATACAAAACGCCTGGAATGATGAGTCTAATTCAACATCTAGAAAATCATTACGGTACATATATTCCTGTTGGTGGAATGCACGAAATAGCCAAAAGCCTATACAAGTTAGCAAATAAAATTGGTGTTAAATTTAATTTCAATAGTGAAATAACAAAACTTAAAGTAGATAATAAAAAGATTAAATACATAGAGATTAATAATAAAAAAAGAATTGAAGCAGATTATGTAATTTCTAATGTAGACACTCATCATTTTTATGATAAACTTTTGGGAAATGAGATCAGTCACTCATCTCTCAAGTCAGAAAGATCTAGCTCAGCAGTAATTTTTTATTGGTGTATGAAAAATACAAATACAGATTTAGACCTACATAACATCTTTTTTGCATCTGATTATAAAAGTGAGTTTAAATCAATTTTTGAAAAAAAAGAACTATATAATGACCCCACTATTTATGTAAATATTACATCAAAAGACGTAAAAAGTGATGCACCAAAAAATTCAGAAAACTGGTTTGTTATGGTTAATGCACCTCACAACGTAAATCAAAGCTGGGATTCTGAGATTAAAATTTTGAAAAAAAATATAATAGGAAAACTAGAAAAGATTTTAAAGATCAATATCAATGATAATTTGATCAAAGAGAAAATTTACAGCCCTCTTGACTTAGACAAAAACACAAACTCATATTTAGGATCTCTATATGGTACATCCAGCAATGATATGTTTTCATCATTTCTCAGACATCCGAATTTTTCAAGAAAATTAAAAAATGTATTCTTTTGTGGAGGAAGCGTTCATCCTGGGGGAGGAATTCCATTATGTATATTATCATCTAAAATTATATCAGAGCTAATTGAAAATTAATAAAACATATTTCTCCATATTTTTAATATGGCTTGTTCATATTTCAGGATTGCTTGGGCTATTATTTTATGATTTTATTTTTTTTGCCTCCTTTACGCCAATAAATTTATTTCTAACCAGCCTGCTTCTTATGGTGAACCAAATTAAACTTAAAAGAGTAGAACTATTATGTATAATTTTAATTTTTTGGACTGGGATATNAGTNGAGNTTCTTGGTGTAAACTATGGGTTATTNTTTGGTGAATACTCATACGGGAAAAACCTTGGACCCAAATTGTTTGGAGTTCCTATTTTAATTGGAATGAACTGGGTGATTTTAACAGTAATTTCAGGAAGTATTTCAAGCTACATTTCAAAAGGAAGTAAAATACTATCTATTCTTCTTGGCTCAATCTTAATGCTTTTTATCGACTTTTTTATTGAACCAGTTGCACCAATACTTGACTTTTGGGAGTTTAAAAACTCAATTGTGCCATTATCAAATTATACTGGATGGTTTATGACTGGATTCATCACTCAACTCCTATACCAATACTTATTTAAAGAAAAGGAATTGAAGTTTTCACTCAATTTATACCTAGCAATATTAGTTTTCTTTTTGTTTTTAAACTTTAAAATTTAACTACTTTTTCAGAAATTTATCATTTTACCAAATCATATCCTTGGTTAATGCCTTTTTCCATTGCAGGGACACCCCTAACCATCCAAACTGGCTTATTTTCACCCTTTAAATAATGATCAAAGAACTGTTGCATCCTGATATTAAAATCCTTTCTGTTTTTCATTTTTAGTGGCCAATGCCTTGCATCATTATAGTTTAACAACCAAGATGGTTTTGAAAGACGTCGTAGACTCATAAAAAACTCAATACCCTGATACCATGGGACATGCCCATCTTTATCATTATGCATGATCAATAGGGGTGTATTTATTTTATCAATGTTATAAATTGGTGAGTTTTCAAAATATCTTTGAGGGTATTCCCAAGGACTACCCCCTAACCTACTTTGCGTATGTTCATATTGAAATTGCCTACTCAGGCCAGTATCCCATCTAATTCCCCCATATGCACTTACCATGTTAACAACAGGTGCTCCTGACTCAGCTGCTTTAAAAATATCTGTTTTTGTAACCAAATATGCAACTTGATACCCCCCCCAGCTGTGACCTTGTACTCCAATATTATTTTTGTCTACAAATCCTTTTTCAATTAATGAAGTAATTCCAGGAATGACACAGTTAAAAGCACTTTCGCCAGGGTAACCTACTCTGTAATATACATCAGGGTTGAAAATCAAATAACCTCTGCTTGTATAAAAACTATAATTAATTGATGACCTGCCCGGATTTGGAGCTCTATGAGTGTGCAAACCATTAGAACTTTTTTCATAGAAGTTTACTANCATTGGATATTGTTTTGATGGATCAAAATTCTCTGGTTTTATCAATATTCCAGATAATTGCATGCCATCTAATGATGACCAAGTAACCAGTTCTGATGTTCCCCAATTATAATCAACTTGTTGTGGATTAGCATTACTAATTAACTTATCAGATTCAAACCCTAATTTTGACAATCTAATGTCTGGATATTCAATAAAAGATTGTCTGGTGTAAATTATGTCATCACTTGACCTAGCCTTTTTTGGGGAAGAATATCTGTAAGGGCCATCCATAAGCTGTTTACCTTCGCTTTTTTTATGATTAAATTCATAATAACCCGAATTTTTTGTTGTTTCATTAAATGTGAGCATCAATAATTTTTTTGAGGTATCAATAAATTCAATATCATTATTTAATTTAAGAAGCCTGTAAGATGTTTTTGATTCACGACCATTAGTAAGACGTTTAATTTTTCTATTTTCTGGATTAATTTCCCATATGTCGTAACGGTCATAAACAAGAATAGTGTTGTCATTTTTGGTCCACCCTGCGGACCCATATGAACTTGGGTAATTTGGATAATCACTCAGTTCATTATAAAATAACTTACCTTTTGTTAATTCAATGTATTTTGATGTTTTGAGATTGTAAGTGTACCATGTGCTATCAACTTGATTATAACCATATGCGTAATTTCCACTGGGGCTTAGTCTGGCAGCACTAGGATTGCCTTTAATTATAATTTTAGAATCACCATTATTTATATTCCTAACAGCCAAATCATGTTTTGAAAAGAGTGCGGTCCATTGAGAACTAAGCTGATATGGTTCAGGATTACTTATCAATGCATAATTATTGTTTCCATTTTCAGACGTTATTGAATTTGGAAATTCTTTGGTTGCTATTTGAATTACTTTTTCATCGTTTATATGATAAACGGATTTGAATGACTTTTTTCTGTCATTATTTAATTGCATCTCTTGAATTGTATACAATCTGGGCTCGTCATAAGTCCATACTTCAACATCAACAATTTCGTCCCTGAGCAGTAATGTATCTTGATAAATTTCTGGTAATGCTAAACCAAAATAAAGCTTGGTTTCATCATCTGAAAAATTGATTTGACCATCAGGTGAAACCTGATAGCCATCTGGTGAATTATTCCTGTCAAGAATTAATTTTAAATCATTTTTTTTATTCCAAGTATATAGTTCCTTATTTCTTTCATATGCTTTCGTAGAATCAGTATCAACAACAAATGCCAAATGTTTTCCGCTATCACTTAATTCAAGTTTATGATATTTTGTTTTAACATGTGATTCGTAAACATGTTTTGTGGTATTATTACTCAAATCTTTAATGTAGACTCCAGGTTTTGTTGAATTCTTTTCACCACTAGTTACATATGAAATAAATTTTTCTCCTTTTGAAAATGTGTAATCTAACACGAATGGAATAGTATCCTCCTTTTCAGTCTCTAAGTTTCTAATAATGAGTGGGAATCCATTTTTTGAACTTGATTTTTTATTTATTTTCTTTTGTTTTATGGTGTCTTTTGTTTGTTCGTTTGTTAAATCATAAGTATATGCAAGATATCCTGACCACTTTTCTGGATTTTTATAAGATTTTATATTTGATATTTTAACCAGTGATTTAGTTTGTAAATTAAATATTCCGAGAGAATCCATTGGCATTTTATCCTTTTTGACTTTTCTTCTTTTCAACTCTGTGATTGTGTCATTCCACTCTTTAATTGTAAAAATTGCAAATTTAGAATTGTATGAAAAAACTCCATTTTCAGCACGATCATGTTCAAAAATTAAATTAGCATTTTTGTCTTTTATTTTTAAAAAACTATCCTTCTCACCTCTTTGCAGTGAATACATTATAAAGTCACCACTTGAACTAATTTGTGAATTTTGAATTCTGTTCCAAATATCAAAGTCTTTGTGGTTTAAAACTTTTTTTTGTCCGTGAATATTTAAAGAGATGATTAATAATATTATTGCAAATTTTTTCATACGTATAAATGTAATAAATTCGCAAGAACAAAGGCCTCGTAGCATAACTGAATAGTGCATCTGATTACGGCTCAGAAGGTTGCAGGTTTGAATCCTGCCGAGGTCACAAAAAAAGGGAACAAACACGCTTTGTTTGATCCCTTTTTTATTAGAGTAAAAAGATATTATTGGTTTTGCTCAGCATACATAGCTGCTTCTTTATCAATATCTGTTGTATCAAAATAACATGCTGTAGAAATGATTTTATCACCTTCCCACTTCCACCAGCAATGGAAATTATTTGTTTGAACTTCACCCGTTATTTTTGATTTTCCAGTCCATTCAGCCCACTGATTTGTGTAAATACTACCATCGTTGTAATACATTGTAGTCACCCAAGGTGTCAAATGTTCCATTTCATCATATAGAAGCGAATGAAAATTATACCCTGCAATAATTTCATCATTATTGTACTCATCGTTGTTTACATAATGAACACCATCGTCTGAAAAGTAATCTTTAGCAATATCAAAGTTACCTTCTGTGTAGGCTTTTGCAAGTTTTTCGATAATTATTGTCTTTTCATCAGTTGCCATCATAAAACCTCCTCTTTCTGATGTATCAAAAGGGATGTCACCGCATGATGTAAAAAATAAAAAGACACTTAATATAAGTAGAATTGATTGTTTCATATCTTTAATTTATTCTGTTTCTTCAGGAATGTCTTGCCATGATCCAGCATACCTTTGCACTTTTCCGTCTTTGACAGCAAATCTTTCAAATTGTCTCCATCTATTTATATTACCTAAAGAATCTGTAAATGTGTAGACAACGTGTGACTTAACCTGCTCCCATCCATTATTAGGGTTTAAAACAAGAGAATAAACATGTTTAAGATCAGCATCAACAGACGATCCGTTAGCTGCCCTAACTGAGTCTTGAGTCATGGCTGAACTTTTTACGTATTCAAAATCTCTTTGGACTCCATTTCCAAAGTAAAATTTGATTGAGTCTGATGCCAACTGAGTCATTTTTTCAAAATCACGATCATTCCATGCTTTGTCGAAAGTCATGGCAATCTCTATACTTTCCTCGGAGCCCAGGGAATATTTGTAATCTTTACCCCACTCATATGTGTTGTACCCAACAGTTGGTGCTTCACATCCAACAATGAATAGTATTATTAACACAGCAAAATATTTAATGTTTAGTTTTTTCATAATAAATTAATTTTTTTAAAAATAATGTAAATAATAAAGTCTTAGATTAAGAAAAATATAATTTTTCTATTAATTGATGATTTAATAATAATGGATATTGAATAATGAGAATGTAATAACTAACTTCAATTATTAATTTAAAATTAAAAATATGAAGAATACAATAATGTTAATAATATTTACTTTGTTTCTCACTGTTTCATTTTCTCAAACACCATCATTTACTGTTTATTACTTCAATGCTGACAGAAGTAACGAAGGTGAAATCGCAGCTGCCTATGATGATTTTTTTGAAGGAGTTGAGTTTAAATCAGGAGGTGCTTACTTAGAAAGAATGGATAGAGGAAATGTTGATGGTTCACACAGACTAGTACGTTTTGGAGATACTGAAAACTGGGGTCTGGTTGAATCAAAAACCAGAGAACAATGGGCTAAACACATGAGTGATCTAGATCCACTTGTTGAAAGTCGAGGACCTAGATACACAGGAAGAATATTAGGATCAAATGGNGTGAACCCTGTAACAAAACCTTACATTCAGATCTATGACCTTGAAGTTTCCAATCCAGTAAAATGGTTAGCTGCGTTTGCTAAACTTATCGAAGACACTGAAGATTCTTATAATGGAGGAATGGTTGTTTATGGGACTTATGATGTTGGTGCTCCAATGGGTGTTAACAGAGATGGTACTGCAACTCACTGGGTTGCTCTTGGTGCAGATAATCTAGGTGAACTCATTATGACTAAAGTTGAAGGTGAAAAAAAAATAGACGAATGGACAGAATATCACCAGACTAAGGGTGAAACCAAAATCCTAAATCACTACAGCTTAAGGATATTAAAAGATTATGGATCATTTAATTAAAAATAATNTTTTAATATAAACTAAAAGAGGCGAATCAAATTCGCCTCTTTTTTTTATCTTGAGACTTTGAAAAAGGTTTTTTTACTATTCTGTTTTATACTTATTTCTTGTGATAATGTAGTAGAAAATAAAAACTTCATTATTGTATTTGTTGATGATATGGGTTATGGTGATATTGCTAGTTATGGTCATCCTACCATAAGAACACCAAATCTTGACATTATGGCAAGTGAGGGTCAGAAATGGACTCAGTTTTATTCAGCCTCAAGTGTCTGTACGCCCAGCAGAGCTGCACTTTTGACAGGGAGGTTACCGATTAGAAATGGTATGATTGGAAAAGAACATAGAGTTTTGTTTCCAGACTCTGAATTTGGACTACCCGCAAATGAAATTACAATTGCCGAAAAATTAAGAGAAAATGGTTATAAAACAGCCGCAATTGGTAAGTGGCACTTGGGTCATAAGAAAGAATACTTGCCAACTAATCATGGTTTTGATTATTATTTTGGTATACCCTATTCCAACGACATGAATATGATTAATGGTGTTACTTGCTGTCCAGGAAAGAATTATTGGGAACAATATCAGTCTGATGATATAAATTCTGACAATTACAATGTACCAATTATTGAAAACACTCAGATTACTGAAAGACCTGCAAATCAAAAGACAATAACAAAAAGATTTACAGACAAGACAATTGATTTTATTGATAAAAATAAAAATGACAATTTCTTTATATACCTAGCTCATAGCATGCCTCATACCCCACTATACGCATCTGAAAATTTTTATGGAAAAAGTAAAGCAGGTCTGTACGGTGATGTTATTGAAGAAATAGATTTTAATATGGGTAGAATAATGAAAAAACTCATTGATGAAAATCTACATAAAAACACAATAGTTGTATTTACATCAGACAACGGTCCATGGCTTCCATATGATACTCATGGAGGATCGGCTGGACTTTTAAAGGAAGGGAAAGGGACAACATGGGAAGGTGGACAAAGAGTACCTGGACTTTTTTGGGGGGGCTCTATAAAGCCTGGTACCATTAGCGATTTAGGCTCAACACTGGACATATTCCCTACTTTTTTGGATTTTGCTGGAATAGATAATATTAATGATAGAATAATTGATGGGTTAAGCATGAAAAAGACCCTAACAAATCACGTCAGTAGCCAAAGGAAATCAATCCTATTTTACAGACAGAGGGAAATTTATGCAGCGAGACTTAATGATTTCAAAGCGCATTTTATTACACAAGGTGCGTATGATTACAATGGAAGTAATCACTACAATGCCAGGGGTTATGTGAGAAGAAATGAGAAGAAAATTTTAGACAAGCCCTTGTTATATAATTTAAACAATGATCCTTCAGAAAAATTTAACATTGCAAATCAATATCCTGAGGTTATTGAAAAAATAAAAGAGTTAATCGATGATCATAATAAAAATTTAAATGCACCCATTGACCTACTATTAAATAGAACTGGAATTGAATTCTAATTGTAATGTTTTTTAATCAATCATTTCTATGATTTTCATACATTTAGTATATTTATAACAGAATATGAAACTACTAATTCAAATCTTTTCTTTACTAATCATTACAAATATTTGTTATGGCCAGAAACAAGAAAACCCTGTTCTTAAAGAACTTAACGAAATAATTTTGAATACCAAGTTATATGGTGGTTTTTACAATGGGATGACTAGGGAAGACGCAACTAATGAATATGAAACCAATAAGTACAGCAAATATTACAACATCACATTTCCAGGTGTTAATCACAAATTTAGTTTACAAAACGATCCTAGAGGCTGGGATGGTGTCGGAGAAGGAAAATTAAATCAACAATTGGGCCCGGGAGATAGACTTGGTGATCCAAATCTGAGTAGTAAGTTTCAAACCGTTTCAATAATTGAAGTTGAGCTGTTTGGTAAACTTTACTACACACCCAAAGATGGATTGATTGGTGTAAAATTGTTTAGCTCAGAAGCTGGCAATTTGAATAACTATAAAGAAAGTCTTAAAGGTATTTTAGATTTTTTAAGTTCTGTCGGATACTCTGACCAAATTAGAGAGCCGATGTCCATAAATGATAAGAGAAGTAGTGAGCAAAACGATAGTCACAAAAAACTAATCAGGGGGGAATACACCATTAGTGAAGGTTTTTTTAGTGATGAAAAATCAATTGATTTGGTTTTCACACTGACAAAGGGTGATCTTAAAATTGATGTTTTACTTCACAATCCAAGCCAATCGAATGGCGGTCAAATTTCTATACTAATCTACAACAGTAAAGATTTTGATTATTTTAAACATTTGGAGGGTATAAAAGAAAATATATCCAGTGACTTTGGTTAAAATAATTTTATAATTTATCTTCCAATCATCAGTTTGTTAATTTTTTATAGTTAATTTTAGTANAACAACTAATTTTTAAGCAAAATTTTATTAATTATGAGAAGATTTGCTCTTTTATTTACATTTCTATTATTTACGACTATACAATTAAATTCACAGTCTCCTAATTTTGTTTGGGACGGTGGTGATGATGGATTATTTGAAGATAATGATTGGTCAACAACAGGAAATTGGTCTATAACTAATAATACTGATGGAGCAACCTACCCTGGAGATCCCAATGGCGATCCCACTAAACACGTAGTTAAATTGAAAGGGAATAACAATAATATCAATTTAGATGCCGACGTCACAATCAGTATAATTAAAGCTGAAAACAACAGTGGAGTTCCTGCTAATCAAGTATATACAATAACCGGAAATTACAAAATCACTTTTACTGGAACCAGTCAATCTAGGGTTATACAAATAAAAAAAAATGGAGTTGACATAACTTTTAATTGTAATGTTGAATTTAATAGTCCTCAAAATGCAACCAAAAGCATAGAGCTAGGTAGTACAAATGGAAACAACATCGTAACATTTTCACATGGAAAAACCATTGATTATCGTACTCATATTGATGTTACATCGACAGCTACTTCCAATGAAATTGTTTTCAACGGCACATTTAGCCACACGCCGTCGTCTGGATATAAGGATTTCGATTTTCAGGCAAATGTCACTGCAAAATTTAGTTCAACAGCCGATGCAAGTGGAAACACTGGTGATTTTCTCCTTTCTGGAGACTCAGCTACATTATCAATAAATGCACCTGTTCAGTGCCGAAGTCTAATTATGTCAGGAACTTCAACTGCAACAATTGAGGTAACAGGATATCTTACTGTAACAAGTGGAAACATTAGTTCTGCCTCGTCGCTTCAAACCAATGACACAAGCTCTATAACAGTAAAAACCAGTCGAACAAATTCAGGATCATTAATAGCAAAAAAAGCATCGAGCACTACTGTAAAAGTTAATTTTGTTAGAGCAACAGATGCAACAGAATGGACATTAATAAGTGTACCCGTCACAGGTGAAACAATCTCTGATGTAATTAGTAACAATAACCTAAGAACAGGATCTGGTAGTTTTGCTGGCGATAGTGCAATTGGATATTACGATAACGCTACAACTGGAGCATACGTTTATTATAATACGGACGGTTCAGACTCTGAAACAATAACTAATGGAAAGGGATATTTGGTCAGTCCTGATTCTGGTGAATCAACACTAACTTTTACAGGATACCTACCAGTTCCTGGCACAACCAGTAACACTGG
>FUFK010053188.1_pt1 | contig 12694 bp, 10 predicted proteins | sample 1021851 | NCBI WGS metagenome assembly FUFK01 (sample SAMEA51879418, study PRJEB19060) | metagenome | reverse complement strand
TGAAAAATTAAATAAAAGTTCAGTAATGACTGAAAGTTTGGTACCTAAATATACCCGTCAATCGCCATGGTTAGCTTTTGGAATCTGCCTCATTTTATGCGGCAACTCTATTTCTCAGGATTTAGCTTACAACGCCCCTGATGTAAATATTTATGAGTCACCAGAGCAGGATTTTGAATTACCTGGTTCTGGTGACTACATACCCGGAGAACAAATTCAAAAATATAACTTCCAGAATATAAATGACATACTTAGAAACTCAACAGGTGTTTATTCTCGTGAGGAAACTGGCGTAGGCCTTATTCATAACATTAGTATTAGAGGTACAGCTACGCTGAGATCAACACAGATAAATATGTTGGAAGATGAAATAAATATAGCACCTGCTCCATATTCTGCTCCTGACTCATATTATTCACCTATAACCAGAAAAATGCATGCAATAGAAATATTAAAAGGTTCTTCGCAATATAGATATGGACCACATTCAACTGGGGGAACAATCAACTACATGACAACTCCAGTTGAACTTGGAAATAAGTATTATGGAAGTATATCATATGGAAGCGGTCATGATATTATTACGCATGATTATGCCAATTATGGTTTTAGTGGCGATTATGGTGCATTTGCTATTTTAGGTGAAATTTATTACAGAAATGGNGGNGGNCGAAGAGATTTTAATNTNGATCCNNCNNNAAGNTCNGTNCATAGNAANAATTATGGAAGTGATGAGCTAGGCGATATGAATCATTTCGCACCAATGGTAAAGTTACTTTGGCAGCTTCCAACAACTAGCAATTTGGTTTTGGAATTAAAGTATGCTTATGAGGACAATAACTATAACAATAGTTACGCAGGACAATCTACAGCCGATTTTAATGCTAACCCACATCAGCAGTACGTTGCACATCAATTGGGTGAATACAATACTGAGCATCACACTTCATATGTTAAATTAAGATACGATATGAACTCTTATATTACTAATAATTTAACTGGTTATTTCAATTACTTTACTCGTGATTGGTTTAAATTAGATAAAGTAGTTGTAGGCGGCACCGAATATGCAGAGGAACGTTTTAACTCTAAGGCAGCTACTGGCAATGAAATTGTAGCACGAAATGTGGCTAAAGGATTAACAGCCGGACAATTAAGATATAAAGGTAATGATAGACAATACGGCGCTTATGGGATCATGAATGAAACTGATTTTCGTTTTAATACCGACTTAATGGATAAAAATATAAAACATGATCTTAAAGTTGGTTTAAAATATCATTATGATTACCACCACAGAGATCAGCAAAAGCATAATTTCAATCAGGCAGCTGGTGGATTAATTACGCATCATACAGATGGTGTAACATATTCTGACGATAGAAAAGAAACAACCAAAGGCTGGGTTGGTTATATTGAAGAAAAGGCTAAGATTGATAAATTAGAATTATCGTTAGGTGGTCGTTTTGAATATATGAAAATGCACTACAGAGATAAAATTGGTGCACAGGGAACAGCCAGTAATACAGAAGAGGAAATGTATGCATTTGCTCCTGGTGGCGGTGCCTTGTATAATTTTACTGACAGTTTACAAGGCTTCTTTGGTGTTTATAAAGGCTTTAACGTTCCATCACCTGGAACTGCTAGAGATGACGGAACTCCTGTAGAAAAAGAAACAAGTTTAGCTAAAGAAGTTGGATTTAGATATATGGATTCCAACTTTTTAATGACAGCGACAGCTTTTCATACTTACTTTGAGGATTTGATTGTAATAAATAACTCAAATTCCGATTCGACTCCAGATAATGCAGGTAATGTTATTACCAAAGGATTAGAATTTCAAACTAGATATCAACCTCAAGGAATATTACCAGTTGGTAATTTATCATTATTTACAACGTACACCTTCACTAATGCAAACCTAGACGGAGCAGCTAGTTCAACTGATAGTAAGGCATCGCTATTTGCTGGGGGCAGAGACGGTTCTAATGTTCCTTATGTTCCAGAGCATCGTTTAGCTGCGGGTTTTGACTATGATTACAATCAATTTAGTTTTGGAATGAATGTAACCTATCAGTCAGAAACTTATGGTACAGCAACCGAGACTGAAACAGAGGAGTTCGGTGGTTCTGCTAATGCCAGAGCAGGAAGAATTGATAGTTACACATTGCTTAATATTTATGGAGGATACGCCATAAATGATAATTACAGAATAAAAGCAGGCGTAAACAACGCAACTGATCTTGAGTATATCGCTACAAGGCATCCACATGGTGCAAGAGCAGGAGCTCCATTAACAGCTTATATTAAAGCAGTTGCCAATTTTTAGTATTTATTAAAACTCTCATGAGAGGTTTTTAGGTAATAAGATTTGAATGACATAATCCTTCCACAAATTAATTTGGATTTTATTACCTAAAAAAATTTACTATTAAGAAAAATTAAAAAGAAATAGTCTCTATGTTCAAAAAAAAAAAGGATGATTTTTCATCGAAAATGATAAGTTTAATTGAAAGAGTAATAAATAAAAGGCGACATATTCACTTAAAGTATGAGATCCTCATAAAAAAATTGTCTNGTTCTGATAGACCTACCAACATAAAGTTAACAATCTCAAGGTATATAATGCATAGAATTTTAAGAGAATCTGATAGAATCTTTATCAAGGCTCAGATTAAAGCTAACAGCATTTGTCCATTTGCTCAAGACAGCCGGAGTCAAGCTGTAATTAACGATAAAAATGAAAAGACTTATCACTAGACCTCTATTTAGCTATTTATTTAAAGAATTTTTTTGAATGAGATTTAGAGTTTACTATTAAAAATTTAAGGTATTTCTTTAATATTTTGAATCCAGGAATATATTTAAGATATCTACTAAATTCTTCCAGCTTTTTTATGAAATAAAACTCTTCATATCTATAATCTGAAGAATAGTCATTTTTACCTTTATTATCTGTTGGCGAAGATTTTAAGCTAGTTGCATTATAATTTATATGAAACGCTACGATTGACTCGAATGAAAATATTGACCAAACTCTTCTCTCAGATTTTTTACTAGAAAACTTACTAAATCTATAATTTATCCGATCCATAATTTTCTTGGTATAATTAATGAATGAATATTTTTTTTTCCCAAAACCCTCCATATAGGATGTATGTGTATCTTCAACAACAATAACTCCGCCATCATTAATATTATCTAATAACATTTCTACAGTAGTGATTTGTTGATCGTATGTGTGGCCCCCATCATCAAGTACAATATCAATTCTACCTACCTTCCTTTTAAAATTCTTCCAGAAAATTTCATCTGATTGACTACCGATATATATCTCAAATCCATGTTTTTCCCATTTTTTTGCTTCAGGGTTCATATCCACACCTATAATTCTTGCTTTTTTTCCAAAAAAATTTCTCCACATAAAAAGTGAACCACCTGCTAAAACTCCTATCTCAACAAAAACAATTTTTTTGTTTATAAACTTTTCGAACAAGAAGTCATAAACTTGAAAATATGTATTATGTTTAATACTTCTGTAAGGACTTTGAGAATAGGCTTTGAAACTTGAGGTGTTCTTCATCTTTATTCTAAATAATTGTTTTTAACGGCATTTTGTCATCTTGATAATTTCCATAACGATCCATTCTTTTCATCTAAAATTATATAAATATCCCCTTTTGAATTAATTTCAAAATCTCGAATTCTACCAATTTCTCGATCTAAAATGATTTCTTCATTTTCTATATTATTATTATTAATTTTGAATTTAAACAACATTTCGGCTTTAGTGGCGGAAACAATAATATCACCATTCCATTCTTCAAATGTATCACCTTTATAAAAGGCGATTTGACCAACCCCTACTGAAGGAACCCATGAAATTATTGGTGCGTTATATTTTTCTTTGAATGAACTTTTACCTATTTTCGCGCCGTAGTATTCAGTACCTCCCCAAGCAATGTCTTTCCATCCATAGTTTCCAGAATATTGTATTTTACCCAAATTATCTCCCCCTCTAGGACCATGTTGTGTAAAATAAATTTCTTTATCGTAAGGTGATATTGTCATTCCTTGAGGGTTTCTCATTCCTATTTGAAAAATCTCCGGAAGCCAAGTGTTATTTTTCTTGTACCTAGGGTTACTTTTTGGAACACTTCCATCAATATTAATTCTTATTATACTTCCAGGATGTTTTGAAGGGTCTTGAGCAATCATTCCCAGCCCTCTATCACCAAAACTTGCGTATAGGTGATTATCTTTAATTACTATTCGAGAACCCCAGTGTTTATTAATTTTTAATGGTGGCTTTGCAATTAATAAAGTCTCTATATCTTGTATTTTGTCCTCAAAAAGTTTAGCTCTAATTATTGCTGTACTTGAGAGTTCTTTATTTTTGATTGCTTTACTATTTTTATTCCTTGTTAAACGACTGTAAGATAAATAAAGAAAATTGTTGTGCATTAGAATATCTAATAAANCGCCTTGTCCAGACAAAAAATATTTAGAGTCAAAAATAATTTCTGGAATGTTATGTTTAATTTCTTTTACTTCTTTTTTCAGGATATTTATTTTTAATATTCTTCCTCCTTTTTCAGTAACCAGAAGGTTTTGCTCATCTATGAACGTCATACCCCAACCATAATTTATACCATTTATTACTTCGGATAAAATATAAGGAGATTTCGTCTTCTGATAATTTCTAAAGTCGCTTATCTTTGTTTTTGAAAGCACTACGGTAGATGAAAAAATATAAAATAAAGTTATAAGAGACCTACTTAAATTTATTTTTTTAGCGCAATTATGTATTCGATTTAACAGCATTTCTGTAATAAAGTTGATATTAATATTCTATAAATTATCATTTAATCCAGCAGGCTAGGTTCTTAAATTGTCTTTCACTAACTTGAATCATCATTGTAGATGGAGGATAAAACTCAAAATATACCTTGTTCAAAATATCATTACCACCTGAGATATTTAAAGTATAGAAATAGTAGCTATCATCAATAGGACTGTTTTTTTTTTGGAGCTCACCAGAAATTTCTTTGAAGGAATTTCTATCGTTATCAGCATAAAGTTTGAATTTATTGTTTTTTTTTAAACTATTTTTTGCAAAAGAAGGCATTAAAAACTCAACTACCGGGCCTGTTTCATCTGCGCATATAAATTCTTGGTTAGAGAAATCTTTTCCGGTAAGAGGAAAAGAATAGGTAATAAAAAAAAAAATCAGTAATATTTTAATTACACACAATTTTTTTATTAAAATAAATTTAATTGAGTTTGTTACGTAATTCATAAATATTTAAAAGTTTATCATAAATAAATTTAACTAATTAATAAAAAAAATAGGTTAATGCTTTTTTATTAACTAATGTGAATATTTTACAATGTTAATTATATAATCAAATTAAATTGATTTAATGATTTTTTTATTAAAAATTCAATGTATCATATAAATTATTCTCTTACGTTATACTGATAAATGCTGCAATTACTGAAATTATCAAACCTAGTTTAGGAAAATGCTTTATAATATAAAAGATATTAATACTAATCAGATTGACTTCCCCTTTTTTATTTTTAATCCAACTGTTTTGGAAAAAAATATAAGCGTATTCCAAAAAAATTTTGCAGGCAAAATAATTTATGCTGTTAAATCCAATCCAAATAAATATATTTTAGAAAAAATTTATAATTCGGGAATTAAGTCATTTGATGTTGCTTCAATTATGGAAGTAAAAAAAATTAAGAAACTATTTAATCAGGCAGAAATTTTTTTCATGAACCCTGTAAAATCTTATCAGTCTATTCAAGAATCATATTACAATTATGGTGTAAAAAGTTTTTCCTTGGATAGCCATTATGAACTTGAAAAGATAATAAAAGCGACCAATTATGCCAGTGATTTGAATATGTACCTTAGATTGGCAATAACAAATAAGTTTTCAATAGTTGGCCTTTCCAAAAAATTCGGTGCTCGCCGTAATCAAGCTATTTCATTATTAAAAAACATGAAAAGATTTTCTGAGAAAATTGGAATCACATTTCATTCTGGGTCTCAATGTTTTAATCCAAATGCATACAAAGTTGGGATAGAAATCGCATCAAAAATAGCAGAAAAAGCTAAAGTTAAATTAGATTTTCTAAATATAGGAGGTGGTTTTCCAACTAAGTTCCCAAAAAATAATACTCCTTCGCTGAAAGAATATTTTCGAATTATAAAAGAAGCCTTTGCTTCTAACTTTCCTGATAATAATCAAATAAATTTACTTGCAGAGCCAGGAAGATCTTTGGTCTCTAATTCATTATCATTGGTGGTAAAGGTAAACCTTAGAAAAAAAAATAACCTGTATATCAATGATGGTTTGTACGGTTATATGCGAGATATAGAAACATTAGGTTTAAAGTATCCTGTAAAACTTTTTGGAAAAAAAAATAAAACAAAATTAGTACCTTTTAAATTTTTCGGACCCACTTGTGCTTCAAATGATTTTATGAAAGGACCTTTTTTACTTCCAGAATCAGTAAGGGAAAATGACTTTATTGAAATAGGTCAAATGGGAGCTTACACTATTTCGATGCAGAGCGATTTTAATGGATTTTATAATGAACCTAGAATTTTCCTCGAATAGCTAGATTAATTTTCAAGGATAAGATTTTTCAGAAGAAACTCTAAAATAATACTTAAACTGCATCTTAGTGTATGAAATGACTTGTTGTTAGGGTATATATATTATGGAAGAATTTAATTAAAATTTAGTGTATGCATTTTTACAGAAAGGATATTGATGGATTAAGAGCAATTTCTGTATATTCAGTTATCTTGTTTCATTTAAATGTTGATTTTTTATCAGACCTTAGGATTTCAGGAGGGTTTATAGGTGTTGATATTTTTTTTGTTATTTCAGGGTTTCTCATTTCATCAATAATTTTAAGTGATTTAGATTCTAATAAATTCTCTTTAATAGATTTTTATAACAGAAGAGCTAGAAGGATTTTACCAATATTTTTAATAATATGTATAGTTAGCTCTTTTTTTGCCTATTTTTTTTTTATTCCAGGAGAGTTATTAGAATTTTCTCAAAGTCTTTTAAGCAGCCTCTTTTTTTCCTCAAACTTTTTTTTCTGGCAGAATACTGGATACTTCTTTTCAGAAAACGAGTTAAAACCTCTAATTCATACATGGTCACTTGCTGTTGAGGAGCAGTTTTACATTTTTTTTCCCTTACTTATTTTAATATCGTTAAGGTTTTTTAAAAAAATTACTGTTCCTTTGATAATTCTTTGTTTCTTTTTAAGTTTGACATTAGCCGAAATAGAGTCAAGTGATGGTAGTGCAGGATCTTTTTATTTATTACCAACACGTGCATGGGAATTAATTTCTGGAATTCTGTGTGCGTTTTATTTAAGAAGTAAGAAAGTTGACATCTCTTCCAAACTCAAAGATTTTATCTCTACTTTTGGACTTATTCTAATTCTTTCATCACTTTTAATTTTCAGGGAAAAATTTGTACACCCTGGACTTATAACTTTAATGCCAGTTATAGGTACAGTCATAATTATAATATTTTATAATAAAGAATCTTTTATATATAAGTTTTTAAGTCATAAATTTTTTGCGTTTAATGGATTAATTAGTTACAGCCTTTATATGTGGCATCAACCAGTAATTACATTTTTAAGTTATAATGATAAGCTAAACGATAATTCAGAAAAATTCTTGGCTTTTTTATTAATTTTATTTCTATCGATATTTAGCTGGAAAGTAATTGAAACTCCATTTAGAAATACCAAAATTATTTCAAATAGGCGGTTTTACACAATTTTGTTGACAGTTTTTAGTAGTCTTTGTCTTGTATCAATTTATGGAATAAGCTCACAAGGCCTTCTCAAAAACTATCCTAAAAACGTTCATAATTTATTACTCAATGATAATCAGTATGGAAAATATGTTTGGGAGAAATCCCAATCTTATGAAGGAAGAAATTTTAATAATGTTGAAAAGAAAAATATACTTATTATTGGAGATAGCTCCTCGCAAGATTTTTTGAATTCATTAGTCGAAAGTAATTTTTTAGAAAAAATTGAAGTTTCATGGCTTGGTATTAATCACGAGTGCAAAAAACAAAATTTAGATTTAAAATGTTTAGAATATAATTTAAGAAGTAAAAAGCTATTCAATGAGTTAGTAAATAAATCAAATCAAATATTTCTCTCAATGGCATGGAGTGGTGAAAACTACGAAAATTTAAAAAAAATATTAAGTGATAAAGCTTTCACGCAATTTTCAAGTAAATTGGTAGTCATAGGGCCAAAAGAGTTCAAGCTTATAAATGGAAAAAGATGGAAAAGAAACGACTTTATAAATTTATCTAATACAGAAAGGTTGAAATTAAAAACAAAAATTAATGAAGGTTTCATTGATATTAATCAAAGAATGAAGAAATATTTTGGAGAAAAAAAATATATAGATCTCATTGAAATGTTCTGCGATTTAGAATTTAAATGTTCTCTCTTTAATCAAAATAATCAAATAATATCTTACGATGGGGGACATTTGACAAAAGAGGGTGCAATCTCTTTAGGAAAAAAACTTAAGGAGAATGATATAATTAGAAAAAGTTTTTATTAGAACTTAATTTCTTAAAGTTTTAAGAACTTTGTATTAGAAAAAAGTAAAGAGGATAAAAATTTGTACAAGGACTATAAAAAGAATTTTAAATTAGACTAAAGAACTTACCTAAAGATTATTTTTTGTCGCCTGGGTCCTCATTTTTGGTCCAATCTAAAAGAGATTTTTCATAAAAATTGAAGTCGATTCCTTCGTGAGTTGTGTACGTAACATATTGATTTGATTTTTTAATCTGAAAAAAGTTTTCGACACCCGATATTAGTTTCTTTACTAACTGATTTCTTTGTTCTTCAGAGCGTCCAAATCTAATATCTAAATTCATAAGACATATATTTTCACCGTTTTTTGTTCTACCAAGACTGACATTTTCTTTGTCTAATTCTCTTATGGTTACAGCAATATGATCAGTTCCAGTTTCCATAATTGTTGAAAAACTTTTTTCAACAAAATTAATGAATTTTTTTTTATCCTCCGTATTTAATACTTTGTTTATTTCAAATTGTAGATGAGGCATTTTAAATTGCTCAATTTACCAAGGAATTGTATCATCCTCATGGAATAGGCCACCTGTTGGCCCATCATCATCTAGTGTTGCTAAACGTAAAGATGTTTTGTAACTATCTTTCACCTCCATTGGTGCGTTAGGACCTCCTAACTCTGTCTTAACCCAACCTGGATGCCCTGAATTAACTTTTATCTTAGTATCTTTTAATTCAAGAGCCAAATGAATTGTATAGGCATTTAATGCAGTTTTAGAGGCATTGTATGCAAATTCTTTTGCTGGAGAAATCGGAGAATCTTTAGCAGAATGGAGTGTTAGTGAACTCAAAATAGTTGACACATTTACTATTCTTCCAGCTTCTGAATTTTTAATTAGAGGAAGTAATTTTTGAGTTAATGAAATAACAGAAAAAAGATTTGTTTGAAAGGTGTCTTTAACATCTTTATCACTAACTGTGGAACTGTTCGTCACAAAAAGATCTCCTGTAAGAAGAACTCCAGCATTATTAATCAGAATATCTAATTTTCCGTATTCTTTGGAAATATAATCAAAAACCTTTTGAGGTGCCTCTAAATCAAATGCATCATATTGCATTAGATCAGCATTTATACCTAAGTTTGATAATTCCTCAACAGCTTTTTTCCCTTTATTCAAATCCCTAGACCCCAATATTACCTTAATACCTTTTTCGCCGAGTTTTTTAGCTGTTTCAAATCCTATACCTCTATTAGCACCTGTTATAAAAGCGACTTTTTCCATAAAACCTCCTTATTTCATATAATTATATGGATATAATATTTGTATTTTAATGAATTTAATTTCCAACAATTTTTGCTACTTTCTCAGTTTTTTCTAAAAAAGAAAAGTGACCAGTATTTTCTATTTTTTCATATTTTTTCAATTTTAACAAATTTTGCGTTTCTAATCTATCTGACTCTCTAGCCCAGTCATCACTTCCGTAAATTAGCTTTACAGGAACATTAACCTTTGGGTACATATTTGTAATTCCATTATTTTTGTTAAAGTTTTTGAGAACATTTCTAAAATGATAAACATAACCTTTTTTTTTGATTGAGGAACAAAGTAGGTTTAAATAACTATCATCTAATTTACTTTTATCATTAAATCCACCGCTCATTATATTTTTGAGTATAAATTTATTCTCAAGGTTTGAAAAAATTGGACCTAAAACTGGAAGACCTACGTGAAATAAAATAAATTTTGCAAAGAAGTTTCCCCTTTGAATTCCTTCGCCAAAATACGAATCATAATCATATGGATTGAAAAGATATATTTTTTTTACAATCTTCGGAATAGCAATTGAAACAGATGTTGCTATGTTTGCACCTATTGATTCACCTGCAATTGCGAGATCTTTAATTTTTAATTTTTTTATTAAATTCACTATGGATACTGATAAAAAATCAAAATCATAGTTTGTATTTACATTAATAGGAGAGTCACCAAAGCCTGGAAGGTCAACTGAGTAAACGGTAAATTTATTTTTAAGAATTTCTCCAAGCTTATCAGAATACTCTAATCTGTTTCTAAATGTATGTAAAAAAAGTACGGGTTTACCCTTACCAATTTTTTTATATCTGATAAATGTTCCATCACTCAAATTAAATTTTTTTATATCCATGTTCGATTAAACAATAATTNAATTAATATACATATTATTAAGTTAATTCATGCGTTTAGATTTTTAAAGACTTTTTGGCAAAAACTCGAAAAAAATAATTTTTTGAACTATAAAAATTGCATTTCTTGGTTAACAAATATAGAAATAATTATAACTTAATTTTACTTACTTAAGGATTAATAGACATGACGAATAAAGATTTGGTTGATTCCATCCAAAAGGAATGGGCTACACTTATTCTAGAAATTGGAAAAGCAAATAGGAAAAATGAAAATTTGGAAGATTTGATGAATAAATTAATTCACGAATTGTATGCATTTGATCATTGTGATGTTTTATTCAAGCCAACGTTAGCTAAAGAAAAGCAATTTAGGTCAACAAAGGATGAATTTATATCTTATTTTCTTGGACAAAATAACGTCTGTTCTGAAGATACCGGTTTCGCAATAAAGAATTGGCAATCTATAAAATTTGAAAATTATAGAATTACCGAATTTAATGATTACTTAATTTCCATGGGAAATTATTTTTTTGAGGATATTAATAACACATTACTCAAAGTCGAATACACATTCGGTTTTATAAACATAGACAACAAATTAAAAATAAATTTACATCATTCTTCCTTACCCTTCAGTGGATAGACAAAATAGATGAAGTAGTTATTTGAAAAAATTAGTGTAAAACATATAGTTTATTTGAAATTGCAAAACATCTTGTATTGATACTAATTTTTAACTATGTTTTAATCTTTATAAACATTTACGTATTAAATTATGTCTAACAAAAAATTAAGAGTTTTTTTAGGTGATATTACCCATGACACAATAATACTTGTTTCAGATACCATCCCAATTAATATTGGATTTATTGCCTCGTATATCAATAAGCTCTACGGTGAAAGAGTAGAAATTGAACTATTCAAGTATCCAAAAGAAATCATTAGTGAAATAAAAAAAAATCCTCCAGATGTTTTAGCCTTAAGCAATTATTCTTGGAACAGTAATTTATCAGAGTTTATAGCTTCTCTTACCAAAAAAATTAGTCCTAATACTGTTACTGTCCAAGGCGGTACGAACTTTCCTCATGATGAAGAGACTCAAAGAACGTTTATTTTAGAAAGACCGTCAACAGATATATTTACAATTCTTGAAGGTGAAAGATCCTGTGCAAATATTATTGGTAGGGTTTTGGAGTCTGATAGAGATAGAACAAAAATATTTAAAAAGGAAATTGATGGTTGTGTTTTTATCCATCCAGATACAAGAGAATCAGAAAATCCATCATTTTACAGAGGAGAAATTTTAGACAGAATAAAAGATTTAGATGAAATACCCTCGCCCTATTTAAACGGAATGTTGGATAAATTCTTTGATGGTAGACTTACACCTTTCATAGAAACTAACAGGGGGTGCCCTTTTAAATGTTCATTTTGTCATACAGGTGCAGACTATTTTCACAAATTAAATAAGTTTTCACAAGATAGAGTAAAAGCTGAAATTGAATATATTGGAAAGAAGGCCGGCGCACTAGGAATAACTAACCTTCACTTAGCTGATGTAAATTTTGGTATGTATCCTCAAGATAATATTACCTGTGAAATGTTGCTTGAATCAAAAAGAAAATACCAGTGGCCCTTAGCCTTGATGACCACGACTGGTAAGAATAGTAAAGAAAGAATTATGCAAATTACCGAAAAACTTGGCAATATTTTTGAGGTTACAATGTCGATGCAGTCAATGACGGAGTCAGTGTTAGATAATATTAACAGAGCCAATATTAAGTTAAGTCATATGGTAGGAATAAATAATGAACTTAGAAATAAGGGGAGAACAACAGCCGCAGAGTTAATAGTTCCATTGCCTGGGGAAACAAAAAAGTCATTTGTTCAAGGTGTTAATAATATTATTAACTC
>FUFK010067391.1_pt1 | contig 12695 bp, 17 predicted proteins | sample 1021851 | NCBI WGS metagenome assembly FUFK01 (sample SAMEA51879418, study PRJEB19060) | metagenome | reverse complement strand
TTTGTTGAAGATCCTAATGGAAATGTTTTGGAAATTAAAACTATGACAAACCCAGACGTTCTTTTCAAAGTAACTAATTAAATTGATGATATAGTTTTGATACCGGATTTAACATTAAGTGCATTAGAAAATGGATTTGGTCATTTCGGAGTTGCATCTAAAAATAATAAAACTCGTCATGTTGACACATTAGGCGTAAATGTTGACATTAAAAATTCAACATTAACTTGTTATGCAAGGAATGATGAAACTAAAGAAGTTTTAGAATTTCTTAATGAGTCCGGAAGGATAAGCTTTTTTGTTGGAATGATATCTCATGAAGCTTACAATTTCAAAGGACAATTTGTGGAAGTCATCAATTTATCAAGAGATGATTTAGAAGCCTCAAACATTTACAGAAATAAAATTGTAGATACAATTACAAGTATAGGGATGTCTAAGGAGGGAGCTTTATCTAAATACGGAGCAATACCAGATATAGGTATAAAATTTAAAGTTGATAAAGTTTTTGTACAAACTCCAGGTCCTGACGCTGGAAAAGAAATTGGAGAATAGAATTAAACTATGATAAAGGAAAAACATTTACCTTCNCTTCAAGGCATGTTTCCAAGTTGGATAACGAGTTGTTCAAAAGATGGAGAACCAAATACAACAGTTATCTCTCAAATTTGGTATGTAGATGAAAAACATGTTGCCCTATCATTTCAATTTTTCAATAAAACAAAGAGAAACATATCTGAAAACCCATACGCATATGCAACAATTTCAGACCCATCAACTCTAAAACAATATAATTTAGAATTGAAATTTGACCATGCTGAAACTGAAGGTAATTTATTTGAGGAAATGGACATGAAATTACAAGCAATTGCCTCTATGACTGGAATGACTGGCATTTTTAAGCTGCAAGCGGCTGATGTTTATGAAGTCCTCTCAATCACAGATTAATATCATTTTCAAAAAAATGGCTCTACATCTCTTTTAAATAAAATAATTTAAAATGAATAAGCAAAATCATTCTGAAATAGAAACCAAAAAAATCATGGATCTCTTGGAAAGAAGAACTAAAGAAGTTGAGATAATTAAACAAATTTCTGGGCAAATAAATAAATCACTAAATCTTTCTGTTATAGCTTCAACCATGCTCTCTTTAATGGATGAATATTTTGGTTTTAAGCATTCCATGATACTTCTAGTTTCCGAGGATAAAAAATGTCTTAATGTATTAGAGACGTATGGTTACGAAAATAAAGGTATAGGTGCTAAGGTCAATTTTGGTATTGGCGTAATTGGTATTGTNGCTCANAAGAAAAAATTAATGAGAATGGCAAATTTAGGNATGCAGAGAAGTTATATGCAAGCTATTCGAAAGCANGTAAGTGTTTCAGANAATAAAAAATTGCAAGATGAAGTTGAGNTACCTGGTCTTAAAAATGCTGAAAGTCAAGTAGCNATCCCAATGCTTATAGATGATGAGTTAGTGGGNGTANTTTCAGTTGAAAGTGTAAAGTTAAATATATTTGATAAAGATGATGAGATTTTGATTGGNATTTTAGCAAATCAAGCAGCTAACGCATTACAAAATGCTAGNCTCTACCAATTAGAACAAAAAAGATTGAATGAATTGAATAATGCTCACCTTCAGCTAGAAAATTTAAATTTAAATCTTGAAAAAAAAGTTGAAGAGAGAACTTCTGAATTGCAAGAACTTTCACAGAAGTTGGCTAAGTATTTCTCTCCTCAAGTGTATGAGTCTATTTTTTCTGGTAAACTAGATGTTAAGGTTCAAACCAAGAGAAAGCACTTAACTGTTTTTTTCTCTGATTTACAGGGTTTTACTGAACTTACAGAAAGATTAGAACCTGAAGTGTTAACCGAGTTATTAACACAATATTTAACAGAAATGTCTAACATAGCCATAAAATGGGGTGGAACAATAGATAAATTTATTGGAGATGCAATTTTAGTATTTTTTGGCGACCCAAAAACAAAAGGAAAAGAAGAAGATGCCGTATCCTGTGTATCTATGGCAATTGAAATGCTAGAAAAATTAAATAGCTTAAGAAGCACTTGGAGAAAAAAAGGATTGGCAAAACCACTAAATGCTAGAATTGGTATACACACAGGCGTATGTACAGTTGGTAATTTTGGTTCAGAAGATAGACTAGATTATACAATTATAGGTAATGGAGTGAATCTGGCATCTCGACTTGAAACGAGTTCAGAAGTAAATAAAATTCTGTTGTCTGAGGATACGTATCTTCTTGTAAGAAATAAAATTGCTTGTAAGAAAAAAAAATCAATAAATGTTAAGGGGATCTCTTATCCAGTTCAAACTTATGAAGTATCTGGATTTTTAGATTTAAATAAAAATTTATTTGAAAAAAATATACCAGGCTTATCTTTGTCTTTAGATAAGACAGAAATTGAAGATAATGAGTCTGCTATTAAATTATTGTCGGATGTACTTAAAAAACTAAAATCTAGTAATAATAAATAATCAGTTACTCTAAATAATATTAGTTAAATTTATTTATATTTTATTTAGATCAATTATTATAAATTATGACATTTGTAAAATATATTATCCGTTATCCTATAAAAGGTCTTAACGGGGAATTCATGAATACAGCAAACCTTCATCCAGGTTCAACAATCTCAGGTGATAGGAAATATGCTTTTGCAAAATTTGAAAATGACATTTGTGAAAAATCTTTAATTTATATGAAAAAAACAAATTTTCTTGCGCTAGTTAAAGAAGAAAAACTCTCTTTATTAGAGCCTCAGATCAATTTAAAAACTAATTTTTTAAAATTGATTTACAAAGATAAAGAAATTTTCAATGGTTTTTTAAATAATAATAAAGATATTAAAAAATTAAATTTATGCTTAGCAAATTTTCTTAATATTAATTTAAAGAAAAAACCGAGATTAGTTACAGATAAATCTGATGTTAAAAACGATAACAAACATTCTTTTTCGGATATACCCGACAAAGCTTTATCATTTATAAATTTAAATAGTGTAAATGATTTTGAAGTAAAGATTAAAAAGGAAGTTAACTACTCTAGATTTAGAGGTAATTTAATCCTTTCAGGAATAAAAGCTTGGGAAGAATTTAATTGGTTAGGCAAGATTATTAGTATTGGAGATGTTAAATTTGAGATATTTAGAAAAACAAAAAGGTGTGCTGCTACTAATGTGAATCCCAAAACTGGTTTAAGGGATTTGAATATACCCAATCAACTTCAAAAAATTTATGGTCATTATGATCTAGGTGTATATGGAAGAGTTTTGAACAAGGGTACTATAAAAATAAATGATGAGNTTAAATTTTAATTTAGACATAAGAGGGATTTATGTATGCAGTTAATGTAACAATTAAAGTACAAAATGAATTAGCAAAAAAGGCNATTATTCTTGCTTTAAAAGATTGGAGTAATGATTTATTTCAAAATAATGGACTAATGTTAAGATGTTTTGTAGATAGAACAGAAAATCAAGTAGAAATATTTCATGTTTTTCGAACAAAGAAAGAAATGGAGGAAGTTAGAACAACTAAATCAAATAAATTTTGGGATCAAATAAAAGAAATGGGTGGTCAAGTTACTAGATTTGAAGGAGATTGTGAACTTGAAGTTTCAAGAGGGTTGCAGGATTTAGATTTAAAATTTAAATAAATGATAAAATTCATTCTTTTTATTTTTTTTCTTTTTTATAGCTTTAATTCTTATGGATACGAAAAAATTCATGTTGCCGTTGCATCAAATTTTATAGAACCATTAAATTTAATAAAAAAAGAATTTTTAAAAAACAATAAAACATCTTTTAAAATATCTACGGGATCAACAGCTAAACTTTTTGCTCAAATTTTAAATAAAGCACCAATTGATATATTTTTATCTGCAGATCNGTTAACAATTCAAAANATACCAGATAATAAAAAAATTAAAGTTTCTAAATTCACTTACGCTATTGGAAGTCTTATAATTTTTTCCAAAACAAAAATAGATAACCAAATTAAATTTGAAAATATACTTTTAAAAAGATTATCAAATAAAATTGTTATAGCTAATCCTAAATTTTCACCATATGGGCGTGCTTCTAAGCAGGTTTTAGAAAGTTTAGGTATGTTGTCTATATTTGAAAATAAGATAATTCTTGCTTCAAATATTAACCAAGTTTCATCATTTATTTATTCAGGTAATGTTGATTTAGGTATCATTTCTAATTCAGATAAGCTTAAACTTAAAAAATATGAANTGGGATATTTTAAAGAAATACCGCAAAATCTTTATTCACCAATTAAACAAGATGTTATTCTTTTAGAAAATGCAAAAAATAATAATAAGGCAAAGTTATTTTTTAATTTTTTAAAATCTAAAGATACTAAAAAAATTATCAGATCATTTGGTTATAGAATTACAAATTAAGAAGTTTTTGTAGTTTTAATTTTATGGATTTATCACTTTCTCCCCAGGCTATTGTTCCAGCAAAATTTCCATTTTTATTAATCATAAATACTGTGGCTGTGTGATTAATTGTATAGTCATCTCCTTCAGAAACTTTTTCCCAATAAATATTCCAATTTTTAGCAAATTTATTTATTTCATTTAATTCACCAGTTAAACCAATCACAGATGAATTAAAGTTTTGTAGATAATCATTTAAAATATTTATAGTATCTCTTTCTGGGTCTAAAGTTACAAATAAAACTCTATAATTTTTTTTATTTTTCTCTAGCAATTCAATATTATTTAACAAATTAGACAGAGTTGTAGGGCAAACTTCAGGACAATGAGTAAATCCAAAAAAAAGCAAAGTAGGTGTATCTTTAAAATCTTTAATATTAACTATTTTTCCATGATGTGAAAAGAGACTCACTTCAGTTAAAGTAGATTTTAATGATAAAGACGAAGCTGACTTAAAATAACTTACCACAAGTGAATAAATAGGTATTAAAATTAATAGACCAATTAAAGTACANGGAATTATTAGTTGTCTTTTTATGTTCATNGTTAAATCNNTATTNAAATNTTTTANTAAAATAATNAGATGCTAAGTTATGTCAATTTATNAATTGAAACATAATTATTAGATTGAAAAAGATGAANTTTTAAAAGCCACAGAAAGATAAAACATTTTGAAGTAGNTGATTATTTTTGGCAACAATAGGTAGNGATATNATTATTGATATTATTAGGAAAATAAAAAAAGAAANTTTTAATTTATTTATTATTGTAATAAACATGNTATATTATANCACTTTATNTNNATTNATAAAATTATAAAGTNAATGATATTATTAGTGAAAAAANAATGAAATANGNTTCGAAAATTAGATTTGAGGATAATTTTGAAGGAAACTACTTTGGATCAGGTGATTTAACTTTAAGTGGAACTTTTAAAGGAACAATAAAAATTGATAAACTTATTGTTAGTGAAAATGCATCCTTTATTGGGAATATTACGGCTCAAGAAATTATCGTAGAAGGGCAAATTAAAGCTGATATATCTGCTGAAAAATTACATGTTATGTCGACTGGGAAAGTTGAAGGTGACTTGCTTTATAGAACCTTAAAGATAGATGAAGGTGGGTATTTAAATTCATCAAAAGTTATTAAGATGTCTGATCAAAAGACTTTAAAAAGTAAAGTTTTAAAAAGTTAAATGGAAATTAATTTTGAAAATTTCATTAAATTTAATATTCAAGTAGGAACAATCGTTGATGTTAAAGAAAACAAAAAAGCAAGAAAGCCAGCTTATGTAATAGATATAGATTTTGGAGAAAAAGATGGAATAAAAAAATCATCTGCTCAAATTACAAACTATTCAAAAAATGAATTATTAAATAGAAAAATTATAGCTGTAACTAATTTCCCACAAAAAAATATTGCTGGCGTTTTATCTGAAGTCTTAATTTTAGGGGCAATTACAGATAAAGAAGTCAAATTGCTTGGAGTTAATCCAAATGTTGAAAATGGCACAAAAATAGGATGAATGCCAAACTCTCTCCTATTANTGAGTTAAATGGAATTATACCTAGTTTACATACACCNTTTAAAANTAATAANTCTATAGATTATAANAGTCTTGAAAAGTNAGTCTTACATACGATAGANACGAATTGTGCTGGTATGCTTTTGTCAGCTGTTGCAGGTGAAACTCAAAATTTAACATTTAATGAAAAAGCGGAAATGATGGAATTTGTATTAGATATTAACAGAAATATAATTCCAATTATTTTTGGATGTAGTTCCCCAAAAATAGAAGAAATTTATTCTTTAGTTGATCTTGCGAGACAAAAAAAAATTAAATGGGTTTTAATTCAAGCTCCACTCAATTTAGATGAAGGTGATTTGATTGTCTTTTATAAAAAAATAAATGAAATTGGACCATCTCATTTGATGATACAAGATTTGTCTTGGGATGGATATGGTCTTTCAGATGCAATAATTCAAAATCTTATGAATGAGGTTTCAAATTTTAAATCCTTAAAAGTAGAAGTTGTAAATTCAGGAAAAAAATATTCAAATATTATTAATTTAACAAAAAATAAATTACATCTTACTGGAGGATGGGCTGCAACTGGTTTTATAGAGGCTATGAGAAGAGGCGTTCATGGATTTATACCGTCCACCATGGAAACAATTTATAATTCTGTTTATAATTTGATGATAAATAACAAAGAAAAAGAGGCAAGAAAACTTTTTTATAGAATTTTACCAGCTATTTCTTTTGCGCATCAGCATATAGATATATCAATTAAGTTTTATAAAATGTTAAGAGTTGCTGAAGAAATATTTTCTACAGATGTATGTAGAGGTAATATTCAAGAATTTGATGAAGCTCAAAGATATGAAGCAGAATTTCATATTGATANTATTTTAAATTTACAAAAAGAGTTATTAAACAAAAATAATAAATAGTCGTATTTNAANANATAACGATATCCTCCAATAAAAATTTATAGTGGGCACTAAATGTGTCCACTAGTTTTATAAAATCCTTTTTAAGTTTTCAAAACTCATATAATATTTAGGCAATATGGATGATATAAAAANTTCAAAAAAATATTNATTACCAAAAGAAATGAAAGCTTGGGTTTTAAAAAGTCCAAATGAGTTAGAATTAAAAACAAAAGCAATACCCATTCCTGGCTACTCAGAAGTTTTGGTAAAAATAGATGCAGTTGCTATATGTGCTACAGATTTGGATGTTATTAGTTATGGTCCTCCAGCATTGATTGAAGGAGAGAAGCCCTTTAATAAAGAGTTTACTCCAGGTCATGAATATATGGGNACAGTTGTTGCACTNGGTCCTTCAGTTGACGAGTTTCAAATAGGAGATAGNGTTACAGTAGAAATACATTCAGGATGTGGACAATGTAAAAGATGCAGAATGGGGATGTATACATCATGTCATAATTATGGACTGAATTATGGAAAAAAGAATAAAGGTCATAGAGCAAATGGTTTCACTTCTGATGGTGGATTTAAACAATATGCAATTAATCATATCAATACGCTAATCAAAGTACCTGATGATATGACAGATGAAGAAGCTACACTNGTTGTAACAGCAGGTACAACAATGTATGGTTTAACTGAATTAGGTGGTTTAGTAGCAGGTGAAAGTCTAGTTGTAATTGGCCCTGGTCCTATTGGTTTGTTAGGAGTGGCGGTAGCAAAAGCTCTTGGTGCAGATCCAGTTATATTAATTGGTACAAGAAACGATAGACTTGAAATAGGAAAAAAACTTGGAGCTGATTTTGTTTTAAATGTAAANGAAGAAAATGACATTGTTAATTCGGTTAAATCTTTGGTTGGAGATTTAGGTGCAGATTATGTTGTTGAATGTGCTGGAACAGAAAAAGCTTTAGATGATGCAATAATGATGACTAATAGAGGCGGAAAAATTTGTTTGGCAGCTTTCCCCCATGATCCAATAAAAGTTAATATTCCTCACATGGTAATAAATAATATTTATATGTATGGCATAAGAGGTGAAGGTAAAAGTGCAACGCANAGAGCAATGGCTTTTATGAAACAAAAAAGATTTAATGCTAAACTTGTTCANACGCACACATTTAAAATGANTGAATTACCAACTGCTTTAAAATATGCAAAGGAAAGAATTGATGGNGCAATTAAAGTAGTTATAAAACCATGGGAATAANATGTNTANAACCACAAANNTTTTCCTTGCNTACATNACAACTAANAATGAAGAGGAGGCTCTTACTCTAGCAAATTCTGCTGTAGAAAAAAATCTTGCAGCTTGTGGTAATATTTTTCCCAAAATGAAATCTGTTTATAAATGGAANAAAAAACTTCAAAATGATNATGAAACTCTTTTAATTTTAAAAACTAATTCAAGTAAATATCCTTTACTTAANAAACTAATTNNAGAAAAACATTCTTATGAAGTTCCATGTATTTTAAAAATACCCATTNNTGATGGAAATAAAGAATACTTGAAATGGATTGANGATAGCTTGATTTAATTTNNNTGAACTACTTTNCCAATNTAAGGTANATTTCTATTATTTTGNGCATAATCAATTCCATAGCCAACTACAAACTCNTCAGGTATNTCAAAACCTACCCAGTTGACATTTATATCCGTTTCTCGTCTTGATGATTTATTTAAAAGGCAACAAACTTCTAAGGATTTTGGCTCTCTTTCATTTAACATTTTAATTACCTGATTAAGAGTATGGCCAGTATCTATAATATCTTCCACAAGGAGAACATCGGTATTTTTAATGTCTGTGTTTAAATCACTTAGTATACGAACGTTATGAGAACTTACCATAGAATTTCCATAGCTTGAAACTGTCATAAAATCTATTTCTACTGGCACATTAATTTCTCTTGCTAAGTCAGCAATAAAAACAAAAGATCCTCGTAAAAGTCCAACTACTAAAAGTTTAGTTGTTGTTGTATAAAATTTATTTATTTCACTACTAAGTTCTTTTATTCTATTTTTTATTTTTAATTCATCAATTAAAACTTGGACATCATAATTTTCAGTCATAATATGAAATATTAAATAATAATATGCTTAACTTTAAAAGTTTTTTTTGGAGGTTNATTTGATTATTTTGATTATAGGAATGATTTTAGGGTTTATGATTTTTTTTCCTATTGTTGTAGCCCCTAGTGTTTTTAAAAATTTTAATGAAAAACAATCTAGTGTTTTTTTAAGGTCTTTTTTCCCTAAATATTATTTGTTTGGTATAATAATTACTTTAATTGGGATATTTGTTTCAGCATTTGAAAAAGATTTTATAATTGTTTTTAGTTTCAGTTTGATTTTTCTTGGCTTTGTTTTTTCAAGACAATATCTAACCCCACTCATTAATAAAGCTAAGGATGAGATAACAAAATCTGACGATTTATCAAAAGTTAAATTTGAAAGACTTCACAAATTTTCAGTAATAATCAATATTTTACAAATATTTGTTTGTATTATAATTTTATTTTATAAAATAATAAATTGATTTAAATATGATTAAAAAACATCAGCCTCTTAGAAAATTTCCTGACTACAAATCAAGTATCTCCAGATCACCAAACAAGGAGCCTTTATGGATAAATTCTTCTAGTTCAGAAATGTCAGGACCACTTTTTAGTGAAAAAATTATAAATAAAAATGACAATGATCTTACTTTAAATTTTTCTAAATTTGGAGAAAAACCTCTAGGACAAGAAATATTTGTACATGGATTTGTTAAAGATGAAAATGGAAATAATTTAAAAAATGTTTTAATTGAAATTTGGCAAGCAAATGCAGGAGGAAAATATAGACATCAAAATGATCCTAGNAATATAAAGTTAGATGANAACTTTGGAGGTTGTGGAAGATTTATAACTTCTTCAGANGGATATTATATATTTAAAACGATTGAACCTGGTGCTTATCCTTATCCAAATAGAGGTACTGAATGGAGACCAAGACATATTCATTTTTCTTTGTTTGGGTCAATGTTTCTCCAAAGACTAATTACTCAAATGTATTTTGAAGGTGATCCATTAATCAAATCCTGTCCCATGGTTAATTCTATACCTGATATTAATGCTAGAAAATTACTTATTGGAAGATTAGACCTTTCAAAAACTGAAAATGAAAAAATTCTTGGTTATAGATTTGATATAGTTTTGAGAGGTAAAGAACAAACTTTCTTTGAAAACAAAAGAGAAGGCTTGTAAGATTATGAATGAACCTAAAAAGTTGATAGATACACCTTCTCAAACCGCTGGTCCTTTCTTACATATTGGATGTACTCCTAGAATAACAGGGATCAACATTTTTAAGAGTGAATTGGGTCTGATACCTTTCCAAGACATTTCCGATAACGAAGCCATAAATATTAAAGGAAAAATATATGATGGGAATGACGAACCAATAATAGATGCGATGATAGAAACATGGCAATGTGACGCAAATGGAAANTATTCNAGTAATCAAGGATTTGCAAGAATAGTCACAGACNTTAAAACTGGAGAGTATCAACTTAAAACTATTCGGCCAGGAAATAAAATTAATNCAGATGGATCTCTTTCTGCTTCTTATATTACATTTTGGATTGTGGCAAGAGGNATGAACAGGCCATTAATTACTCGCATGTATTTTCTGGAAAATGATTTAAAAAATGATTTAATGTTAAATAATATAAAAATTGAAGATAGATTAAACACTTTAATTCCTTACACAGAAGATAATAAAAATTTTATTTTTAATATTTATCTTCAAGGAAAAAAAGAGACGATTTTTTTTGAGTTTTAAGTTATTATTAATTATGCCTAGGTCAAACTTAATTATTCGACACTACCAATCCTACATAAAGGAAACATTGGAAGAAAATGAAAGGACAAAAGATAATAAGCCAATGGGCCTTTTCGCATATTTTCTTTTTTTCTGTTATGTAGTTTTTTGGGGATATGTNTTTTGGATGCCNCCTTTNGGATAGACGAAAAANAATTATGCAAANAAATGACNATTCAATAATTTGGAACCCAGGNGAATTAATTTATGAAATTGGAAATATTCCTGAGGAAGCTTATTTGATATTGGAAGGTTATGTCATTATAGAAACAAAAGATAAATTTCAGTTAAATAGATTAGGAGTAGGCGAAGTTTTTGGAGAAACTTCTTTGCTTTTAGGAACTAAGAGAACAGTTACAGCTAAAGCTTGTTCCCAAAAAGTTGTCGCAAACATTATTCCAAAAGATTATTTTGTAAAATTAAAGAAAAATGATGTTGTTTTAAATGCTTTGATTAGAAAAACCCAGGTCCGTTTAATGGACGCTAATAGTAAAATTAATCAACTTGCTAACGAAGTTTCTGAGTTATTATCATCTTTAAAGGGAGACTCTAAAGTTGATGGAGAATTATCAAGCAGAATAACAAATCTAAGAAAAAAAATATCTCAAATAAATGATATAGCTAGTGATTAGCTTAGGAAAATAAGAAGCCTTTGTAGTTATTATTTTTTATATTTTCACAAATTTTTGTGTAAGTCGGAAGTCCTCCTGCGTAAGGCATAAATACTCTTGGTTTGTTAGGAATATTAGCACCTAAATACCAAGAATGTTTAACAGTAGGAAGTAATGTTTTATCTGCTGCTTCTTTAACTTGCTTACCCCATTCGACTGAATCTTTTTCTGAAGTTGTGATTTTTTTAAAATCATTTTTAATCATAAATGAGATACAATTTGTAATCCATTCAACATGTTGTTCAATTGCTGTAGGCATATTCGTTAATACCGAAGGGCTACCAGGTCCTGTGATAGTAAACATATTAGGAAAACCTGCGATTTGTAAACCAAGGTAAGTTTTTGGACCTTCATTCCAATAATCTTTTAAATTCAAGCTATTTTCTCCAGTTATATTTAAATTTATAAGAGTTCCGGTCATTGCGTCATAACCTGTTGCGAAAACAATTGTATCTAATTTAAAATAATTTCTTTCAGTTTTAATTCCAGTTTTATCAATTTCAATTATAGGATCTTTTTTAATATCTACTAAATGAACATTNTCCCTATTATAAGTTTCAAAATAATTTGTGTCTATTGGAGGTCTTTTGCANCCATATGGATGATCAAAATTCGTTAGTATTTTTGCAAACTCTTTATTTTTAACAACTTGACTTATTTTTTTCTTTAAAAAATTTGATGCAGAGTCATTGGCTTGTTTGTTTGTAATTATATCTTTAAAAACACCTCTAAATTGAAGCCCCCCTTTTTCCCAAAATTCTTCGTATTTTTGTTCTCTTTCCTTTTCATCAACATCAAAAGTAAGTTTTTCACTAATCCGAAAAGCATGACCATTAGGTGTTTCTTTTACAAGTGATTTAAGTTCATTATAATTATTTTTTACATACTCTTTGAAATCTTTGGTCAGAGTATTATTTCTGGCTGGTACACTAAAATTTGGTGTTCTTTGGAAAACTGTAAGATGTTTTGCTTTTTCTGCAATTACAGGTGCGGCCTGTATTCCAGTAGACCCAGTACCAATTTGACCTACTTTTTTGCCAGAAAAATCAACGTCTTTTTTAGGCCAATTTCCTGTATGGTAATATTCACCTTCAAATTTATTTAAACCTTTTATATTAGGTATATTTGTTGTTGAAATACATCCAACTGCTGTTATTAAAAATTTACTTGTGAATGTTTGATCATTTTTTGTTT
>FUFK010061196.1_pt2 | contig 12697 bp, 6 predicted proteins | sample 1021851 | NCBI WGS metagenome assembly FUFK01 (sample SAMEA51879418, study PRJEB19060) | metagenome | reverse complement strand
AGTTTCGAGTTTGATTCATTAAGTCAATCATTTAACTTAAAACGTAATGATGTGTTCTACTCATTGACTCTAACTGACGGTGTACAGTCAAGCACAATTAGACCTGAAAATAATATTATTGTTTCACTTAATGGTGTTATTCAAGAACCTGGTATTGGTTTTGAGATTGTTGGTTCTAGAATTATCTTTACTGAAGTTCCTAGATTTGGTTCAACATTCGTTGCCTTCTCTTATGTTGGTTCTGAAGCGGACGTTGACGCTGCTGAGGTCGTTCCTCCAGTTGAACCTGGTGACTTTATTGATATTCAAGGTGAGACCTCAGATAGAGAAGTTGCTGTTATCGAATCTTCCAACTCTCTAATTACTTTTGATTATCTTGGATCTGTATTTGGACAGAACGCAGTTGGAACTGCAGCTTTAACATCTGGATTCATTAAAAATGTTCAGGTAACTGGTGGTGGTTCAGGATACACTTCCAGACCAACAGTTCGTGTTGACTCTATCTCTGGTTTCGAGGGTAATATTCGTGCACTAGTTGGTGTTGCGGGTGTTGAACTTAGTGCAACTGGATCTGGATATCAAAATCCATCCGTTGCAGTTGAAACCACTGTTCCTGATGATTATGTCGCACCTAATCTTGCGGATTATGGTGAAGAGGTAATTGATCCAGAGATCCTATAAATAACTAAAAATCGTAGCGAGTAATGGCTAAACAAGCACTAGGTCTAGGTTCAGCAGCAAATGATAACTCAGGTGATACCCTGAGAGCTGGTGGTGACAAGATCAATGACAACTTTACTGAAATATACGGTGCCATTGGTAATGGAACTACACTGACTGTTAGTGTTACAAACCCTGCTGTTGGTCAGGTTCTTAGATATAACGGAAGTACGTTTTTGCCTTCTGACTATACTCAACTTACTTCAGCATTAGATGTAAATGGTAACAATATTGTATCCTCTTCTAACGGTAATATCGTTATTGATCCTAACGGAACTGGCAACGTAACTATTTCTAATGGAAGTGTCACAAACACTTTTAATGGAACTACTGGAATAGTAGACTTTCCTACAAAAATTCAGTATAAGAATGAGTTTACAACTCTTGGTGCTGCTCCTGCTGCAGCAACATATACTGGTTATTTCTTTACTGTAGATGGTGATGATAATCCATATGTGAACATTAATATAACAGCAGGTGGAGCGGGCGATGTAAGAGCAAAGGTTGTAACTGAATATTCGAGTATTGGATTACTTTCAGATGTTGATATTACTACTGCAGCACCAACTAATAACCAAGTCTTAAAATGGAATGGAACTAAGTTCGTTCCAGCTGATGATATTCAGGGAACTTCAGGAGGTGCCACTCAAAACCTCTTCGCTACTATCTTTGGTGACAGTGGTAGCACTACAGCGAATACTACAACAGACTCTTTAACAATTGCAGGTGGAACTAACATCACTACTGCAGTTGTTGGTGACACTTTAACAGTGAACTTCTCTGGAACGTTGACAAGCACCATATCAGCGTTAACTGACACTGATATGTCAGGACTTACTCAAGGTGATTCATTATTCTATAATGGAACTAATTGGGTTCCTACTAGATCACCTATCACATGGTGGGAACTTGGTGCTACTGGTAATGCACAGAACTTTACGTTCAATGGTCCTGGTTTCTCTGCAGCAACAAATGATCCTCAGATCTATGTTCAAAGAGGAGCAACATATGCCTTTGATAACTCTACTAATGGTGGTGCACATCCATTTAGAATTCAGAGTTCAGCAGGTTTAAGTGGCACTCCATACACCACTGGTCAAAGTGGTAGTGGAACTGCAGTTCTTTATTGGACTGTTCCTATGGATGCACCTGGCACACTTTATTATCAATGCACAATCCATTCACAAATGAATGGGACTATCACCGTTGTAAGTTAATAAATGACAAGAACTGTTCCTGGAACTGGTGCTGTAATCGAACCAATATTTGATGAAATATTTGGTGTTCGTGCAGTNAAAGTATTAAANGGAGGATCTGGATANGTTCCNAATGATCCCCCACGTCTTACTGTNACTGGTTGNGGAACTCCTGATACAGCAGCGTTACTATATCCAATCATCGATGCTGATTCTGGAAGAATTACTCATGTAAGAGTTTTAGAATAGAGGTAAGGGATATGATCCTCTAAGATTGCAAATTATACCTGAGCAGGAAACACCAAACGTTGTTACATCATTTGATATTAATAGAGTATGGCAGAGTCATCCTAACTCTCCTACTACAGGTACGTTTACATCTGATAGACTAAGATTAGTTAGTGATAATCATCCTAAACCAACTCAACATTTTTTAACTGAAAGACAACCAGGTGGTTCTACAGATATTCTTGATAGAAGTTTTGATCATACTATAATCTATCGTGGTGGAAAAGATGTTCCTTATGTAGGACAAAGAGATTTTCAGAAGAATAAGGCACTTGGTATTATGGCAAATGGTGTCTTACTTCATACTCCAGAATGGGGAACAGCAGCATCAACTCCTACAAACTTTTCTGCTGATACTGTAAAGTATGATTATGTAAAAAATACTAATACTTATGATGCTGTAAATGATAATGCTGTATACTATTATCAATCAAGTAAAGTTGTAAATGAATTTGCTCTTGATAATGGTGTATTTGATTGGGGTGATATACAACTTTATACTTGGAATATTAAAGTTGAAACAGGAAACCTTGTTGTTGGTGTATCTAACGTAGATGAAACACTTGGTTCTATAGAAGTTGGTAGAATTGTAGACGAGGTTGGTGGAACTGCTAGGGGTGAAATCGCTAAGATTGTTAGAGATAATCAAAATAATATTACTAGAGTTTATATTAGAGCATTAACAGGTGACCCCTTCCAAGATAATGATCTTTTGTTAGGTTCTAATGGATTTGAATTTAGAATCAATGGTGATCCAATTTCAATTAATCCTTACTATATTGATTTTGGAACTGATGCAGCAAAGTTTGGTCCTTTCATACCTGGTCAATTTTATATCGCTCCCGAAAATATTCAAGTAAGAGCAAATTATTTAATTAAATTTAATCAGTCTGATGCATCTAATCAAGCAGGTGCAGGACATCCTATCAGGTTTAGTGTAACTCCTGACGGTACGTTAAATGGTGGAACATTATACTATAACAGCACTGGTGTATCTCAAGCACCTGCTGCAGATTATGAATCAGTATATGCTCCATTATTCTTAATGAATAGTGATGAAGCAACTAGGATATACTTCCATTGTGCTATTCACAGATATATGGGAGGATATGCAGGTGATGAGGGTTACATGACCATTAACTCATCATCAGAGACATATAATCCTGTTAACAATTACTATGCTAGAGATTTTTATCAAAGTGATAGCAATGATCCCAACACNATAGATAAGTCTAGATANATTGATGGNCANTCAAAAATTCTTGGTGTNTCTTTTGATGGTTATCCAATTTACGGACCTTGGGGATANAATTCTAGTGGTGCAGTAGCAAGAGANACCTCTTCTTATAGACTTAGAACCACTGCTGAATTAGCGGGTGCTCGTCCTCAGGTAAATACAGTATCNACNGTNACATATGCTGTNACNATTTCNAANGGNCAGTTCCNNTTTGGAGGTTCTCGTCCAAACTTTNTAGAATTAGANCGNGGTAAAACNTACATNTTNAATCAANATGACNCNTCTAATGACAGTCAACACTTACTAATCTCAACTACNGACGATGGATGGCATGGGCANAATCCTGNTATNATTGGGAATACTGCAAATTTGTATTCTGGNAATGGAATTAAATATTATATTGACGGNNNCGANGTAACCTATCAATCATANTTGTCAGGTTTTAACTTGGCAACANNTCGTGANNTANGATTNACAGTTCCTGTNAANGCACCTNNNGCGTTATATNTNTTTGCNTATACAANTNCNGGTCATGGNATNAGAACTGTTCAAGANGGATATGTNNTAGGAGATTTNGTNGAAGATTATATTTACGATTCTTCTGTAGGAACTCTNGATGAATTTAANGGTAANTTTGCTGTAACACCAGAGTATCCTAACGGAACCTATGCATACTTCATGAGTGAAGATAGTAGTGGTAATCCTGCATATCCATATGCTGTCGGTCCTAAGTTTTACGGAACACCATTATTTGAAGGAGATATTACACCTGCACAACCAACTGTATTCCCAACAGATGCAGAAGGTGATGTAGTTCTTGCTGATGATGGTAGTGTTTCTTATATCAAGATGACGAAGAAAGGTGATAATTTCTTCGGACCTGCAAAAGCAAAAATTCTTGGTGGGGAAGGAACTGGTGCTGTTGGAACTCCTACTGTTCAAACTGTTACTGGTTTAGCANTACTTGANGGTGGTAGAAGTTANGCTACTCCNCCAACACTNATNTTTGAAGGTGGTGGTGGACAAGGTGCACAAGGTGCTGCTGAAATTGATACTCTAGGAAAAGTTACATCTATTGCAATTACAAATCCAGGTGAGTTCTATCAAGAACCTCCATTTATTTTAATCACAGGTGGTGGCGGTATTGGTGCNAANGCAGAAGCNACTATCGATCAAGGTGTTATAACANCAATTAATNTCANAGATCCTGGTAATGGATATACTTCANTTCCAAATGTTATCTTTACAAAANTAGTAACNCTTAAGAGAAAATCTAGAGCACGTCAGGCATTTAACTCATCAAACATTTATTTAACTGGTCTTGTTAAAAATGTTACCTCAAATGATACAGAAATATATGTTGATTCTACAGACGCATTTCCTGGTTCTGGTCAGATTATTCTTAACTATGAAACTATTACATATACTTCAAAATCTACAGGTAAGTTTGGTGGTTTAACAAGAGGTGTAAATTTCAATTACGATCAACGTGTTATTCTTGATGCAGGACAGAATGATTCATCTGGTGTTTCAACTTATAAGTTTAGTGTTGGTGATAGAGTTATTCGTAAAGTTGAAAATGCTAATAACAAAGTTGCAAAGGTATATGACTGGAATCCTGTTACCAGAGAACTTCTAGTTACTTTTGAAGTTGATGAATTAGCATTTATTGACGGTGGTATTCCTTCTACTGAAGATGCTATCGTACAGTTTGANGCAGGAGTTGCNTCTAGTGCACCNNCTGGATTCCAACCTCATANTGTTCTTANNACTACTGGNTCTAANATTTTCTTATTNACAGANCCTCCTTCTCTTATTGGCNGANAGNTCTTTCCAAGATATNNTNCCAACANCAGCAGGTGATGGNATTGCTGACCTAGATAATACTGGCACTGATTATGCTAATCANATTAGTCTNGATGGTGGTATCTATAATTCTTTATATGGTATCGAAGAAACTCAAGGTGGAACNAATACAACANTATTCCAAGTTGGTGATAATGTAAANGATGGAACTATTCCATTCAAGTNTGCAACAATNNTNNCNGCNGGTGCTTTGAGTGATGGTGTTGAACACACTGCACTTCTAANTATTAAACTTGATGNNNCAAATGGTAATGGTATAAATTATAGCGTTAATGAAGTTGTTACAGGAGCAACTTCTGGAGTGATTGGAACTGTTGTTTCTTATGATCCAACAACNNCAACAGTNGTTGTAGGTAGCATTGTNCCATTTAATACTGGNAACATTNNAGTTGGTATTGGTGGATATCTTTATGAGTTCTCTGATAGTGGAACTGTAGTTGATGTTATTATTCAAAATCCTGGCACAAACTATACTGCTGCACCAACAGTANCGTTTGAAAATATTGGTGACATTCAAGCGACTGGAACTGCTGTTCTCACAGCTGCAGGAGACCAAGTTGCTTCTATTACTATCAATAATGGTGGATATGGTATTCAACAATCTGTTGATAACACATATAACCTACACCCCACAGTAACATTCACTAATGCAACTGGTGATACCACTGGTGCGGGTGCAGTTGCACAAGCAATTCTAGGAGGTGAGGACCTCGTAGGGAACGGTGGTGCACGATATAGAATCAAGAGTATTGAATATCAAGCAACTGTTCGCTCGTAACCCTCATAAATAAACAGGAGGACAATAGTATCCCAAAATGGCAGCCCTATTAACTGATCAATTTAGAATATTTTCTGCAAAGAAATTTATAAAAGCACTGGAAGGTCCTGACGCAACTCAGAGTGACGATGCAGCGGGAACTTCCCGTGATCGTTTGTATCTTTTCATTGGTAGACCCCAGACTTGGGATAATGAAAACTCGCCCCCACAGGCAGTAGACTCATTCTCAGAATTTTCTGGATCGTACGATGACATGATATCGATGAAGAGAGTCCTCGCTTCTGACACGATTCAGGTCGTTCGTAGAATTGACTGGGTTTCCCCAGAACAAACTACAGGTGGACTAGGTTTTACCTATGACATGTATAGACATGACTATTCTCCTACCAAAACTGCTGCTTCAGGTGCTACCAAATTATATGACTCAGACTTTTATGTTGTGAATTCACAATATCAATGTTATAAAGTCATCTATAATGGAACTTCTCCTTCAGACCCAAATGGAAAACCTTCTACAGTTGAACCTACAGGTACTTCTACTTCAATTATCACTACTGGTGATGGTTATCGTTGGAAATACATGTATACCATCCCCGTAGCATCGGTTCTTAAATTTTTCTCAAATGACTACATGCCTGTCTTCACCAATACATCGGTAAAGACAAATGCAGTTGCAGGTGAAATTGATACAGTTGTTATCAACTCTGCAGGTTCTGGTTACAACAACGGAACTTATGATAATGTTGCAATTAATGGTGATGGAACTGGTGGTCGTGTTTCTATCGTTGTAGACGGTGGTAAGATTATTTCTGCTACTGTTACTTCTGGTGGAACAGGATATACATTTGGTAAAATAAGTGTTGACAACATCACTGGTATTGGAACAGGAACTGGTGCCATAGTTGATGTTATCATTCCTCCTCCAGGCGGACATGGATCAGACGCAGTTGTTGAACTGGGTGCTTTCCGTGTAATGATCAACGCCAAACTATCATATGATGAAGGTGCAGGTGACTTCCCAATCGATAACGATTATCGTCGTATTGGTCTTGTTACTAATCCTTTAAAATTTGGAACTTCTGAATTGATTTCTGATTTGACGGTTTCTGCTACAAAGGCAGCAATCTTCTCCCCTACATTCCAAGGCAACTATGTGCCTGATGAAATTATTACTCAAACACGAGTTGTTGGTGGAACCAACGTTACTGCTCGTGGTCGTGTTATTTCTTGGAATGCCACAACTAAAGTTTTGAAATATTATCAGAACGCTATTGATGGTATCTTCCCCGAAGTTACAGGGACACAAAATGAGTTTGACGGATCTAACGTCATCAATGGTGCAACTTCTGGTGCAGCTGGTCAACCAGATGTTAATTTCCCTGCTGTTCCCAACTCTTCTTCTAGAACAATCAACAACACAGAATATGATTTGGGTATGAAGTTTAACAATGGTTATTCCAAACCAGAGTTAGCGTCAAATAGCGGTCAGGTAGTTTATATAGATAATAGACGAGCAATCAGTCGTGCTAACGACCAAGTAGAAGACATCAAAATCGTAATCGAATTCTAATGGCACAAAATACCAACCTAAACGTCACACCATATTACGACGACTTTGATACGAGTAAAAACTTCTATCGAGTTTTGTTTCGTCCTGGTTTCCCTATTCAAGCGAGGGAACTTACAACGATGCAAAGCATCATGCAAAACCAAGTGGAGAATGTTGGTGCTCACTTGTTTAAAGATGGTGCGATGGTTATTCCAGGTCAAGTTGGTTATGACCTGACTGTTGATTGCATCATGCTCCAAGANTCTTTCTTAGGTGCTGATGTTGAACTNTANAGAACTCAATTAAANGATAANATNATNACTGGTCTTACNACAGGTGTAAAGGCAAANGTTCTTTANAGTATTTCTTCNACNGANTCNGATAAAGGNTATATCACTNTATATGTAAANTATATTGANTCTGGTGGANCNNACAGNANTCAAGCAACTTTCGCAAATAANGAACAATTAATTACAGATACTGANATNACTTTCGGAACNACTTTGATTGAAGTTGGNTCTCCTTTNGCACAATTACTTCCNACTGGTGCTCTTCAAACAGGTTCTGTTGCTTATGTGCAATCTGGTGTATATTTCATCAGAGGATTCTTTGTTGATGTCCCATATCAATACATTCTTTTAGATCAATATGGAAGCAACCCCTCCTATCGTATCGGACTTGATATTCAAGAATCAATCGTTACCCCAGAAGATGACCTTAGCCTCAACGATAATGCTGCAGGAACATCTAACTATGCTGCTCCTGGTTCTCATAGATTTAGAATCACCACAAACTTAATTAAGAAACTTCTTACTGATGATGCCGATAAAAACTTTATCGAACTTCTTCGTATCAATGCATCAAAGGTAGAAAAACTTCTTGATAGAACTGCGTATGATGAATTAGAGAAGAGTATTGCACTTAGAACTTTTGAGGAGTCTGGAGATTACGTTGTTAAAGACTTTGAGGTCACTGTTAGAGAAAACCTTGATGATGGTTTTAATAATGGTGTATATGCTGCGGGTGCTACAACTTCATCTGGTGCAGTTGCTGCAGAATCAAAATACTCTGTTGAATTTGGTGCAGGTGTAGCGTACGTTAGAGGATATAGAATTAAGAGATTAGCACCNACNTANNTTGANTTAGANAAACCTCGTGAANNTNANGCAGCACANAACACNATTNTNCCATTTGANATGGGNAACTTTACAACTGTAAAGAATGTTTATGGATTCCCTAATGTTGCAGGTTCCACAATTACTAATGCTTATCAAACTTTAGAACTAAGAGATACATTTACATCAAGTCCAGGATCTCAAGCAGGTAGTATTATTGGTTTTGCTCGTGTTTCTTCTTTAGAACATATTGGTGATCCTGATAATATTTTTGGAACTGCTGATGATCAATATAAATTGAATATCTTTGATGTTCAAATGTTTACAATTTTGGAATTGGCAACTGCTCAAACCATTGCAGCAGGTTCACTAGTTATTGGTGCAACCTCAGGTGCTAGAGCATATCTAGTTGATGCAATCAGTGCTGATGATACTCTTATCGTGTATCAAGTAGAAGGTACGTTTGTAGAAGGTGAGATGGTCACTGTTGATGGAGAGAATGTTGATACTATTAGTGCGTTACACAATTACCAATATTCTGATACTCGACAGTATGTTGCTAGAGATGAAAGCACAAATAATATTGAATTTACTTGTGATGCAATTTTAGAAGATGCTCTACCTGTTGAGGGTGAAACTTTTACATACAGCACTAGTGCGGGTAATGTTGCAACTACAGATACTGTCAGTGGTGCTGATGGGTCTAGAACTGCAGGAACTTATACCATAGGTGCATCTGATTACACTACTGATGGAAATGGAACAGGAGCAACATTCTCCATTGTAATTGATGGATCTGGTGCTGCAACAGTTACTATTGTTAAAGGTGGTTTTGGGTACGTTGTAGACGAAACATTTACTATAGCAAGATGCCAAACTTGGAGGAGGCGGTGGTGCTGCACTCACATTTGATGTTGCTACAGTTGGTCCTTCTATTGAGGGTTTACAATCAAACTTTGCTTTAGATCTAAGACCTGGTGATCAANTATANTTTAGTTCTACNGAATTTGTTACTGTTGANNNTGTAACTCAAACTGCAATCGCTACTACTAANACATCAAANATNTTTAATTATGGAAGACAACTTGTAAATGTAACAGNTGGTTCTNCTGCTCCNTCNGCAGACACNTATAACGCTGCAGTNAGANTNAGAACTNNATTGAATGNNATNNNNAATGCTGATCTTCTNAGCGANATGCCTAAGAANTANNTNAAGAGTATTTCTGATGAATCTATGATTGTTAGAAGAACATTTGATGCTCANACTGTTGCTTCTAANTCTATCTCTATNACNTTACCTGAGAACGAACAGTTCCAAGCAATCAGTGATGAGAACTATACATTTACAGTTCTTGCAGGANNTAANNCTACNCANCCNGTNGGTGATCAGATCACTATCAATACTACNAACTCTNGTGCTNTTGGNTATACNACGTTTACCTCTTCTGATAGAACAACATTACAAATTGAGAACTTAACAAGTATTACTTCTATTAAAGTAACAGCAACTATTTCTAAGAACGTTACTACTAGAAAAACAAAATCTGGTAATCAGATGTTTGTTCTTAAAGTTAATAAGACAATTAAAGATCTTGATAAGCAAAATTATAATTTAACATACTCAAATCTATATGGAACAAGAATTCAAGATAGAGATATTTCTCTTGGTCTTGTAGACTGCTATAGATTACATGCTGTATATGAATCATTAGATGATAATGATCCAGTAATACCAAGTGTAACTTTGGTAGAACCCACTTTCTTTGCTACAGGAACTATCGTAACAGGTAGAACTTCTAAAGCAAGAGCAAAAGTAGTTGCCTTCAGTTCTGGAACTTTAAAACTTAACGTTGTTTACTTGTCTGGTCAGTTCCAAGCAGGTGAAATTCTTGATGGTTTTGATAGTAATAATATTGCTATTAATGCAATTATTAATGATAGTGCAGGATCTGTTATTGTTGGTTCAAAAGTTGTAACTGATAGTTACTTCATGGAATCAAATCAAACAGGTTTTATGTATGATATTTCTAAAATTGTTCGTAAGAAAGGTATCGTTGCTCCTGTTAGAAAATTAAAAATTATTATTGACTACTACAGTCATTCTGCAACTGGAGATTATTTTGGTGGTCAATCTTATCTCGATACATCATACAGCGATATTCCTTTCTTTAAGGTTAAATTCCTTGCTGATTACCTAGACTTTAGACCAGGTGCAAAGAACTTGTTTAGTGGAACAGGTACGGTAGCATCTCCTGCATTTGTAAATTGTTCTACATTTGACTTTAAGTCAAGAGTGTTTAATGTATCTGGAACACCTAATGCTACAGTCTTTGATATTCCAAAATTAAATAGTAATTTCCGTTGTGATTTTGATTGGTATCTACCTAGAGTTGACAAATGTTTTGTCACTCCTGATGGTGAGTTCCAAATTATTAAAGGTAAATCTTCTGAAAGACCAAAAGAACCTGATTCTCTAAAAGATGGTATGCTTATAGCAACCATATCACATAAACCATATGGTTTTGATCCACTTGCAGATGTAGTAATTAAACGTTCTGATAATAAACGTTATACCATGCGTGATATCGGTGGTTTAGAACGTAGATTAGATCAGGTTGAATATTATACATCACTCAACATGCTTGAGACTGATACAATCAATACTCAAATTCTTGATGCTAGTGGTAAGAATCGTTTGAAGAATGGATTTATTGTTGATGATTTTGGTGATCATAGTAAGTCTGATGTTGGACATGAAGATTTTTCTGCATCGCTTGACTTTAGACAAGGGTATGCTCGTCCCTCTCATTACACAACTAACGTTCCTTTAGTAATTAATACAACTTTATCAACTAATATTCAACAAACTGGTCCTCTAATTACGTTACCATATACTGAAGAGGCGATTGTTAATCAACCATATGCTTCTCGTGTTGAGAATATTAACCCATTTAACGTCTTTACCTATATCGGTCGTATTACTTTAACACCTGGTTCTGATGATTGGTTGGATACTAATAGACTTCCTGCATCAGTTCAACAGATTGAAGGTGATTTCTTACAAGTTTCTTCTGAATTAAATGTTGATCAGAATGGTTTTGCTCCAATTGAATGGGGAGCATGGGAAACTACATGGACAGGTGAAGAAGTCATATCATCTGAGGTAACTAGAAACTCTCATTGGTTAGAAGAAGATATCGGTAGATCACCTAGACCTGATGTTTGGGATGGTCGTGGTATGCGTCGTGTTAATCAGACTGATACAATCGAAGTTACTGAAGATCAAGTAAGATCTGGTGTTAGAACTCAAGTTATTCCTAGAATTGATCGTCAATCTATGGGTGATGCTATTCTTTCTAGCACATCTATTCCTTGGATTCGTTCTAGAAACGTTGAAGTTGATGTTGCACGTCTAAAACCAAGAACACGTTTCTATTCATTCTTTGATGGAAAGGCAACTATTGATTATCAGATTCCTAAGATTATTGAAATTATTAAAGATCCTACAGTTGATAGTAGAACAAACTCTACTCCCTTTGTTATTGGTGAAACCGTAACAGGTGAGATTAGTGGTTGTAAGTTTAAGGTTGCTGCTCCTGATGATTTNTNTAANTTCAATCCNTATGATGATACAACACTTCCTACTTCATATGCATCTACAACTGCATTNTTGAACATNGATACTACTGAACTTTCTAAGCAAGCAATCGGTGANTTCTATGGNAANATGCANGTTCAAGAAGTATTAGTTGGAACTTCTGGTGCTCGTGCTGTTGTTAAAGATCGTCGTNTAATTTCNGATNGNTTTGGTAANNTNAANGCATCNTTCTTTATTCCTAATCCTGGTNTAGATACAAANCCAAGATGGGCAACAGGAACTAGAACTTTAAGACTTTCTACNTCTGANNNTGATTCACGTNTNTCTGGTGCAGTTGNATCTTCTGCTCA
>FUFK010060933.1_pt1 | contig 12698 bp, 8 predicted proteins | sample 1021851 | NCBI WGS metagenome assembly FUFK01 (sample SAMEA51879418, study PRJEB19060) | metagenome | reverse complement strand
GAAATCTTCTTCAGCACCTTCCACGATCTTTTCTTCTACTACTTCAGCTTTTTCTGAATTTTCCAGAGCAAGATCCAATTGATCCTTTGGAACAAAACTGGTGGCAACATAATGCTGGTCTTTTATATATTTTCTGAAGACTCTCATAACATCTTCCGAAGAAACCGCCAGTAATTTTTCGATCTCTTTGTTGATGAAATTGGGATCATTTGCAAAAATATCATACTGTGCTAATTGAAAACCTTTTCCAAGAACACTTGAAATGGAGTTGTAGAAATTTGTCTCTAAACCGGCTTTAATTCTCTTAAGGTCTTTCTGCGGAATGCCATTTTTATCGAATTCGGCAAGTCCTTCCTCGATTACAGACTGAACAGAGTCAAGGTCCTTTCCGTCATATGCCCGAACCTGAAGCATTAACTGCCCCGAAAGTTCAGAAGTGTAATTGAACATACTCACATTACCAGAAAGTTTGGCTTCTTCCACAATCTTCTTATACAAAGGAGCATTTTTACCATCAGCCAGGTAGCTGGTCAATATTTCCAATGCAAAGCTATCTGGATGGTACGAGTATACTGAAGGCCAGGCNAGTGTAAGCTCAGGCANTTTCGCGAAATTGTCTTCGTGATATACTTTTTTAGTGTTATCGAGACTAACAAGCTGCTTTTCCTGTTCTTCGATCTTCTCTCCACGCGGGATCTCATCAAAGTATTTGTGGACCCATTCCTTTGCCTGGTCTTTATNAAAATCNCCNGCGATGGTNAGGGTTACATTGTTAGGAGTATACCANTTNTTATAAAAATCCTTNACATCCTGCAAGGTTGCGTTCTGAAGATCATCCAGACTTCCAATCACCTGCCAGTTGTAGGGATGATCTTCTGGATACAGGTTTTTGTCGATCACATAAAAAGTATGTCCATAAGGCCTGTTATCTACTCCCTGGCGCTTTTCATTTTTAACAACCTGCTTTTCCTTGGCAAGAACCGGTTCTGTAACCGTATTGATAAAGTATCCAAGTTTGTCTGCTTCTGCCCAGATCATTTTTTCCAACGCATCTTTTGGTACGGTCTGGAAATAATTGGTGCGATCACGACTTGTAGAGCCATTGGCACCGCTACCACCAATTCTGGCGGAGAGTTTGTCCAGTCCACCTTTNCCAAGGTTCTCAGATTNCAGAAACAGNAGNTGTTCNAATAANTGTGCAAATCCTGTTCTNCCTTCTTTTTCCCGGGCNCTACCCACGTGAGCGGTAAGAGCTACNGCTACGACAGGGTCTGATTTNTCTTCGTGCAGTATCACCTTTAGTCCGTTTTCAAGGGTGAAAGTTTCGAAGTCNACCGAAAACTGATTCGTTCCTTCCTGGGCAANAACCATGGTATTCGCCACCAGAAAAAAGCATAAAGCAGATAAAAATTGTCTCATTTTCATATTAGTAATCATATCCTCTATTATTTGTTAGGAATAATGCATTGGTAAAAAATAACTTTCCGTTNTCCCAGAAAGCTCTGAATAGTGGATTGTCCACCATATAAATAATACTACCTCTACCTATATTTTCTTCACCGAAAATAAGTGAGTTCTCAAGCTTTTTCTGAGCTTCGCTACCGGCAAATCCTGAAACGATTTCAGGTTTCTGAATGTAAGCCACGTTATAGCCTGAATTTAGAAGCTCATAACTATCACCGCTAAGTTTTAAGCTGAAATAAGTATCGTCATACCCAAATGCCAATGGGTGACTTGGATCTACCGAAGTTTTTACGATACTACCGGTGATCATATTNTTCACATATTCTCTTTCTCGCTGTGAATAGGGAATAAGTTTATCGGCAGTTTTTAGTGTATCCTTTTTAGATTCTTTTGCTTCGATCCCAAAATTGTCTTTACCTGCAAATGCAGAAACAGCATCCCCAATCGCAATGATCTTTCCACCACCACGAACCCAGTTCTCAAGCATTTTTAAAGTATCCTCATCAAGAAAACTGGAGTAATTCCCTGAAGGTATCACCAGCACATTTAGTTCGTCCAGTATACTGGAAGAAAGATTACCCGTTTCCAATGGAATTACCGGATACTTCAAATCCTGTTCGAAAAAGTACCAGATCTCTCCAAAATTAAGCGAAGAAACCTGCTCACCTCTAAGGAGTCCAACTTTTTGCTTATTAATGATCTTTATATTACCTGAACCAAAATCGGGTCCCTTATCTGAAAAACCTGTATTAGTGGCTACGAGTTTTCGTTGCATGTTATTGGCGATCTCTACCACCTTCTGCTGAAAATTTTCAATAGCTGAATTATCACTTTTAGAAATGATNAGGCTGCCGGGATTAAAATCTGCTCCGGAATTTCTAAATTGTTTTTCGCTGAATCGAACCTTGATGTCATTTCTAATAAGTTCAGCCAGAAATCTCGCATCCTCCATGCTATTCCATTTTGAAAGGAATGCTGTAGCTTTAGCGTTCGCTGTATTTTGCTTGAAGGTTTCAGGATTATTAGGATTNCCATCAATGGTTTTAGAACTGGCAACGGTCTCCAGTCCGTAAGCATAAGGCAAGCTCCAGGCGGTAATATCATACGTAAGAGAATCCACAAGTTTGGCTTTAGGTTCGAAAAGCACTTTGATCATTTTCGATTTTGGCTGATTCGCAGATACCAATAACGTTTTTTCAGAAGATTCAAGATTTCCACTTTTTGAATCCTGATAAGAATAACCTTTAATATTTCCTGAATTGGCAAAACTATNTTTGATCTCGTGCCTGTCAAGCANATCAGTTAAAGCGTTGATCTTATCCTTTTCGCCATTCATTGCATAGGTTTTAAATTCTGAATTACCTTCTGNAAAAAAATCTGCAAATTCTGAAACCAGTTCAGTAGCATTTTCTGAAGCCATTTCCACCGTGGAAATTCCAGTAGTAAAATGATGTTCAATGCGATCTTTTAAAGTTAGAATATAACCTTCGTTGGTTTGNACNCCNAAACCAGCACGACCATGACCAGCCTGTTCGTAGGTCATCCCNATNGCNCCCATATAGGTTGGATACGTATCTCCGTANCTTGGNTATAGNANNTCAAATTGNTCNCCTGTAAAATATAACCAGCCATTATCATCGAAATATTTCGCATGATTTTTTCCAATTCTTGTCTGAAAATCACGCTGAAAGTCGGTAATGATCTCATGAAANGGTTCAGCAGCAGGAGCGAAATAATAAGGGTCGTTGATATCCTGTTCGTGGAAATCTACATGGATATGNGGCATCCATTGATTNTAAATTTTNAAACGTTGTCTNGTTTCTACCTGCGTTGCCCAGGCCCAGTCACGATTTANATCAAAAAGATAATGATTAGGTCTTCCNCCNGGCCATGGCTCNTCATGCTCNGCAGAAAACTGACTNGTATTATAAGGAGTTGCTTTTACCTGGTTGTACCAGTTTGCATAACGGTCGCGACCATCTGGATTTACACAAGGGTCAATAATTACCAACGTATTTTCCAGAAGTTCTTGCTTCCCGTTAACCAGTTCATATAGAGTTTTCATTGCAGCCTCGGTACTGGAAGCTTCATTACCATGCACATTATAGCTTAGCCATACGATGGCTTTTTCAGAAGTTTCATTAGAATCGGTTAGTCCGGCACTCCCAAAATGCTTCTGTTTGATGGACTCCATGTCCTGTATATTTTCTTCCGAAGAAATAATGGCATAAGTAAGTGGTCGACGTTCGTTGGTAAGGCCGTACTGCTGNTAATTTACCAGATCAGAATTTTCAGCTACATGCTCAAAATAGTCCACGACATCTGCGTGCCTGCTAAACTGAGAGCCCAATTCGTAACCAAGAAACTGCGACGGACTTTGAACCTCCTGTCCAGTTATTGTTGTAGTAATTACAATGAGAAAGGATAAAAAGAATCTGATTTTCAAAATTTTAGATTTTCAAAAGTGAATGCATCCAAAATTAAGTAAAAAAAATCGCGATTTAATCCCAAACTTCATCCTGTAGCCAACTAGCAGCATTTTGCAGATATGGAACATAATTACAAGACTCATAATGCGTTAGACCAGGAGCTACTTCCANAGTGACATTNGTNCCNGCNTCNTTNGTNGCAGCAACCCATTCCTGAGTTTCAGCAACAGGAAATAATTCGTCGTTCTCCCCATGAATAACATAGAGTGGAGTTTCTATGGTCCTAACACTGCCGTTAGAACTGAAAGTACTGTAACTGCTGGCCATTGGGATAGATGCAGTAAAGATTTCCGGATAAACTTCAGCATAGAACCAGCTGCCATTTCCACCATTACTGTAACCTGTTACCACAGTTTTATCTCTATCAACATTCAAGTATTTCTGAGTTAGATACATAAGACCGATAACGAGATCCTGGTTAAAAGCACTGTTCCAAAGCTGCGTTCCTCCATTAGGACTTAGAATAATTGGATCTAATGCTGCGAATCCAGGCTCGGCATAACAGGCAGTATTTTTATGCGCATTTTCATCCCCGCTAGCTGCACCATGTAGAGTTAGTACAAGAGGTCTCTCAGAAGATGAAGCACTTTCCGGGATGATCACTCTAAAATTCCAGGAACTCCCGTTAAGATTTTCGAGCGTAACATCGTTAATCCCTGGTTGCAGGTTCAAGGCCTGAAAATCTGCTTCGAGATCTTCAATGGTTCTGCGATCTGTCGTTGGAGCGTCATCATCACTCGAACAGGATGTGAATGAAAATGTGATTAACAATACGAAAATTAGTCGTTTCAAGGTCATGAGCTCCTGTTTTCTGATTGATCACCGGAATTTATGAATTTTCTAGATGTTAAGTTAATTGTAAAGAATAAATATGCGGCTGGTCTCCATTTAGTTTCCTTCCTAAAAGGTTTTATCTTTACGGCAATTATAAACAGGTTGATGTCTACAGATCATATAGCTTATCCCGATACCAATTATTTTACTCCATTAATCCTGGATTATCTTTCAGAAAAGGAAAGTCTTGGACATTTGTATCATCGTTTTCCTAAAATTGAAAATTTCAGGGCTCAGATCGATGAGAAATCCAAATCTTATAACAATTCCATTCGTAAGGATCTGGTAGAAGTTCTAAAAGAGCAGTATTCAGGTCTTGAAGTTTCTGAGACTACATCTGGCAACATCGAACTTTTATCTTCAGAAAAGACATTTACCGTGGTCACTGGTCATCAGCTTAATCTTTTTACGGGTCCGCTTTATTTTCTTTATAAGATAGTTTCTACGATCAATCTTACCAGGAAGTTAAAAGAAGAACATCCGCAGAATGATTTTGTACCAGTATACTGGATGGCTACAGAGGATCATGATTTTGAAGAGATCAATTTCTTTAATCTACACGGAAAAAAATTCAAATGGAATAATGTCGAAAAGCGGGCAGGAGCGACTGCTGTTGGTAAGCTTTCTACGGAAGGGCTCGAGGAAGTTTTTAAGATATTTTCTGCTGAGATTGGTGGAGGAACAAATGCCGAAGAATTGAAGGAGATGTTCCAGAAAGCATATCTGGAGCATAATAACCTGACCGATGCCACGCGCTATCTGGCGAACAGGTTATTTGGCAAAGAAGGTTTGGTCATCATCGCAGCTGGAGATTCCCGATTAAAAAAGCATTTTTCCAGCCATATTAAGAATGAATTACTTGAATGAGTCTTCCTCAAAAGCGTCGCAAACTGCCATAGATTCTCTGGCAGAATTGGACTATAAAATACAGGTGAATCCGCGAGATATCAATTTATTTTATCTTAACGAGGAGATCAGGGAACGTATCGTTAAAAAAGATGGGCGGTATTACGTTCATGAAACCGAGATAAGCTGGAGCAAAGAAGAAATACTTGCAGAAGTAGATGCGCATCCGGAACGTTTTAGTCCAAATGTAATGATGCGACCACTATACCAGGAAGTGCTGCTTCCAAATCTTTGCTATATAGGTGGAGGAGGAGAACTTGCTTACTGGTTGCAGCTAAAGAATTATTTTGAAGCTGAAGATGTGGTTTTTCCAATGTTATTACTTCGGAATTCAGCATTACTGCAAACTGCTAAACAAAATGCCAAACGCAGAAAACTCGATATTTCACTGAAGGAATTATTTCTGAAACAACATGAGCTGATCAATCGCAAGGTTCGGAANATCAGCAATATAAATATTGATTTTTCAGAACAGAAAGAGCATTTGATTNAGCAATTTCANCANATGTATGAGCTGGCTGAGAAAACCGATAAATCTTTTATTGGTGCAGTAAAAGCGCAGGAAGTAAAGCAGCTTAAAGGTCTCGACAATCTCGAAAACCGGCTCCTGCAAGCTCAAAGAAGAAAACTAAAGGATGAAGTAGAGCGAATCGCCGCGCTGCAGAATGATCTATTTCCAAACAGAAGTTTGCAGGAGCGGCAAACAAATTTCTCTGAATATTACGATGAATACGGTCAGGANCTTATCGAGCGCCTTTTANCAGAATTAGATCCTTTAGACGNAAACTTTAAAATTATCACTTTTGGAAAAGAATAGAATGCATACCATAGATATGGATCTGGTTGAAATGACGCTGGATGTTATGAAGTATGCCATTGATCGTATATCTAATGTAACTCCGGAACTTGGNGCACCGAAGAAGGAGGAAGAACTTTTAAGGTTGGTTGGAGAAACTATAACTCCTGAAGGTATTGGAGGTGAAAGTGCATTCCANTTATTNAAGAANGTACTGGTNAAAGCAACGGTACCTATCGATCATCCAAGGCACCTGGCGTTTGTTCCNGCNGCACCAACNAGGGCNGCGATCATGTTTGACCTGGTNACTTCAGCTTCCAGTATTCATGGTTCNTACTGGATGGAAGGAGCNGGNGGGATNTTTTGTGAAAACCAGGCGATGAAATGGCTGGTAAGTTTAACCGGTCTNCCGGAANCTGCCTTTGGNGTATTTACAAGTGGTGGTACAGCTGCAAATCTTTCAGCATTAGTTACCGCAAGAGAGGAGTGGAGAGAACNAAGGCCNGCTCACGCCAGAGAGAGAGCGCTTTTGATCACTTCAACAGGAGCACATTCTTCAATAAAATCCATGGCGAAAGTAATGGATGCAGATGTTCATCTGGTGAAGTCAGATGAAGAATTTTTATCGGGAACTGCACTTCAGAAGGAATTNGAAAATTTAAGCGAACAGGATAGAAACAGACTTTTNGCNGTGGTAGCAACNGGTGGAACAACCAATGCCGGNATCATAGATGATCTGGAAGGAGTGGCAAATNTNTGTGCCAAAGAAAATATCTGGCTGCATGTAGATTGTGCGTATGGAGGTGGAGCATTAGCTGCAGACTCGGTTAGACATTTGTTCAACGGTATCGAGCAGGCAGACAGTATTACTATTGATCCTCATAAATGGCTGTTTTCACCTTACGATTGTGGCGCGGTGATCTACAAGAACCTGGAACTGGCGAAAAAAGCGCATTCTCAAAAAGGAGCATATTTAGAAATATTCAAGGATGAGGGAGCTCAAGGATTTAATCCTGCAGATTACCAGATCCAGCTTACCCGTAGATTACGAGGGATGCCGTTATGGTTTTCACTGGCGATGCATGGAACTAACAAGTATAAAGAAGCTATCGAACGAGGTATAGAACTTGCAAATATTGCCGCTTCCAAAGTGGAACAGAATGATTTGCTTGAATTGGTAAGACCGGCAAGTTTATCTGTAGTCTTATTTAAGAGAAAAGGCTGGTCTGCGGAAGATTACCGAGACTGGACCTACAAGAACCATAATTCAGGATTTGCACTGGTCACCCCATCTCTATGGAAGGACGAAAGCGTTGTGAGATTTTGCTTTATTAATCCAGATACTACTGAAGATGATATTGAGCAGATATTGGCTACTTTAGACTAGTAGCTAATCTATTTCATATTCAAGGCGCATTGTTATCGATGCGGTTTTGTTTTTATCTGCCGTGTTATATGCACCACTCCAGCTAAAATCCTCGCCGCTATTCTGGCCGGTGATCTGAAACACGCCCATATTGGCACTTTTTAGATCGCCTAGATTTTCTCCGCTGTTCGCTGCGATTTTCTCTGCACGTAGTCTGGCATCCTCAGTAGCTTTAGAGATCATTTCAATTTTGAGATCGGCTATTTTGGTATAGTAATACCTTGGAGGAGAGGAATTGAACTGGACTCCTTTATTCAGCAATTCTGTGATCTCACGTGACACATTCTCGATAAGTTCTACATTGCTACTTTCAATTTTCACCGGTTGCGTTAGTTCGTAACCCTTGAAAATACTACCCACATAATTACCATTTTGANACTGATTCTCTTGCTGCTCATTAGTTTGAACCGAGTTAAAGACAATGTTCTCATCCTTGATCCCTTTTCCTATGAGATAGGATCTGACAATATTTTTATCCTGATCAAGTTGATTATAAGCCGCTTCCAGATTCGGAGAATTTCTACTGAATCTACCTTCCCACACTATCAGATCTGAAACAAAGTTTTCACTACCCGAACCCGTCACCGAAATGACACCATCGGGATTCGCTCTGGAAACGTAAGCATCACCCAGAAAATAGGCTGCAACCATGATCGCAATGGCAAAAATTATAGCACTTAAATATTTCATATTTGGCAGAGTCTTAATGCATTTTAAATATAGAAATTTTCCATCTTCCTTTGCCGGCTTTTTTACCTAAATTCCTATTTTTGCGCATGCAAAACAACGTACTCATCCTAGACTTTGGTTCGCAGTATACACAGCTTATCGCAAGGCGTGTTAGGGAACTGAACATTTATTGCGAGATCTATCCATACTCGAAAATTCCAGAAGATTTATCAGGTTTTAAAGCGGTTATCCTTTCAGGAAGTCCATTTTCTGTAAGAGCAGAAGATGCCCCGCATCCAGATCTTTCACAGATTAGAGGTAAATTGCCTATGCTGGCAGTTTGCTATGGAGCTCAATATCTTGCCCACTTTTTCGGTGGAAAAGTAGAACCTTCAGATACCAGGGAATTTGGAAGAGCGAATCTTTCAGTGATCAAGGATGCAGAATTGTTGTTTGAAGATATCAAAGAGAATTCACAGGTTTGGATGAGTCACAGTGATTCTATTATAAACCTTCCTGAAAATGCGGTAAGACTGGCGAGTACTTCAGATGTGCTGAATGCAGCTTACAGAATTGAAGGGGAAGAGACTTACGCAATCCAGTTTCATCCAGAAGTTTATCATTCCACAGATGGTAAACAATTATTGGAGAACTTTCTTGTAAAGATCGCTGGTACTGAGCAAAGCTGGACGCCTGGCGCTTTTGTTGATCTAACAGTTTCAGAATTAAAGGAGAAGATTGGAGAAGACAAGGTAGTTCTGGGTCTTAGTGGAGGCGTGGATTCTACAGTTGCTGCTGTTTTATTACACCTGGCTATTGGCAAAAACCTGTACTGTATTTTCGTTAATAATGGTCTTCTTCGGAAGAACGAATTCGAAAGTGTACTGGACCAGTACAAGGACATGGGGCTCAATGTAAAGGGAGTGGATGCTTCGGCACGATTTCTGGATGCATTGAAAGGTCTATCAGATCCTGAAGAAAAGAGAAAAGCGATTGGGAATACTTTTATTGAAGTTTTCGATGATGAAGCTCACGAGATCAAGGATGTTGTTTACCTGGCACAGGGAACTATCTATCCAGATGTGATCGAGTCGGTTTCAGTTAATGGCCCTTCAGTAACGATCAAATCACATCATAATGTAGGAGGGTTACCCGATTTTATGAAGCTGAAAGTGGTAGAGCCACTAAGAATGCTATTTAAAGATGAAGTAAGAAGAGTAGGAAAGGAACTTGGAATTGACAAAGTATTACTGGGTAGACATCCATTTCCAGGCCCCGGACTGGCGATTAGAATTCTTGGTGATATAACGGCAGAAAAAGTGCGAATACTTCAGGAAGTAGATCATATCTTTATACAGGGACTAAGAGACTGGATGTTGTATGACAAAGTATGGCAGGCAGGAGCAATCTTACTACCTATACAGTCGGTAGGAGTCATGGGTGATGAAAGGACTTACGAGCAGGTCGTAGCATTGAGAGCAGTGGAATCCACAGATGGTATGACTGCAGACTGGGTGAATTTACCTTACGAGTTTTTGCAAAAGACTTCGAATACAATAATCAACCGGGTGAAGGGCGTTAATAGAGTAGTTTATGATATTAGCTCCAAACCACCTGCAACTATAGAGTGGGAATAAAATCTCAAAAAAGATAAAAGAATGAAGTACCTATTTGTGTTATGTTTCCTTTTCCAGGTGATAAGTATGTCTGCAAACGCGCAGTCGTATAAATATCATACTGTGAAAAAAGGTGAAACTGTGTTTAGTATCTCCCAGTCTTANAGTATTGANGAGGAGGATATNTATAAATACAANCCGGANGCAAAGAACGGNATAGGGATCGATGANAAACTCGTTATTCCAATTTCTGAAAANAAAACTGAAGTNTCTACAAATACNGNAANTTCAGCTACNTCTGTNTCNNTTAAAGANCACCAGGTAAAGAAAAAGGAGACNCTTTATAGTCTTTCNAAGGAATACGGNGTTAGTATCGATAATATTAAAAGGTANAATAAGCAGTTATATTCCAAGGAGCTNCAGATAGGNGAAACCATTCAAATTCCTGTGGGNAATATNCCTGCNNAAAATGTGGTGGTAANNAATACTCCNCAACCNGNATCANNAAATCAGTCANANNAAGCTCCNGTNGAGAAACCTGTNAATNCTAAAGTTTCCAGTAGTTCGCAAAANTTCAAGACNAGAGANCATATCGTACTTCCGCAGGAAACCAAATATGGNATTGCNAGAAAGTATGGGATGACNCTNNAGGAGCTGGACGAGATGAATCCTAAAGTAGAAATATTACAGCCTGGTATAATGATTCGCGTTGGTACTGCTGTATTGGATGAGGAACCGGTGATCATTACGGATGATCGTTTTCGGTTTTATGAAGTGAAACCGCAGGAAACACTATACAGACTGTCGAAAAAGTTTGAGGTATCTCAGGATTCTTTGATTAGATTGAATCCTGCACTAACTGAAGGATTGAAATTCGGGATGGTCCTTAAGGTTCCAAAAAAGGATGGAAATTCTGGAGATGAGGAGAATGACCAGTATACTGGTATGGAAGCAGGTTCGCAGTCTAAAGTAGATCTAAAATCTTTTATCAATAATCGCGATACTANNGAGATCGCTTTAATGTTGCCNTTTCATCTCGACAAGATTGATGCCGATTCAATTCCTACCTATCGCAACGCTATTCTTAATGAAAGAGTGATACGAATTTCTCTTGATTTCCATAGCGGTGTGCTAATGGCTGTTGAGAAAGCGAAAAGCATGGGGATTTCTACAAAACTTAAGGTTTATGACACCAGAAGAAGTACTGGGGAAGCCTCAAACATTCTTCGAACCAATAACTTCGATAATGTAGATGCTGTAATAGGTCCGCTAATTCAGGATGTAACAGAAACTGTAGCTGGAGCGTTGGAGAACAGGAACATTCCTGTGATCAATCCGCTTAGTAATCGTAGTATGAAGGGCTACGGAAATTTATTCCAGTCCAGACCAAGCGAGGAATTCCTAAGATCTAAAATGGTCGACTATATCGCTAGAAACGCGACTGGAAAAAATGTTATTGTTATTGCCGACTCAAAATCTTACGCCATCAAAAATNAATTGATGAGTGCGGTACCTTCAGCGAGAACAGTAAACCNATCAGATAATTTTATTTCCGAAGCAAAACTGGCAGAAGTAATGTCTTCAGGAGAAAACTGGGTGATTCTGGAGTCTGAAAATATGAACCTTATAAGTAGTGTTGCTGCTGCTTTGAACAGGTTGACAAGAAATAATAAGATTACGTTGCTTACTACCAATAAGAATAATGGATACGAAAGTGATGTGATCTCTAACAATCATCTCGGAAAACTTAAACTTCATTATCCTTCAGTAGATAAAGAATTCGATACCCAGCAGGATGATGAGTTCGTAAAAGACTATGCGAAAAAATTTAAAGTTCAGCCTAATCAGTATGCAATGCGTGGTTACGATCTAACAATGGATATCTTGCTGAGACTCGCTTCTGCGGAAGATCTATACGAAAGCTTCGAAAAATACCCAGGTTATACAGAATATTATGAGAGCAAATTTCATTATTTGATGAAGCCCGAAGGTGGATACATCAATGATGCGATCTATATTTTAAACCTGAATGAAGATCTAACTATAACTGAAGCAAATGACCTCTAAAGTTACATACCTCGGAAATTTAAGAACAGAAGCTGAACATTTACAAAGCGGATCGAAGATGATCACCGATGCTCCTGTGGACAATCATGGAAAAGGCGAGGCTTTCTCACCAACAGATACGGTGGCAACGGCACTCGCTTCCTGCATGCTTACCATTATGGGTATTAAAGCCAATGATCATCAAATGGCGATTGAAGGTACTACCGCTGAGGTTACCAAGGTCATGACCGATAAGCCACGAAGGATCTCTAAAATTGAGGTCAATATAGTTATAAAGGGAAGCTTTGATGAGAAGGAGAAGAAGATCCTGGAGAACGCGGCACTTACGTGCCCGGTCTATCATAGTTTGCATGCAGATATCGAAAAGCCGGTAAATTTCAAGTATTCGTGAGGAAATTTCTTCTCGCCTTATTTCTCTTCGGAATTGTCCA
>FUFK010049260.1_pt1 | contig 12698 bp, 3 predicted proteins | sample 1021851 | NCBI WGS metagenome assembly FUFK01 (sample SAMEA51879418, study PRJEB19060) | metagenome | reverse complement strand
ATACCGTTCAGTAACGTGAATGCAGTAGTCGATGCCCACGCCCAGCGAAATGGTCGCGATGGTGACGGTGACGATGTTGAGCGAAGCGCCAGCAATGTACATCAGGCCGTAGAGCCACACGACGACGAGGAAAATCGGCACGAAGGTGACGACCGCCTGTTTGGGNGAGCGGAAACCGATGGTCAAGGAGGCCAGCACGAAGACGGAGCCGAGCACGAGCGAGGATTGCATTTCGTCTTGCATGGCGGTGGAGGCGGTGAATCGGGTGATGGGCCGACCGGTCAACATGACCCAGGTCAGCGGTTTGTCTTCTTCCTCCTCACCGGGCTCCTCGTAGGTGCCACTGGAGAGGTTGGTGAAGACTTCCAAATCTCGCCACACCTCGGCCACGCCACCCTGCATGCCGGGGAAATCTTCGGGCTGGGTCATGCCAAAGCGAATCTGCATCATATCGTAGGCTGCGTCTTCGCCGTTCACATCCAGCCACGGGCGTTCGGGGTCGAGGTCGACCACGGGCATGATGTAGAGCTGGACGATGCTGGCGGGGATGTCAGGAATCGGGCCGACGCCGGGTACGCCGTAGAGCGAGAGGAAGCCGTAGAAGAAGGCCAGGCACTCACGGTCGGTCGTGTCCATCAGCGGCCCGTTGCCGGCCAGTGAACAATTCATGCCAAAGCCGTCCACCTCAGGTTGCCAGCCAGCCTCCTCAAAGGGTGCACTGTCGAGCACGAGGCTGCCTTGGGCGGCGAAGACCATCTCGTCAAGGGCGAGGATGTCAATCGTGCCGTCAGGTTGACGGGTGATTTTGTCGGGCACGCCTTCGGGCAGGGCGTCCATGTCTTGGCGGAATTCGTCAATGGCAGCAAACACCCTCGGGTCGAGCACGTCGCCCAGAATCAGCAGGTTGGCGGGCTCGCCTTCGTCAGCAAAACGGTCAGCGATTTCGTCCACGCCGATGGCGAAGTCAGAACGCTCGTCGAGGAAGTCCTCAACGGCGAAGTCGCCTTCCAAACTGGCCATGCCAACAGCGGCAGGAACGGTCAAGGCAAAGGCGACCAAGGCGATGACAGTGGCTCGCTTCCGCTGACCTGAACCCAGCGTCACTTGGCGCAGCCAATNCGGATTGACGATGGATTTCACGTCGCCTTGCTCGGTTGATTTCTTGCGAGCCTCCAACCAATCGTCCACGCTGACACGAATCAGCGGCGCCCACAAACCGGTGAGGATGAATGCAGCCAAGACGCCGAGGGCGGCCTCGATACCGAAGGAGCGCAAGGCGGCGATATCGCTGAACAGGTTCGCGGCAAAGGCCGCCATGGTCGTCAACGAGGTCAGGGTGATGGCTCGTCCCACACGGGAGAGCGTGATGCTGCCGGCTTCTTCTGAGGTCTTGCCGTTGGCGCGCTCTTCCTTGTAGCGATGCAGCGCGTGTAAAGAGTCGTCAATGCCCAGCGCAAGCACGAGAATCGGTAGTAAGTTCGAGAATTGCGACCGAGCGATGAGGCTTAANCCAAACCAGCCAGTGATGTTGGCAAAGTGGCCAATCATCCCCTGCATCCACAAGAGAGCGGCGCCCAAGGCGAACATGACGATGGCAACGTCCGACCAGCGGCGCAGGCTGACGTAGAGCAGAATCACGATGGCGAGGCCCATCATCGCGATGAGGCCCGCACTGGATTGCAGTTCCCGATTCACTTCCACGTTCACGCCTTGGCCCAGCAGCAGGGTGATGGTGGTGCGGTCGTGAGAGCGCAGGTGGCCTTCGAGGTCCATGTAGGTCCATTCGGTAGCGCAACCGGCCCCTTCGCCCTGAAGTTCCAGGCATTCTTCTTCGGTGTATTGCGGAGGATGGAGCACCAGTTGTCCGTCAGCCAGACGGTAGCCGCCAACGCGGAAACCTTCGTCGGTGAACTGAATCTCTTTTTCTTGATGGGCGTCCTTCCAAACGACTTCCCAACCCATCTCTTGCAATTTCGTGCTGTCGAGTTGCACCAGCAGCCAGGTGGAGGAACCGGTCCACCGGCCCTTGCCCCACAGCGCCCCTTCCCATGTCCCGTTGGAGAGCAACTTCCCGTAAATCGGGCCTTCTTGGTGGGCGGTGTAGTCGGCTTTGAAGCCGCGGTCGAGGGAAAGCCAGCGCAGGAAATTATTGTCCGAGGCCTCGGCCATGCGAGCGGCCGCCATGTCGATGTGGGCTTGGGTGATGTTAGCGTCATCAAACTCAAGACAATCGAGTGGAAAACAATCTGTCCAATTGGTGGGTGGTTCGGTGACCACACCCAGCGTCGTCAGGCCGGGCTGTGTGAGAATTGACGTGTTGTTCATGAAGCCGCGGAAGTGGTCGGAAAGCGAGATGGCACCGTTGGACTGGTGGCCGGTAACATCGTTCACCAGCGGCTTGAGCGCTGGGGCGAGCGCGTGGTCGAGCACGAGGTTGAGTTTGGTGTCTAATTCTCGCAACACCGTCAGGTTGAGAATCCCGCCCGTCGGGTCGTCGATGCCGCTCCACGCCTCGCCAGCGGGGATCATTTCGGATGGGTGAATCAGCGAAGCATAGTCGGGCGAACCGTCGGCCATGCGGGGCACGGGCTCCCAATCTTCCACAGCGGGAACGAGTTCGGGGTTGCGGGCCGAGACGAGGAACCCGAGGATGATTTCAGAATTGGGAAACTCCTCGTTGACCATCGTTTGCGCCGAGAGTTCGGGCGATTCCATCTCGTAGGATTCCATGTCGATGGGCTGGAGGGCCGTCATCGCACCGGGAATCATCAGGAGCGTCAAGAGCAGCACGGCGATGTGGGCTCCCCGCTTCCGAGGCAGGAGCCACGCAGCGATACGGTCGTAGCGACGGCTCATGCCTCTAGCCCGACCCTTCGCCTTTTGAAGGAATGTTTTCTGCTCATTTCCTTTCTTTGTCTGATTTCATGGAAACGGAAGAAAAGTCATTATTCATGGTCCGCCTCCGTCCAATGATGAATCTTGATGATGCCGCAAACATCGGCGAACTGCTCGGTGGCTTGGCCATTGTCGTCACCTTGATCTTCGGTATCCGACAAATCACCGAACTCAAGAAGGCCAAGGAACACGAAGCGACCCGAGAGTTGGCCAATCTTCTCGCATCCCCGATGTATCAATATGGCATGGCGGTGCTCGTCAACCGTCTTTCCAAGGATTTTACGCTTGAAGACATGAATCCCCTTGAACGGAAGGACAAAGACGCCCTCAACTTCTTGGCCATCACCACCAACAGCATCGGTATGTTGACGTTTGAACGGCAGTTGTCATTTCATGCGGTCTCGATGTTCTTTGGGCCTATCAACCGGATGATGGGCCAGCGATTTCGCACATTGGTCAGCCGATTGCAGGAAAACGCCACCCATCAAGGACTGACGGAGGAAAGCACGGAGGTGTTGGACTGGTCGATTTGGTTGTTGGACCGGATGGATGAATTGCCTCCTCCCGAGGGCAGGGCCAACATCGTTCACAAGGATTGGACGCCTTGACTCGAAACGCTCCCGTTTCATGGTTGGCCGCCCGGTTATAGGCACCCTCTTCGGCATCCACTGTTCTCAAAAATTGGCTGAAAAACACGAAAAATTGTACGCGAATATCGGCGAACCTGTTATGAACGCGTGGAGGGACGCCGAGGCAGGAAGGATGCCGCATGTCTACCGTGGATGATATCATCGACCAAGTCAATGGACTGGACACATGGGCGCAATACGGCGTTGGGCTTGGTCTCACGGCGCTCTCTTTGCTCATCGTTCGCTTCTTGATGAAGAAGGTCATTCTCGACTTTGTCAAAGCGACCTCGTTCAAGTGGGATGACGCCCTCTACCGTCCGGTCACCCAGCGCCTCTACACCTTCATTCTCCTCGTTGGCGTCCAATTGACGTTGCTGTGGATTCGCGGCGATGAGGAAGACCTCAACGTCGCCCTTGACCCGCTGTTTAGCGCGGCCTACATCCTGCTGACGACTTCACTGGCCAGCGTGGCCGTCAAGGTCATGATTCCCGTCATCATCGAGCGCTTCTCCAACCCGTCTTCGGTCACCGTTTCGGGAAGCAATTCGCTGGTCATCTTCCTTCTGCGAGCCGCCATTTGGTTCGGCGGTCTTTACCTCGCACTGGACGAACTCGGCTTCGAGTTGATCGGCCTGCTCGCCTCGCTGGCGGTCTTCTCCCTCATCATCGGTCTGGCCATGCAGCAGACGCTCGGCAACATCGTGAACTCGTTCATGCTCGCCCTCGACCAGCCCTTTGAGGTCGGCGACCGCATCGAAGTGGACGGCCACCTCGGGGCCGTGGTCTCCGTGGGCATCCTGTCCACCAAGGTGCTGACCATCGGCGAAAACCTCGTCGTCATCCCGAACAACAACCTCGTGAACTCCACCGTCATCAACCACGCACGTGGCGGTGGCGACGGACAGGGCCGCCGTATTTCCCTCGTGCTCGACATTGGCGTGGAATACGACGAGGACATTTCCCACGTCAAGTACACCACGNTGCAGTTGCTGCGAGAGTGCCCCTACATCATTGAGTCCCCCGAACCTCGTGTCTTGCTCAACGAACTTGGCGAATACGCCAAGGTCTTCCGCATGTACGCTTGGGTTGAGGACTACTCTGACGAATTCGTCGCCAAGGACTGGCTGTTCAAGAACATCGCCGAGCGCTTCGAGAAGGAAGGCATCGGTATTCCGTTCCCGACCGCTGTGGAAATCGGCGCCACCCACAAGGAATCCTACAACAAGCAGCGCAAGGCCACCAACGTGCGCCGTGCTCNNNTNNAGGANGANCAAGGAAGACAAGGCCTTGGAGCGAGAGCGTGCCGAGGCCAAGTGGGAAATCGAGGCCATCACGGAGAAGCTCAAGGACCCCGATTTGGGCCGCACCGAGCGCGAAGGCCTGGAAGATTCTCTGCGTGAACTCAACCGTGTGTTGAGCATGTTTGAGGCCGGTGAAGGTTGAGGTTGGCAGCCGTTGATGCTGACGACCGTTAGGGCTGACCTTTCCATCGTTGATGCTCCACGCGATGGCCGTTCAGTACCACGATTGTGACCAAGCAAACGATTTATACAGAAAAACCCGTTCATGATAGGTATGGGCGGCGCTGACCTTCGCTATATGCAGGTCAGCATCACGCCTGAAGCCGGCGGGCATCTTCCAGGACTGACCCTCACCGAGCATTTCTCCTGTGTTGAATTCCTTTCCCACATCAACACGGTGGACGGGAACATGCGTTGCTTGCTACGCGTTGAATACGATGACGAGTCTGCCCTCGACGCCGACTTTGTGTCCTTAGACATTCTTGAGGTCATCGAAAAAAGCCCGACCGCCGCGCTGGTGGAAGCCGTGGCCACCGGTCCGCTGCCCCGTGTTTTCGCGGCGCTTGAGCACGTCTGGTGGGTCTCGCCCACCTTCCTGACCAAAGACGGCTTCGTGGTGACCATTCGCGGTACAGCTCAGGCCTTGCGAGCCTCGCGAAAAGGGCTTTCCACCTTGCTGGGCGACCGCTACAAAATGAAGTTGGGCGCTGAATCAGCCCACAACGCGCACTTTCTCGAACTGCTCCCTGAAAAGCAGCGAACGGTGCTGGATGAGGCTATCAAGATGGGCTACTACGACCGTCCACGCCGTTGTACACAGCGCGCCATCGCCGATGAGTTGAACATCAAACAGGCCACCGTGAGCGAGCATCTTCAATCGGCCGAATCGGCCATCATTCACGCCTTTGTCAACGACCACTGAGGCCCAAAACGGAGCCTTTTCCGTTCATGATAGGGTGGAAGTCTATGGACTGTCGGCCGTTTCTAAGAACCATGTCCAGCGGACGCTTTGCTGAAGTACGAACCCCCCTGATCCTGTCCATCCTGATGGTCCTGATGACCCAAGTCGGTTACCTCGACCTCATGAACGCCTGGTCGGGCGACGAAGAAACGCTGGACGACGCTGAATCGGTGGTCGCTCATTCGCCATCGACGTCGGTGATGTATGGCAACAACACCATCTGGGCGACCGGAAGCATCGCCCCCCTCAGAGGCTCGGAATACATCGCCATAGGCACGGACGCCATTCTTTTCCAAGGGACAATGGCCCATACCTCCAGGGTGGGGTGCCCAATGGCCTACAACGCCACCAACCACACCACTTGGCAACCCATCACCGCTTCTTCCAGCAACTGTCCCGGTATGGTTGGCCGCTACGTGGGCATGGTTGACGGCCTCACTTACTTCACCTACCATCCCACGTTTTCGAATCCTCAAGCCAACAACGACCAACGAGGGGATTTGCATGCCTACAACCCAGCCAACGACACCATCTATCTCGTCTCTTCCCACAACAACTTCGTGAAGACGGCTGTGATTGTTGGTAAAACAATCTACATTGCTACTACTACGACAATTTCAGGCCATGGAGGGTCTTCATCGTTCTTTGCTTACAACGTTGACAATCAGACCACTTGGGCCCTTCCAGCTCCAACAGGTACTCCTGCCAGCCAACTGATGATTGTTGGAACGAAGATTTTCAATTTCCAAATGCTTGCTGGAGCACCAGTGAACATTGGACAAGTGTTCAGCACGGAAAACGGTACGTGGTACACCGTTCCTTCACTTCCCACCAAGGGGATTTTTGGTGACCCCGCTGGAGGTTTGGTCTCCAACGGACAACTCCTTTTCATCGGGTCGGATCCTGCTACCTACTATCATGGCAACGGCGCTACAGGAGGAAACGGTTCAGAATACTGGATTTACGATTCCAACAACGACACGGCTTGGGCACTGGGCGATTTTTGCACCTCCGTGGTGTACATGAACGTCTGCGACGGTGCGTTGAGGTTCAACGGAGAATTTTCATCACCTTTCATCCGCGACGGTACAGAGATGTATTTCATTGCACGAAGCAACATGACCTCATCGTCAAACGCAGACATGTACGACCTCTGGGGGTACAGCACCACCAACTCAACCCACTGGCACATGACCAATCTTTCGACCACCTTTGACAGTGTCGGAACATCCCCGTACAACCAATATCGATTTACGTACATCCGCCTTGCCATGCTCGATAACGGTGAGTTGATCGTTTCAGCGCAACGGACACCATCATCAAGCAGTTATGAGTGGGCGTTTTATTCACCGGCCAACGACACGCTCTGGCAAGTGCCTAGTTCTGGTTCCAGTGCGGTCGGGTATGTCAGTCCTTGGTCCAGATTGCTCGGCGTGTACGGTGACACCGTGTACTTCGCAGGTGGCACACGATTGATCGCCTACAACGCAGCAAACCAGACGGGTGTGAGTCAAACCATTCCCGGTAGCCAGACGACTTACTTCCACGGACAACCCCTTCTCTTTGGGTCAACCTTTGCCATGGCCAACCAATGCGGGCACAACACAGCTTCCAGCTGTCCGCAGGGTTACCGAAACACGATTCTCCAGTGGGAACCAGAATCCGTGACCGTGAGCGATGCGTGGAACCTGACACCCGGTCAGCGCATCGACGGACCGATCACCGGTGGTAACGGCATTCATACAAGCTCGGGCGTTGGCGTCCAGAACTTGACGGCCAGCGCCGCTGGAGCCGAACTCCTCGTTGGCCAGGCCATGGCCGACATCACGTTCGAGTACACCGGCCTGACAACGTACGGAAATTATTCGACGTGGGAAGCGACTAACATCAACAGTCCCGCTATGTCAATGCCTGGGGCTAACATGCAAACTCTCGTTGGCGATACCATCTATTTCGATGCAAGCGATCAAAATACGGGCACAGAATTGTGGGCGTACGACACNTCCAATCATTCGGAATGGCGAGTGGNTGACATTAACAGCGGTTCGGGCCAAAGCTTCCCTGGAGTCCTCATGGAACTCCTGGTCGGCGATACGCTCTATTTCTCTGCAGATGATGGAACCACAGGTCGCGAATTGTGGGCGTACAACACCTCCAACAGCAGCGTTCCATGGCAGGTTGCCGATATCAACAGTGGCGGGGGTCACAGCGATCCTGGTAAACACCTCTCGATGGTGATTGATGATGTCTTGTACTTCTCTGCAGATGACGGAAGCGCGGGTCCCGAGCTCTATGCATACAACACCTCCAACGGCAGTGATCCTTGGTTGGTGGATGACCTCTTCAGCGGTGGAACGGGTAGTGCTCCTGGGCACTTTATGCAAGTCCTCGTTGATGACACCATCTATTTCGACGCAAGAGGTGGAAATTCAAACGGTATCGAATTGTGGGCGTACAACACCTCTGATCACTCCACGCAGCGCGTGACAGACATCAACAGTGGCACAGGCCACAGCCGTCCTGGGGCGTTTTTNAGTACCCTTGTGGATGACACNATCTATTTNTCAGCCACAGACGGAACGACCGGTGTGGAACTGTGGGCGTACGACACCTCCAATCACTCAACATGGCGCGTGGCTGATATCAACAGCGGCTCACAAGACAGCAAGCCTGGAGAACACCTCAACCTCCTCGTTGGTGACACCATCTACTTCTCAGCCGACGACGGGTCGACCGNTGTGGAATTGTGGGCACACGATACCTCCAATCACTCGACATGGCNCGTGGNTGATATTTGCAGTGTTGGATCGTGTAATTTAGCCNCCGNTTACGGTCGTCCGGACGGTAGCGCACCCGGATACAACATGCAAGTGCTCGTTGGCGATACCTTCTATTTCGATGCATTTACCTTATCTACAGGCGCCGAATTGTGGGCTCACGACACTTCAAATGATTCGACTTGGAATGTGGCTGAAATGACTTCTGGCACAGGTTCAGGAATCAGCGCTGTTTCCTTCAGCATGTTGCAAATAGCCGTTGGCGATACGCTCTATTTCTCAGCGCAAGACGGTAGCAACAGTATGGAATTGTGGGCGCACAGGGGAGCAGAATTCACACCTCCACCCGCCAATGTCATCGGCGCATCTTCCTGCAGCAGTTCACCCTCTCTACCGTTGGGCCTGTCCATCGACAGCAGCACGTGCACCATCAGCGGTACGCCAACATCGCCTTCCACCAACCAAACGTACACCATCACCGCGGTCATGAACGGTGTGACCTACCAGGCGACCGTTTGGCTGTCCACCTCCTACCTCGAGCTCACACCGAGCGTCGAAGGTGCAGATCTCATCATCGATGATGCCATGACCAACATCACCTTCCAGTACAATGCCAGTGCGGCAGACACTTACAACGGCAACGGTACAGCTTGGATGGTCAAGGATATCCGCAGCGGAATTGGAGACAGTAGTAGCCCCAGCTATCTTACAGTTGTTGGCAACACTCTCTATTTCCGAGCCGACGACGGAATCAACGGACGAGAATTGTGGAAGAGTGATGGAACAGTCTCAGGCACAATGATGGTCAAGGATATCTACAGCGGATCTGATGACAGTAGCCCCTACCAACTCACAGCTGTCGGCAGCACTCTCTATTTCCGAGCCGACGACGGAATCAACGGAAACGAATTGTGGAAGAGCGATGGAACTGCCTCAGGCACGGTGATGGTCAAGGATATCGACAGTGGTAGTGACAGCAGTTATCCTAACAACTTCAAAGCCGTTGGCAACACTCTCTATTTCCAAGGAGACGACGGAACCAACGGAAATGAATTGTGGAAGAGCGATGGAACTGCCTCAGGCACGGTGATGGTCAAGGATATCAGAAGTGGAAGTAGCGGTAGTAACCCCGGCGATTTTACAGTTGTTGGCAACACCCTCTATTTCGTAGCCGACGACGGTATCAACGGAGACGAATTGTGGAAGAGCGATGGAACTGCCTCCGGTACAGTGATGGTCAAGGATATCAGAAGTGGAAGTGACGACAGTGCGTCCGATTACCTCACAGCCATTGGCAATACCCTCTATTTCCGAGCTACCGACGGAACCAACGGAGAAGAATTGTGGAAGAGCGATGGAACTGCCTCCGGTACAGTGATGGTCAAGGATATCAACAGTGGTTATAGTGGTAACCCCTACTCTCTCACAGCCTTTGGTAACACCCTCTATTTCGTAGCCCACGACGGAACCAACGGATACGAATTGTGGAAGAGCGATGGAACTGCCTCAGGCACGGTGATGGTCAAGGATATCGCGAGCGGGACCGGAAACAGTGCTATCGCACACTTCACAGTCGTTGGCAACACCCTCTTTTTCGCAGCCAGCGACGCAGGTAATGGAAGCGAATTATGGAAGAGCGATGGAACTGCCTCAGGCACGGTAATGGTCAAGGATATCAACAGTGGAAGTGACAGCAGTTCTCCTGGTGAATTCAAAGCCTTTGGTAACACCCTCTATTTCGTAGCCGACGACGGAACCAACGGAGAAGAATTGTGGAAGAGCGATGGAACTGCCTCAGGCACGGTGATGGTCCAGGATATCTACAGCGGATCTGATGACAGTAACCCCAGCGATCTTACAATTCTTGGCAACAAGCTCTATTTCCGAGCCGACGAAGGAACCAACGGACGAGAATTGTGGATTTTAGATCCAGCCGATCTCACCGGACTGAGCAGCGGCTCAGGCAGCGGCTCAGGCGGCGGCTCAGGCTCATCGAATCCCTCAACCTTTGCTTATGCCAACAGCAAGTTGGCTACTGGCTACGATCATACGTGTGCCATCCTTGACAACGGCGATTTGAAGTGCTGGGGACGGAACTCCTATGGGCAGTTGGGCAATGGTGGTCACTCAAACGCCCACCTTAACACACCTCCATCCACCGCGATTGACCTCGGAACAGGCCGAACAGCCGTTGCGTTATCTCAATTCCACCACACTTGCGCCATCCTTGACAACGGCGATTTGAAGTGCTGGGGATTGAACGACTACGGACAGTTGGGCGATGGTGGAAGTAGTGTCACCACCAATTCACCTTCATCCACGCCAGTTAACCTCGGCAGTGGCAGAACAGCAGTTGCGGTGTCTACTGATAGGTACAACACCTGCGCCATCCTTGACAACGGCGATTTGAAGTGCTGGGGACGGGATCAATACGGACAGTTGGGCGATGGTGGATCAAATCCAGGCACCGACCTCAACGCACCTTCATCCACAGCAATTGACCTTGGCTCGGGCCGAACGGCAGTTGCGGTATCTTCTGGATATCTACACACCTGCGCCATCCTTGACAACGGCGACCTGAAGTGCTGGGGAGGCGACTCCGACGGACAGTTGGGAGATGGTGGGAGCAACACGCAAACCCTCGAACCTTCATCCACGCCAGTCAACCTCGGCAGCGGTAGAACAGCCGTTGCGGTGTCTGCTGGAACCTCCCACACCTGCGCCATCCTTGACAACGGCGACCTGAAGTGCTGGGGGGAAAATGGTCAGGGGCAATTGGGCGACGGTGGCAATTTTAACACTAATGCGCCTTCAGCCACGCCAGTCAACCTCGGTACGGGTCGAACGGCTGTTGCGGTGACTGCTGGAGAGTATCACACCTGCGCCATCCTCGACAATGGTTCTCTGAAGTGTTGGGGACATGACTCCTGGGGACTGTTGGGCGATGGTGGAAGCAGCGCCAATACCAACGCACCTTCAGCCACGCCAGTCAACCTCGGCAGTGGTAGAACAGCCGTCGCGGTATCTTCTACATATGGGCACACTTGCGCCATCCTTGATAACGGCGAGGCGAGGTGTTGGGGGAGGGACAACTACGGACAGTTGGGCGATGGTGGAAGCAACACTGATCAGGGTTCACCTGTTGCGGTTTCTGGCAGCAACACCTGGGATTCCTCAACCGGACTGAGCAGCGGCTCGGGCAGCGGCTCAAGCGGCGGCATTACCAACGTCACCGGGGCAACATGTACGGTTTCACCGGCACTGCCAACCGGCTTGAATATCGACAGCAGCACGTGCACAATCAGCGGCACACCTTCAGTTGCAACAAGTAACACAACTTACACAATTACTGCAGTAATCAGTGGAATAACCTACCAGACAAGTGTTTGGCTATCTTCAGAAAATTATCAACTCACGCCGAGCGTCGAAGGTGCTGACCTCTATATTGGTGAAGCGATGACTCCAATTACCTTCAGTCATTCATATCAGATTCCACAAGGTTATGTGACCTCAGGAAATAACTCAACTTGGTATTTGCAACCAACCCCAAGTTCCCAGGTATCTGTCCTGCCCTGTTATCAACCGAATATGGTCGAAATGGGCGACTATTATCTGGCTGAGTGCGAGGATGATTTGAGTATACTTGACTTCAACGCTGGGACTCGGACAACGATAATAGCTAATGCTCACCCCTACAATCATCAGACCAACTCCAAACTATTGTGGTCTGTTGAGGCAGACGGAACAAGGTACTACATGTTGCAAAACGGTTCGATGTACGAGTTTGATGAAGTAGCAAGAGATTTGGTTTACATCACCTCTATTCAATCATTAGGAGCGCAAGGAATGCAGTTCACCTCCTCTACTAGTACTTGTTTTGATTGTTTACCGGTGTTGAATGATGAATTCTACTTCCACTTAAGGGCATTTGGCGGTCAAAATCAAATATGGAAATCCGACGGAACAGCCAGTGGCACTGTTCCAGTTGCCAATATTAGTTCCACTTCTATGGTCGGAGATGATTATTTACCATTCGTGTACAATGGTGAAATTTACTATAGTGATTTTGCGAGCGGGACAACTACCTTGTCAGCATCCGATGGTACTGTCTCCGGAACACGCATAGTCCATCAAG
>FUFK010048096.1_pt1 | contig 12700 bp, 28 predicted proteins | sample 1021851 | NCBI WGS metagenome assembly FUFK01 (sample SAMEA51879418, study PRJEB19060) | metagenome | reverse complement strand
ATAGACACAGACACCTTCATTTCCACTGGAGATTATTATATATATCTAACAATATTATTAGATATACTAATAAGCCGTCGAATCGTCTGTGGTTGTTTTATACATAAGTAGAAAGTTCCAGTGGAAACAAAGGTGTGTGTGTGTTAGAAAAGGTATGGAGTGTTCAATGTAGCCCAACCGATAGTTTCTCAAAATGTTTGTCGAAAGTCTACGAGAAACTTAAGCTCGTCCGTAGTTCTCCTACGACTCTATTCTCCATAAGTGTCTATAAGTCCGTTCCTTAAAAGGTTAAGCTATACGCTTTCCTAGGTGACTTACTTTGATTTCTATGGCTTTAGAATGACCTACAACATATATCATACTATCAGTATGGCTGTAGCCTTTCCTGCCGTGTCCTTGTCTAGGTCTTTCCCATATACCTAATCTCTTGTGGTGATTAGGATGGTAGTCTTCTTTCATTTGGCTTAGCCATCTATTTGCGACAGCAAGCGAATTAACCTGTACCATTCTGGTTGCCATCACTTACCATCCAGTTCATCTTTAACAGCTCTTAACGCTTGCGTAAGGAATATCTTTGCACGTCTCATTTCTTTGTCATGCATATCCATAGATTTCTCTAGGTCCATTGCAACATCATCAGGAATGCTGTATGTAGTTTCTATATCTGCTCTAGCAGACTCGAAGTTCTTTGCGGTAGGAGTAGTAGCGCCAAGCTTGATTGTTACGGTTTTAATCATTTTTTTCTCCANTCTTTTTCTATTTCAATCTGTCTTTTAACTTCTAGTATTTGTGTAGTATACTTGTTATATGTTTGTATAACTTTATACTGTTCGTAGTAGTTAGATTGTTTCTTTAGGTAATGAGTATAATGTTCTTCTAGTTCATCAAGACTCATGTTGTTTCGCTCTTCGATTGAGAGTATAGTAAACTTGTTAGGTTTAGCTTGCTTCTTTTGTGTCTTCTTGTTGTTTGACATACTTTAAGACATACAATATCATATATAAGGTTATGGGAGGGTCATTTTTGACACTTTTCCTATGGGTTAAATACATAGCCTGCAGTACCCAAAAATGAGTAGCTACGCGTTTTTGACTGTTTACTCATAAGAAAGTACATAAAAACACATATAGAAACTTATATATAGCAAGGTCTACAATGTAGGTATATGTCAGAAAGTCAAAAGACAGATATAAGCCAGAAACAAGCCTACGAATTGTTAGACGCATTCTTAGAGCAACTAAAAGAATATGTTCTTTATGAGGATATACATATGTATTGCGATGAGCCAATACTAGAGTATGATAGTTATGGCGACGAGCTAACAGTAACTATCAATAAAGAAGGATATGATATTGATTATATAGATTTAGATATGTACATTAGAGAAGGGTTACCTCAATACTTTAATGAAGAATCAAGCGAGGAAGAATAATGTCCTATAACGGATGGTCAAATAGGGAAACATGGTTAGTAAACCTTTGGTATAATCCTGAATCAATAGAGGATGTTGAAATGATTAAAGAAGTACTTGAGGAAGAATATTATGATATGGAGGGTTTTTGGTCTGATATGATTAACTTTCATATTATAGACTGGACACAGTTAAGACAACACTTTCAAACTGAAGCTGAGATAGAGGCAAATTTTGAGAATCTATTAAAAGCAATAAAAGGTGAATAAATGCAGATAAATAGATTCGATAAGTTACACGAATTATCCGCGAGAGCGATTGATAGTGGTGAATGTTCACATGATACATATTTACTAGCATATGCGCTGTACTCATTAGTAGATGCGACAAGTCAAATAGAACACGCAATAGATGATAGTACAAATATTTTGAAAAAGATAGAAGGCCATTTACATCATATGAATTTAGAAAGGTGGAATAAATGAAGGACTTTCATAAGGAATATATAAGAATGCAGTTTGAAAAGATAACAAAACAAATAAACAATTCTTATCTCCGTTTACAGGCATTAGAAGAATATATTTTAGAGGATGCTGAATAATGTCCGAACCTGAAATACCAATATTTCTTTTAGATGAGGAAACAATACGCGAGCTTGAGGAAATGGGGCTTCTATAAATGGGCGGTTTAATGAGTTGGGAAAGTGCTAAACGGGAATTAAAAAGTTTCTACAAAAATCCAGAAATGGAGCTATCAAGCATAAATAATGATAGTAGTTCTTATATACTACCACATACATGTACATATATGGAACAAACCAGAAAACAGTTTGAAAAGCCTGTAAAATACGAAGCNAGATATAGAGTCATGAACCTTAATGATAATTATGGTTTAGATTCTGATGGTAATAAAACCTTAAGCGACGACTACGACTTTTGGAGTAGGTCCGACGCTCTTAAGGTACTACGTCAACATATGTGGGACGAATACCGTATGTTTGGTAATAAGCTAGATATGGACGCTTTCAGCGTTGATTCTATCGGCTGGTACACTGAGGTAGAATAATGAGTATATCAGAACATGACGAAACGGGAGAGAATGTAAAACGTCATCCCGACGCGGCACACGTTTCTACTATTGTTAGTATGAAACCGCGTGTTGTAGTCCCTAAAGAAATGCTAAACGGAGATATCACGACAAGAATAGAATTAATAAGAAGATGTATAATATTTTTAACTAATGATATAAAGTCAAAAGAAGATAGTGATAAAGCATGGAATACCATAAGCCAGTCATTGAGTTATCTAAGTGCAAAGGATACTATGATTAAGTATTGTGAGGATAATAATCATGTGGTGTAATTGGTGTCATGTAGAAGACAGTCTACAGACTGTAACCTTCTGTGATAAATGTTGGGAGGATTTACATACATTTTAGAATAGGAATAAATCGTTTCGGTATAGATAAGCCCTGTTAGACTTCGCATGCGCGCGTACCATAACGGGGCCCCTATATATACTTATGTATGCTACCCATTATTGGGTGGGGCTACTCAAAAGCGAGTAGAATATCGGAAATGCTAAGGGTTAAATAATCATCATTATTATTCAAAAAACACTAGAAATATTCGTGCTACTCAAAAAAGAGTAATAGGGCCTTTCGGCCCCACCTCCCAAGTTTTTGTTTATTTGTTTGTCACCTCCTTAGGTAGTTCCCTTGTCACTCCCTCGCCCCTCACAGTTTTAGACCTCTCTTTCCGAATAGGTCAAATTCGTGTTGGTTGTATGCTATCACTTCACCTTTGCTGTCAGTGATTTCCTCAGTGACTCTTAAATCAAACACGTCATATCTGTGTTCTTTTTGCCACTCATTAGGATGTTCGTTTCTAACTAGTTCGATGCCTACAACGTTGTGTATGCCGAGTCTAATGCCAGACCCGTTTCTAGTCTCGCCAATNTTGGCGTATACTTTCTTACGGCTAATGCGGTTTTTTACCATGAATANNCCTAGGCATATGAGTATATATAGTTTACTATGCTACCCAAAAGTGAGTAGGAATGCCCAAATTGCAAGGGTTAAATAATCATCATTTGTATTCAAATTGCTATTAATAAAAACCTAGCAATTGGTTTTTTCGTTTGGTTTTTTTCGTTGGTTTTTTTGCTACTCAGTTTTGAGTAGGCTAGGACCTAACGAGTTTACTTACACCTACAATCTTGAAGGTACCACTCTTTTGGGAAAAATGGGTTTTCTGTCCAATTACTTTTAACAGTTATGAACGGCTGACTACATTCAGTACATTTGACTTTCTGCATAATAGGCCAGTGAGTCAGGCTATATAAGCTTATGCATGAATAATTATACATACATATTTACAAGCATACTTTTATAAGCACAGCCCTATTCCTAGAGTATGGACAACAACCAAACCATACAACAAATAGAAAGCCAGGTTGCCGAATTACACAGGCAAGCACTGTTCAAAATGAACGCAAGGTATGACGAGTTTGAAGACTTTGANGCTGANTATCCTAAGGGATGTATAGGCGACCCTGAGAGCCTGACAAACGAAGCATTAGTAAGAGCTTATAGTAATGTGTTAAACATCATAAGGGGCAAGTAAAAATGATGACAAGAAAACACTTTATAGCTATAGCAGAAATTCTAAAATCTAGAAACGCTGATGAAAATCTAATAAGAGATTTTGCGTTATTATGTTTAGATGAGAATCCTAATTTTGACTATACTAAGTTTGTCAATGCTTGCAAGGGAGAATAATGGCACATAACTTAACAGATGAAAGGCCAGCATCTAGAAACTCAATACTTAGAGGTAAACGCGCAGAATGGTATGTTCAAGGCGAATTAGCAAAATATGACATAGAATCTAAACGATTAGATTTTGTCTATGATTTGTTATTGCCTGAGTATGATTATAAGATAGAGGTTAAATGTTCTAAAATACATTTAAGGCCTGAAGGTGTCAACACTAAACAAATGGGCACTCCTTTTTACTCATTTAAATTTAATGAGAATCAAATAAAAAAAGATGATGCTTATGATTGGGCCGTTTGTGTAGGATATGATAATAGAAAAAATGTTAAGGACGTTTTTATAGTTCCACAACCATATATTGCACATAATGGTAAACTTTTTTTACAAATAAATATTAGGCCTAGTCAAAAACTAGAATGGCAAGGCGATTCATTCACTAAGTTTGAAGTAAACAAATATCTAAATCTTGAAGACATTTTTAAGCAAGACAATGCAATTACTTTCAAACAAAATAAAACCAGACATACAAATAGACTTATTAGATTTGGTAAAAGGTATGAAAGAAAACTAGTAAAGGAAATTGATAATTATCTAAAAGAAGGTAATTCTATTGATAAAGCATCTAAGCACTTTAAATGTGCATGGAAGACAATAGTAAGAGCTATTGTAAAGTATAAGCTGAATCATAGAATCCCTAAAAGAGGTGAACACCTAAAGAGTAAAGATTAACACGGTTGGCTTCCATGAAGCTGGGCAACTTCTAAAACTGCCTAATATATAGTATTTTTAAAACTCTTCCACTCATACATGGTCAAGTGTATATATAAAGATTTGTATGCATTATGATATATGAGAAAATATGCAAAAGCTTATATAGGCACTGCGCCTGTCTAGTAATATGGAAGTCTACGAAATCGACAACTTCATGAGCGAGCTTGACCTACAAGTGTCAGAACACATAGAAAAAACAGCCATGCTAAGAGAGGCCATTGAAGCCGCTCAAAGCATCCTGGAGGACCTAAGGGACCAGCTCGAATAAACAGCTCGTAAAACGTCCGCCAGAACGAAATCTGGCCCCTTGGCTGAGGGTATCAGCCACTATTTTTTTACCCCCACCAATCATGTACTAGGGTACCCTGATTTCTACAGGGGGTAGGTAGTCTATAAATTTTTTATATTTTTCTACCAACAAGTATATAAGGAGGTACATATTGTGTGATATATGACAAACAAATCAAGTGAATCTACCAGGTACATGATACAGGTAGGAACGAACAGATTTAGGCGAGAGACATGGGAAGGCATGAAGGACATATGTGCTATAGAGGGCACACGATTGGCAGATGAGATATGGGCTGCATTGGATAGGCACGTTAAGGATTATGCAATGAGGCAGAAGGGGCAGTTAGTTGGAGATGGCAGAGTTATGATGGATAGGCCAATGACTACGGCACCAGAGGGGCATGGTAATGTGTTTGATGAGGTTGTGGACAAGGTAGTTAAAGAGGCGCACGATAATGTAGTAGAGGAGGTAGTAGATGCCGAGAAAGAAGATACAGGACGTACCGAGCACGGAAGAGTGGCAGACAGCAATATGTTTGGAAGTTACAAACCATCTGACAAGAGAGTATGGTAAAGGAAAAAAAGAGTTACACGACGGAGGATAAGCAGGAGGCTATGGGTTTGTATTTGCGGGGGCATGGCAATACGGATATAGCTAGAAAGATGAATGAGCGGTATAATTACAATATGACGGCTAAGACGATTAGTCGTTGGGCAGCTAAGGGTGGCTGGGATGAGTATCGCAATCAGGTTGAGATAGACTTGATAGAGCACACCAAGAAGACGGTAGTTGGTGATATGGCAAAGAATATGCATGAGTTAGAAGAGGCACGTCAGACTTTTATGAGTAATTTGCGTGATGGCAGGGCAGAGATACGCGGTCATGAGTTTGTTAAGATGACAGAGGTATTGGGCAAGCTGCAGGATTTTGAGCGAGACAAGGAGGAGATGATAGCTAAGATTAATCATTGCATACAGGGGGCATTGAAGGATGTTGAGATGGACAAGCGATTGAGTCAGCAATTTTTGCGGGCATATATTGCAAGATTAAGAGGCGATGAAGAATGAAGAAAAGAAATGGATTGAGTGATAGTCACGTGGCAGGTAAGAGAAACCACACGTTTACGAAGGCAGATATAGAGCGGGAAATCAGATATATGGACATACGTGCATATTGTTTGAAGAAGATGAAAAACACGCAGGAGTTTAGAGATAAGCACTGGCAGGTTAATGATGACAACTTGAAGGTATATATGCAGGGCATCTTTGATGCTTGTGATGACTTTCTTGGTTGGTGTGAGGGGAGGATAGACCAGTGACCAATTATGATGGTTGGACTGTGGTGTTGCATGAGATGATTATGCANATTCAGAANTTTGTGGATAATAATCCGATGGAGTATGAGGGTAAGGAGTTAGAGGCATACACGACGGGTTTGGGTATGGTGTCGGTTCTTGCTAGGCAGATGATACGCGACATACAGCGGGAGAAAGCAGATGTGGAGGTGTAAGGCTTGTGGTATGGTAGTGACACCAGTAGATGTAGAGGACCACGGGTCGTTTTGCAAGGAGTGTCGCAATGAGTAGTTTTTTGGCATTATTTTTGATAGTGGTTGCATTTATCGCAGGTTTTTGGCTTGGCGTAAATACATACAGGGAGCAGTTGAAGAAGCAGTTATGAGAAAGAAGCACGCACCTAGTGAGGTACATCATATGACATTGTGTGGTCATGAGGCAACTCCGCAGGAGTTTCGCAAGATGAAGGAGATGGACCCGAAGTACATAAATTGTAAGCGATGTTTGGGGTTGTTAAAATGAAGGAATGGTTTGAGACTTTGGATAGTACTAAGAAGATGGTTGTAAATTATCTTAGAGATTACCCGCATACGCGGGACAGCGATAAAGAGCTGTTTTTCATGATACTTAGGGATTACTATCGCGCGATACCTGTAGAGCAAAGAAGCCAGCCAGAAGAGAGTTTTTTGAGTGATTTGTACTTACTTGTTAAGTATGCACCAGATAAAGGCACAGTAAGTCGTATGCGTAGGAGGATTCAGCATGATGACGGGGTTTTCTTGCCTACGCCTGAGGTAGCAGAGATACGAGATAGTATGGAAAAGAAATTCAAGGAGTGGAGCAAATGAAGTGGAGATTTAATTGTTTTTTGTGTGGTGAGCGATGGGAACAGGAGCACCGCAATATTGATGAGGAGCATTTTATTTTCAGTAAAAAGAAGGAAGGTCGTCCTATGTTAGATTGTTATCGATGTAAGATGGATATGATATATACGCCATTGATGGGGGAGTTAGTTGGTAACCGTGGGTGATTATCGAGATAGAGTGATTCACAAGTACATGGGCAGGTCTTTTTGGACGATGTGTGGCCGTTATGTGGATACGACAGAGGGTTTGATGAATGTGACAGCCACTGACAAGGACCATGAGGTAAACTGTTTGGCTTGCAGGAGNTNTATAGATGAGTAAACANGANCANAGAAACAAAATAAGTAGAATGTTAAGAACAAGCAACAGGAATCGCAACGTNTTNCGTTGGGGTAAGGGTGAGACTAGAAACCACATATANACTAAGTTTGAGATATGTATGCAGTTAAAGGANTGGGGTCACGAGTTTTACACAGANGCNATNTTTGAGCCGTCAGGATTNCGNGCAGATGTNATAGATGCNGACACAGGTATTGTGTATGAAGTGCATAATACGGAGCCGACTGACAGTTTGGTACGTAAGGCACAGAACTATCCGCTAGAGGTACGTTTTGTGGACGCAAACATAGATTTTGAAGAGAAGATGTTACTATGAATAACAATTTTGAGAAAGATTTAGCTGATGGGCAATTAGGCGAAAAGGCGGTTAGACATTTTGTCGAGACGCGATGGCACAAGAAGTTTATCACATATGGTGACACGTCGGCATTTGACATAATGTTTCAAAACAATCGTCAGAATCCCGTATTTTTTGAGGTNAAGACAGATTTNTTTGAGAAAGATTGGGATAANGGNGGTACAGGTAANATGGCAATCGAGTACAAGTGTCGTGGTAAGCCGAGTGGTATNAGGACAACCANGGCAGATTGGTTNGCATACTACTTTCCTAACTTAAGTAAGAATCATTTATGGATAATTCGCATGGACAAGCTTAAAGAATTGATAAAGGAGAACAAATTTAAGACAGTAGATGCGGGAGAAACGTATTATGACAATGATGAGAAGGTTGCTAAGTGTTATTTGATACCTCGGTTTGATTTTCGTGGTTATTTTACAGTAAGTACGTTTGACGGACAGGAGTGGTTACCATCATTAGACTGATTAAAGATGGCAAAGTTATAGAGGAGACAAACGACTTGCATTATATACACGAACAACTTATAATTCATGACAAAGATGTTAAAGACATAGTGATAACTATACGCAAAATACAAGTAATGGACAACAGCAAATACATCACGCAGGCAATCGCAGGTGCGTTGGAGATAATGAATGACCAGCCGCTTACTTTGAATGAGTTTATAGATGAGGTAATGCGTGACTATATGGAGCAGGAGCCAGGGACTTACGTTCCTTTGGGCGATATGCATGACCAGTGGGAGGAGAATTTTAACAAGGGAGAGTTTGCTTCTATTATTTGTGCACGTGGTCACTTGAAAACGACATGGGGTTTGTGTGTATTGGCATATATGATGCACAAGCAGCCAAACTTCAGGGCTTTGTATATATCTGCGACCTTGGAACAGGCTTGGGACAAGCTTGAGCAGTTTGAGGAACTGTGTAAGCGGTCTTGGCGTCTTAGTGCTTATCTTGAAAAGTCAGATGATAAGAAGGTGACAATACGTAAAGGTGCTAAGCGATTTAACAATGGAAGTAGAGTGCATGGTGCAAGTATAGGAAAGGCACTGGAAGGTCCTCACGTACACATGATTATCTTGGATGACGTTTTGCAGGAATTTCCAAACTTGACGGATGAAAAGGTAATCCATTATGTACAGAGAGTTGTGATGCCAATGCGACTTCCTAATTCTAAGATGTTGCTTGTAGGTACTCAAAAACGAGTAGGTGACATAACAGACTGGGTATCTGAGAGTAAAGAGTGGAATGTGGTAAGACATCCAGCTTTGTTAGAAGATGGTACGCCTAGGTGGCCAGAGTATTGGAATCAAGAAAGGTTAGACAAAGAAAAGGAGACAATGGGAAGTCGGGCTTTTGAGTCTGAGTATATGTTAAATCCGTTGGACCCAGAGTCTGCAGTTATTCCGTATGAGGTTTTGAATCGTTGTTTGGATGAGAATCTTGATATGGGTCTTCCAGACTATACGGACGAAATAAGCGTCGTTATGGGCGTTGACTTGGCTGTGGGTATGAACAGTCAAAATGATGAGACAAGCTACGTTATTGTGGCTTATAATAAGAAAAATGAGCATCGTAGGTTACTATACAGTTGGACAGGCAAGGTAATGGCACAGGGTTCGGGTTGGTTAGAGACACAGGTGTTGAAGATAAGAGAGTTAGCGAAACGTTTTAATCCAGAAACGATTATGATAGAATCGAATGGGTATCAGAGGTTGGTTGTCCACAGTGCGTCGGATTTGGCGGGCTTACCAGTCGAAGGACACAACACGGGCAGAGAAAAGCACAGCCATGACGTGGGCATACCTGGGTTGGCCTTGGAGTTTGAGAAGGAGAGATACTCGATTCCGTGGCAAAAAGAAATAAGGGAAGCAAGTAGACCAGGGCCTAGAAAGTTGACGGATGGATTGAGTCGTTTGGTATATGGAAAAAATGGAAGGTTAGAGGGTCACACACCTGATGCGGTGATGGCTTTGTGGATGTGTGAGTTAGCTATCAAAGGCATGAACAAAAAGGGTCTTGCATTTGTTGGCTGGGATTACATATAGAAAAGTTTATATACATAAAGCATATGCATGACATCCAACCATTTATGAAAAAGCGAACAAGGTTGGAAATTTACGGAATAAGTAACGACACTAAAGAAAGTTTAAAAGAGATTGCTAAGGCTGAGAATGTTCCGACTGGAGTTTTGGTAGAACCTGTGCTTAGAAAATACGTCAAGGAGTATAATGGCAGATAAGAGAACTAGGTATAAGATTCCAAAGGGCGTAAAGAAAGAAGCTTTGGATGGTCGTGATTTACGTCAGATGCATGGGTATGGTGGTGGTAAGGTGACAAAGATGATAAACCGTAAGTTACGTATGCAGAAAGACATAGGTTATGATACGGCAGTTAAGGTTGACACATATTTTAGAAGGCATGAGAAGGTAGACCCGCCTGCTAAAGGTTTTGGTGACAGGCGTAATCCTAGCAAGGGTTATGTTATGTGGAAGCAAATGGGTGGTGATGCGGGTCACAGGTGGAGTAAGTCATTAAAGAAAAGATTAGACTTGCTACAGAAAACAGAAAGGCTTAATAAGATAATGAAGACATTGGAGGACATACATGGCATGGTACGATAGGATAATTGGACGCAAACCGATTAGAAAAATGTCTGCGTTAGAGGAGATGATAGCGCATGATACTAATCAGGTGATAAAAGAGGCAAGGACTCCTGTGTATTCTGCGATGGGAACAAATGCGCAATATCAAGAGTCGATATTACCTCCGATAGACCAGAGGTACCTTGAGCAGCTAGCAGACCGTTATTCGCATTTAAGGACGGTTATTTCGCGTATTGCTTCGCAGTCAGTAGCAAAAGGCTGGGAGTATCATGCAATAGGCGACACTGGTGACAAAGAAGAGAGAAAAATATTAGAGACATTACTTAGAGACCCGACAAGAGGAGATGCAGACATATCAGGTATGGAATTGTTTAAGGCAATGATAAGACAACTTGAGATATTTGATGATGTGTGGGTTAGTATTGTTTATGACCGTGTAGAAGGCGGTGAGATGAAAGTTGTCAAGCAGCTTTGGGTAGAAGATGCAAAGCACATGAGGTTTCATGTAGATGAGTTTGGCAGATTTAAGGATGACATTTATTTTGATGTAATAACTAGAAAGTTTGTAGGCCAAGGTGAAAAGACAGAAGGTGGTATTCCTGCTGCAAAGATGGCATATTTTTATGATTTAGGTGGAGATAGTGACAAAATACCTTTTGCACGTGATGAGATTATACATTTTAACAAATACAGTGCGACAGCCAGATTGTATGGACAGTCGCCAATTATGGGTCTTTCTAAAAAAATAGAAACCGCTCTCGCCATTGAGAACTTCCAAAACAAAATCTACAAATTAGAGAGACCACCTAAGGGTTTCTTGGATATTCCTGGCCATGATGAGGAGAGTTTGAATCGATTGGGAGAATACATTGCAGAGGAAACAAGGCGTAATCCTAACTTTGTACCAATCATAAGTAGTAGGGGAGAAGGCACAGGTAGCGGTCAGGCTAAGTTTGTGCCTGTTATGCCTAACATGGATGAGTTGATGGCACTGCCATATATGGAGCGCATCAACAACGACATAAACGCAGCGTATGGCGTTATGCCAATCATAACAGGAAGTACAGCAGGCGTAGGTGGATTGAATGCAGAGGGTGAACAGGTTAGTATATTTGACAGAACTATATTAGAAACGCAGAAATGTATTGAGATGGGTTTCTTTAAGCCGTTGTTAAAGATAATGGGCATAGAAACTTGGAAGATAAAGTTTGCAGATATAAATGTAAAGAACGAGCAACAGCATTTGGCAAATATGTTACAGAAGGCAAACATAATTACAGTACTTAACAAGGTAGGAATAGAGGCAACTCTTGACAAAGATGGCAATCTTAAGTTACCAGACAATCCTACTGTAGTTGCGCCAGAGGGTAAACCAGAGGTAGGGGCTGTAAAACCGTGAGTAGTTGTAAAAAGTGTATGCGAGGTCCAATGTCTGTGCATATATTGAGCAATGGCTTTTGTCAGGGTTGTGCAAATGAGTTATCTTGGAAACAAGGTGACAGAGTGGCACGTGAACAAATGGCTAAGAGGCAGCGTGTTGCAATGTTTAAACAGGGTGAGAGAATAGTTAAGAAAAAGTGGAAAGAAAAATACGGTGATGCTTCTATAGAAGAAGTCTTAGGTCATAAATAATGGCTATAGAATTTGACGATAGTGAATGGTTTCCTTTAATTAACTTTTTTAAAAAACAAGACAACTGGCAAATGATTTTAGAAGAAGCGGGAGAGACAATTGCAGAAGAAGCAAGAGAAGACGCGATTGAGATATTATATTCTCAAGTAAACAATGTCAAAGGTTCTGTTGGAGACAGCATTGTAGCATTTGCAGCACCAGAAGGAGATAAAGTTTCTATGGGTTTACAATCAGACCATCCAGCAGCAGATATGATAGAATACGGAGGTCTTGTGCCTGCTGAACCTTTTGACCCTAAATCTGCATTACCTAATATTGACGATTATGCAGATGACGTTTTTGCATATTCTAATTATAT
>FUFK010042244.1_pt1 | contig 12701 bp, 22 predicted proteins | sample 1021851 | NCBI WGS metagenome assembly FUFK01 (sample SAMEA51879418, study PRJEB19060) | metagenome | reverse complement strand
CTTCATGATGGATCACATCTGAAAGTTTCAACGTCGTATCGTGCAACCATAACGGAAGCAAATAAAGAAGCGGCGTTTAACTGGCTTCGTGAGAATGGACTAGGGGATATAATCAAAAACGAGATATCCGTATCCTTTGGTCGCAACGAAGATAACAAGGCGGCTGATTATGCCGAACTTGCGAAGGGTCAAGGGTTCCAACCGACACAAAAGATGAAGGTAGAGCCCATGACTCTGAAAGCGCTAGTCCGTGAGCGTATTGAGGCAGGTAAAGAAATGCCAACGGAAATCTTTGGGGTTTTCTCAGAGAATAAAACAACAATAAAAAGGAACAAATAAACATGAACCAAGTAGCAACGAAGAAAGAAGGAGCATTAGCAACAAACTTATTTGAAGCTGATGCAAACAAGGGCTCTCAGAACATTTCGCAAGATGATCTTGCGTTACCCTTCTTAAAAGTTTTGGGGCAATTATCTCCAGAGGTAAATAAAACTCATGGAAAATATGTCAAGGGGGCAGAACCTGGCAAGATAATTAACTCAGTAACAAACGAACTGTTTGATGAGGTGCAAGTCATTCCTGTTTTTTATAAAAGACAGTACGTAGAGTGGCAAGACAGAGGTGCCAGCACTGGCGCTCCTGTTGCTATTCACGAGGCAGATAGTGACATCATTAGTCAAACAACTCGTGATAAATCATACAAGGATAGATTACCAAATGGTAATTATCTTGAAAACACTGCGAACCATTTTGTTATACAAACTGGTGATACGCCAACTACAGCGTTGGTTTCTATGAAAGCTACACAATTAAAAGTTAGCAGAAAATGGAACTCAATGATGATGGGTATTAAAATGCAGGGTAAGAATGGTTTATTTACACCGCCAACATATAGTCACATTTACACGTTAAAACCTGTTCAAATGTCTAACGACAAAGGAACATGGTTTGGTTGGGATGTAGCCAAAGTTGGTCCAGTGAAAGACGCCGGTATCTATAACATGGCAAAGGAATTTGCTGAGCGTATAGGTAAAGGTGAGGTGCAAGCACAACCAGAGAATCAAGAAGTTAAAAAAGCTTCAGTAGATTTATAATATCCTAGGTAGTGGGCGCCGAAGCGAGAGGGGAAGCGCCCACTTAACTTATTATGATAGATAAATTTATTAAAATATTCGAAGGTTTAGAGCGAGCATACGGTCAGTTCAAAAAAGAAAATAACAGAATATCTTTAAAAGTAGAGGGCCGACCTTGGGTAACTAAAAAACCTGTAACTAAAGAACTTTGGGAAAACCACTTACAAGGTGTGGGACCTAACTTAGGTATATTTCCTCTCAAAGATGATGGCACCTGTAAGTGGGGAGCTATTGATATTGACGACAATAACTACGATTATCAAGATTTATTAAACAGAATTAGAAAACTAGACTTACCACTAATAGTTTTTAGATCAAAAAGTGGTAGAGCACATGTATATATGTTTATGAAAGACTTCTCCTCTGCAGAAGAAGTTCAATTAGTAATGAAAAAATTTGCAGCCAAACTTGGTTTAGGTGACATATTAGATAGAATATATCCATTACAAACAAAAATAAGTGAGGGTGATTTTGGTTCTTGGCTTAACATGCCGTACTATAATCACGAAGAAGGAAGCACGTTTGCATATAAAGATGATTTTTCTTCGGCATCAGTTGATGAATTTTTTGAAATGCATGACAAGTATGTTCAAACAGATCTTACACAATATTTAGTAGAAGAAGTACAAAAAGAAAAAAAACCAAAACAAAAAACTATAGAAGACTTTTTTATACCTTGTGTAAAAAATTGTTTAAAAGAAAATGGAAAGATTCCATCTGTAAACAGGAATGAATTTTTATTACATATGATGGTATGGAGTAAAAAAGCTGTAGAGAAAGGCATAACTAAAATTGATGCATACAGTAAAATGGATGAGAAAACATTATTAAAAAATTTTAACAAAGAATTTTTAGAAGATCCTTTGGCTGAACATGAGATAGAAAAAACAATATTTAAAAGTGCAGACAAGAACTATAACTACTCTTGCAAAAAACCAAACATAAAAAAATGGTGTGACCCCTCTGCATGTGTAAGACACATGTGTGGTATTGCTCCAGAAAAAGCAGAAGAAATTAAAAAAGTTGAAGAAGCACTTGGTCAGATTGTGGAGTTTTGTAGCAAGCCTCCTGTGTATTATGAAAGTCTAGATGTTAAAAGCAACGATGGCGAGGGCTATCGTAGAGTTAGAGTTAAGATGTCTGGCTCTGAAATAATAAATAAAGAAAAGTATATTAATAAGTTAGCAGATGCAGGGCACTTTCCACACATAACAGTATTAGAAAAAAAACCAAAAGAATTTGTAGAGATGCAGTATGCAAGATTAGACAAAAGAATATTTGAAAAAGCTGAAAAAGAAGCAAGTGATGACTATGAATTTATTACAACATTCTATGGTTTTGTAAATCAAAACACAGTTAGCTTTGATAAGGAGCATCTATTATTAGGCACATGTTATGCAAATCAAGAAAACAAAGAACTAGATTTTAAATTAGATAGGTTCTTTCGTTATTTAAAATCACAAAAAGACAATAGTAAACCTGCTGAAGTCATTATGAAATTAAAAGAAGTGTTGGGCGCACGAAAAATTAGAGGCACAGTATTTGATAAAGGATTAGACAAAGACGTTTCTTGTGTAACATGGAGGATAACATCTGATCCAGAACAATACAAAGTCTTGGGTGATGATGCAAAGAAGATAGGACACGATGAAAAAAATTAGAATAGCAGGCCCTCCAGGAACAGGTAAAACAACTAGATTAGTTGAAATACTATATGATAATTTAAGTTTAAGAAAATATTCGCCCACAGAAATAATGGTAATATCTCATACAAACACAGCAGCGGATCACATACGTAATCAAATACAATCTTCTGAAATGATTTTAAAGTATCAGGATAAAACAAAAAGATCTATTAGATCTTTAATACTACAATCTAAAGAAACATTTAAAGAAAACGTCAGCACCATACATAAGTTTTGCAAAGACAGAGTTAAAGGTAAATCATTTTTGATGGAAGACTATGAAAATTTAATTTTAATATGGCCTATGTTTAACAAATACACATCAAACATTACATTCTACAACGTCCAACATTTATTTAAAAGTCATCCATTTTTTAAGTTTGTAAGTTTTGCAAGAGATAATGGTAAAAAATTATTAGATTATTATAGAGAACTTAGTTTTGATGAAAGAAGAGATTACAAGTATTCAATAGAAGAGCTTTTATTATTAGAAAAAAATTACCTATCATTTAAAAGTGATTCAAAAATAAACCAAAGAACATCAAAGATATTAGACTTTCAAGATATGATAGACCTTTTTTGTGAGAATCAAGAAGAGTCTGAAAGATTATGTAAAAGAATAAAAGTATTAATAGTAGATGAAGCACAAGACTCTAGCGTTATACAAAGAAAAGCAGAGTTAATCATGTCAAAGAATGTAGACTACTTCTACAAAGCGGGTGACCCGGACCAATCTATATTTGAATTTGCGGGCGCTGATCCTGATAGTTTTCACAAAGAATTTGCAAATCCAGAAATAGAATTAAAACAAGGGTATAGATGTCCTCGTGTTATAAATAAGTATTGTAAAGATATAATAAAAGATGTGTGGGACCATTATGGATACTCTAGAGAATGGAGACCCTTAGAAGATAAACAGGGTAATGTGGTTGAAGGAGAAATGCATGAGTTATCTAATCTAGAACAAGACCCTCTTGCAGATGAGTTGGAAAATAAATTGGTAAATACAAAACAAGATTTTGTTTTTACTTACAGAGGAAATGAACCTAGAGAAATGATATTATACTTGATGAAAGTAGGTGTGCCTGTGCAAGTTCCAAAAGATCAAAGAAATAAAATAAAATTTAAATATCCAACAAATGAAATAAAAAATCACAGAGAATTTATAAATTTAACAAAAGGCAATAGTGTATCTTTAACTAAAATTAAAACTATTTTAAAAAGCATACGACCAGAATATCTAGGACACAATAAAAATTTAGATGACGTTACAAACAGTAGTTATGATTTAGATTGGTTAATAAAAAATAGTTTTGTATTACCTGGTTTAAAAAATGTAACAGATTATCAAATGATAAATAAATTAGAATCATTACAAATGAAAAATTACATACGTAAGATAGTAACTAATAACAGAGACCTAGAAGACAAAAGAGTATTTTTAGAAAATATACATACAATTAAAGGTAAAGAATTTTCTAACGTAGTATTAGATTTAACACTAACAAGAGCAGAAGAATCTTTTGTAAAAAAAAGAATGAAGTTTGTTGCATGCTCTAGATCAAAGGAGGCACTATGGCTAATAAAAAGCAGAACAAATCTAAGCCTGTAAATCCATACGATACACAAATTGGAGGATCACATTATACAAAGTATGTCATACAGCCAAGTAAGTTTGTAATTGAGAATAAGTTGTTATATCCTGAAGGTTGTGCTATAAAATACATCATACGTCATCAAGACAAAAATGGTAAGGAAGATTTATTGAAAGCAATACATTTTATACAAATGATCATAGAAAGGGACTATAAGTGATACCTGAGTTATATGAAGTTGAAATAAAAAACGGTGACGTTGTTGCTGTCGACTTAGAGACACACGATCCAGACCTCAAGACTCACGGATCAGGGTCCATTATAGGTAAAGGTAAAGTTTGCGGTATTGCAATAGCCTACAATAATGAAAAGTTTTATTTTCCAATAGCTCACAAAGGACGTAACCACGATGGTAAACGAGTTTGGAAAAGTTTAAATAAAAAAATATTTCAGAATGAAAATGTTGCAAAAGTATTTCACAATGCAATGTACGACGTATGTTGGATAAGAGCTGTTACTGGTATGATGTTGAAAGGACCAATATATGATACGATGATTGCAGCGTCTGTAATAGATGAAAATAGAAACAGATATAGTTTAGATTCTCTGGCAAAAGATTATCTAAATGATTCTAAATACAAGTATGATCTAAAAGACAAAGCGTTAGAAGAACATGGTGTATCAGACCCAATGTCTAATATGCACTTACTACCTTATGAATTAGTAAAAGAATATGCAGAGCAAGACGTTAGTTTAACTTTAAGACTTTGGAACATATTTAAAAAAATAATAAAAAAACCAATAAACACTGAGTCTAAAAAACAAAAAAGTTTAGAAAACATATTTGATTTGGAAACAAGATTATTTCCGTGCCTTGTGGAGATGAGATTTAAAGGCGTTAGAGTTGATGAAGATAAAACTAAAACATTAGGTAAAAGATTAAAAGATGAACAAAAAGAAATATTAAAAATAATAAAAAAAGAAACAAATGTAAGTGTAGATATCTGGGCGTCAGATTCGATAAAACCTTTGTTAGATCAACAAAAAATAACAGATTATAAAATTACACCTAAAACAGGGCGAGCTAGTATAACAAAATCTTATTTAGAATCACACCCTAATAAATATTTAAAATTAATTGCAAAAGCTAGACAACTTGATAAACTACACAACACTTTTGTGACCAGTATTTTAAAATTTGTACACAAAGGCAGAATCCATGCAGACATAAATCAAATACGATCTGATACGGGTGGCACGGTTACAGGTAGATTTAGTATGTCTAATCCTAACTTACAACAGATACCAGCTAGAACTGAACAAGGTAATAAAATAAGAGAATTATTTTTACCAGAAGAGGACCACAAATGGGCTAGCTTTGACTATTCTCAACAAGAGCCACGTCTAGTTGTGCACTATGCATTAAAGAATAATTTTTATGGTGCAGATAAAATGGCAGAAGAGTATAACAAAAATCCTGATACTGACTTTCATGACATAGTAGCTAAAATGGCAGACATAACAAGAAAACAGGCTAAAACTATTAATTTAGGCCTGTTTTATGGCATGGGTAAAACAAAATTAGCCAAGTCTTTAGAGTTAGATAAAGATGAAGCAAAAGAATTATTTGATCAATACCATAACAAAGTCCCTTTTGTGAGGGAGCTTTCAAATGGTCTGCAAAGTTTTGCAGATGAAAATAAAAATATATTTACGTTAGAGGACAGGTTTTGTAGATTTGATAAGTGGGAATCTCGTAACAAAGAATGGAATCCAGAAAAAAATGTATTTGAAATAACAGCGTATGAAGAAGTAGATGGTGTAAAACAAATTGTAAAAAAAGTAGCAAAAGGTTTGACAAAAGAGGAGGCGCATACACAATATTTAGCAGACAGGGCGCAAAACTTAGAGTCCCCTGATCCAAACTTAAAATATTTTGAAGAGTACTATAGACCTGCTTTTACATACAAAGCATTAAATAGATTAATACAGGGATCAGCGGCAGATATGACAAAGAAGGCTATGGTAAAATTATATGAAAAAGGTATCATACCTCATATACAAATTCATGACGAACTTTGTTTTTCTATAAAGAACGACAAAGAGGCAAAGCAGATAAAAGATATTATGGAGACTGCTATTGAATTAAAAGTGCCAAACAAAGTAGATTATGAATCTGGACCCAACTGGGGCACAATAAAATGAGGTTAAACTATGGCTTATTTAAATGCAAACATACCACCAGTATATGCACAAATAAGAAGAGAGTATTTATATGATCTACAAAAACATCATGGAGAAGTTGAAGACTGTATTATATTCGGCATATCAGCTCTTACTGGAAGGAGTATACTTTGGCATGCTATTATGGAAAACGGTGCAATATTTTATCGCTTACCAATTAGCGCGTTTATTCAGAAGGGATTTAAGCCATCCGACGTGCCCACAAGAAGACTTGATGAACTACAGCTCTGGAATTGTTTTTCTTATTATCCTGCTGTCACTTCTTGGGACATTTTAGAATCACAAGCCGGTAAATATATTGGTAAAGATAAAAAATGGCACTCAGGTAAATATTTATTTACTATTGACTTTGCTCACCCAGAGGCTAACATACTAGATACTGATCATTCGGAGATCCCGCACGAACATAAGTGCGCTCACATAATTGCCCTAGACGATGGTAATTTTGCAGCACAACCAAACAATAGGTGTATATGGGACATACCTTCTTTTACCGTGAAGGACAATACCCCTGATTGGAAAGTGCAAACATCTGAATGGAACGTAGAGGACAGTAGAGCATGGCGGACAGAAGATACCGACAAGTTCTTTTATGAAATTGAGGAGAAAAAAAATGATTAAAAAATTGTGGAAAAAAATCAAAAGTTGGTTTTGGACTAAAGACTAATGACTGGGGGTTGTTATGAACTACAAGTTCACAGCAATACTTATAATTTTGTTATGTTTACTTGCGTTTTGTATGAAGCCATCACAACCGTTGAAAGTTGATACAAAAGATATTATACTTCCGCAACCAAAACCAAAATTAAATGAGTAAGAAACCTTTAACAATATCTGAATCGGCTGCTGTGCAGATGCCTATGAAAACGGTTGCCTCTCTAATTATAATTGTAGCACTCGGCACTATGGGCTACTTTCAGATTGTAGAAAGATTAAACATAGCTGACACTCGAATACAGCTAATGGAAAAAGATTTAGAAGAAAACTCAGAGTTTAGAATAAAATGGCCACGTGGACAACTAGGTTCATTGCCCGCTGATTCTGAGCAGTTCATGATGATCGAAGATCTTTATAAGACCACGGACAAATTAAACAAACATATAGAATCTATGGCTTTAAACAAAGTCAACATAGAATTTTTAAGAAAACAAATGGACAAAGTATTAGTGGACATTGAAAAATTAAAAGATGCAAACAGAGAAATGAAATATACAAACGGGAGCTCACAATGATAGAGTCTGTGGTGGCCCTACTTATGTTTATCAATGGAGAGATCAAGGAACACCGTATCCAAGATAATATGGCTTCATGTCTTCGGGGCAAGCGTGAAGCTGAAAGAACTTTTTCAGAATCCGTATCTTACAAATGCTACAAGGGTAAGGCAGAGACAGAGATCTACATGGGAGAGAAGTCTATAAAAGCATTAATATTAGAATGAAAATATCAGCAGAAATAGTTAATGGTGTCTGTCCTACTTGTGAGGAGTACACACCATTAGTTGGATTAACTAAACAATTTTACAGATGTATGACATGTGGATCTGATTTAGAGCAACATGTTAATGGTGTTATAAGTTACATACCTCACTTAACTAAAAACTCATTACAATCAAAAGTGGACGAATATTTCGATGGCAAAGAAAGCTAAAGGTTTATACACAAAAGTTGCACACGAACCTGTATTTCATAAAACTTCGATTGGACGCAACCCTAGCTTGTGCAAAATGAACAAAAGTAAGCGACGTATGTTTAAAAAATATCGAGGCCAAGGGCGTTGACAAAACAAAATAAATGACTATCCTATAGTCATGAAAGAAAAAACAATAACTATAAAAGCAAAAGGTATATCACAAAAACAGTGGTCTAATCTTTTATTAGAGTTGAATCTCGTAAGAAAAGCATGGAAACCATACGGTGTTGACTTACAATTATCTGCTCCCGGTTTACGCAACATAATAAAATGGGGAAATAAATCTGGTGCACAAATACTTAAATAAAATAGATGAAGCCGCAGTGATGTGGAATAAAACAAAAAATCCAAAGTATAAAAAACTTTGGTATAAATTAGTTAGGAGCATAGATGGACATAATAGTTTTAAACGACGGTCTGTACCAACTACTACCAGTATCAAAACAGATTCTGGATGGAATAGCGTTGACAAGTGAAATTAGCTGTCTTGATCTTTGTGATATACTTAGATTAAAATTGTCTGGATACGTAGATACGTTAAATTTACATGTCATGAATGATAACAGTGGATACTTTATTGGCTGTGTGTGTAGATAAACCTACCCTAAAGAGGGAATAAACGGGTAGGTATATGGTGAGAAATTATCTCCCCATACCATAATTATGCCATAATGTCAAATTGTGTCGACAGGTGTGCAGGTAAACTTAATATACATGCCGTACTTATTGATATCTTCACGGCCTATTTCCTCTAATTTTCTTTGTGATTCTTCATAACCAAAATGCAGACAATCATATTTAGTTTTAAATGTTTCAGGCCACTGAAAGGGTGGCATACAATCATTTGCAACACTAGAACAAATTATTAAACTCATTAAAATTTTCATTGACAATCCTATAATATCACCTATATATGGGTTATTAATATGAAAGGAAACACGCATGACAGACATGAGTAAATACAAAAATGTTTCACTAACAAAAGAAACATATGCTACTTTAGATAAACTATCAAAGGTATTATTGCCCGATGCTAAATTATCCATAGCAAAAACAATAGAAGTTTTATCAAACGAAAAAGCGAGAAAGTTAAATGGCAAAAATAAAAAAAACTAGAGTTAAAATCCATATATGTGATACTTGTCACGGTAATGGGTATGTCAGGGTTGCAAAAATTGATGGTGATCCTGCATTAGATTTTAGAGACAGGAGTGAAGTTCACCAGTGTTGGGACTGTGACTCCGAAGGAGAATTTTATGAGACGGTTACTGATAATCTTATCGATGATGGTCCTTCTAACAAATTGCACTAAACTAGATTTTGATGGGTTTAACCCTGCAACATCAACTTTAAGATGGATTATAACAAATGATGCTAAATAAAATTTTACAGTATAGAAAAGGACGAGCTTCAGGTGACAAAAAATGCTACGCGCTAAACACCTCTGAAGGTTACATATCGGGATTGCTAATACCATACCCTGAGTATTCGAGCCTTTGCTCTCTTGGGAGTACGTGCACGGAAACCAGGAGGGTTGTATGAATAAAATAACTAACGAAGACATTGCATACATAGCCGGACTCTTTGATGGCGAAGGTAGTATTTATTATGCTAGACGAAAAGAAAAAAAGAAAGCACACAATGGTGAGGGTTACAGATACTCTATGTCACAAAGAATAAGCATGGAGATAACCATGACGGATGAACATGTAATACGTTGGGTTCACGAAGTTTTAAATGTTGGAACTGTTGTTAGAAAACCTAGAAAAGGTTTACGTAAAGATGGAACTAAATATTTAATGCAGTATAAATGGCGTTGTACATTTAGAGATGCTTATCAAGTATGTAGATTGATCTGGCCCTGGTCTAAAACTAAACTAGAAAAAGTTGAAAAGATAATAGATCACTATGATCCACACATATTTGATGGTAATGTGGTAAGTATGGAACAATATAAACAAGCGATGAGTTTAGAATGAAATTAAAATTTTACATATGGTTGATGGGTTGGTCTGGTAAGTTACATGCGTGGGCATGGCGTAAACAAGCCAACATGATTAAGTATAAAGAAAAAAAAGAAGAAGAAGATTACTTAAAAGAATTAAAGAAAAAATTATGACTATAGGATATGGATTAGGTATGTTGATCATGGGTTTAATAGCAATAACCATAGGTGCCAGCGTAGCTTATTACATAATAAATAAATTAGAAAAGGAGAATAAAAATGCCAGAAAAAATTAATATACATGTGATGAATTGGGGACCTTGTGTTGTTAAAATGAAGATAACCGATGAGTTTAAAAAACAATTGTTAGATGAAGCTAAAGAAGGTGGAGAAGATTTCAGGGGTAAATTAGCAGGGATCATTGACCACGAAACAGGGTATAGTGAGGAGGCAAAGAACAGAATATTACCAAACCTATCTTTGTGTCTTGGTGTATATAATCAAGCCTTTGAACAATTTGTAAATAAAAAATTTGATAAATATCCTGAATATATATTATCCGCATTATGGATTAATTATCAGAAAGCTAACGAGTATAACCCACCACACGATCACGATGGTAAGTTGTCTTTTGTAACATATCTGCAGATACCTGAAGAATTAAAAAAAGAACATAAAGCATATATTGGTAAGAGCTGTGGACCTGGTGGCATACAGTTTTTATGGGGAGATGGACCTAGAGACTGTGTAAGCTACCAGTCATGCTTTCCTGAAGAAAACGATATGTTTATATTTCCTGCGTGGTTAAAACATTGGGTAGCCCCTTTTAAATCAGATTGTACTAGAATATCTGTAAGTGGTAACGTACATGACTCTGCGCCTATAAATAATATTGTAAACTTTGCTCCTAAATACTTGAAAGATAAAAAGAAATGATGAGTGAAGAGGATTTGAAAGAGTATCATAATATTGGTAAGCCTATCAAGTACAATGGCAAATATACCTATGTTGATGCCTCACGAATCGAGGACCAAGGAACACGGCTCTATGATGTAAATGGTTCTAGACTTCCTAGCGTAACTACGATATTAGGCGCTACCAAAAATCAACAATTCATAAAAGAATGGAAGGCTAAAGTTGGAGAGCAAGAAGCAGACAGAATCAAAAATGTATCTAGTAGTCGGGGGACAGCTATGCACAAATTCTTGGAACACTATATCCTCGGAACTGGCTACGATGATCTTACAGCGCTCGGACAGGAGGCGAAAGCCATGGCCGAAAAAGTTATTGACGTGGGTCTCACACCTGTTCAAGAATACTATGGTTCGGAAGTTACGTTATACTATCCGGGTTTATACGCAGGTCAAACAGACCTTGTCTGTTTACATAACAGTCGTGAAACTGTTGTTGACTTTAAACAAGCTAACCGTCCGAAAAAACAAGAATGGATCGAAGATTATTATCTGCAAATCGCAGCGTACGCCATGGCGCATGACTACGTTCACAAATCAAACATTGAGCAGGGAGTTATCATGGTATGCACGCCTGACCTATATTATCAAGAATTCAAAGTCGAAGGGCCTGAATTAAGACGCTATAAACATAAGTTTTTAAAAAGATTAGACATGTATCATGACCTAATTTTTAGTGAAAAGGAGAAAGCAAATGTGCAAATCAAAGAAGAAGACTTCAAAAAATAAAATAGAATTCCATGGATATTATTTTGATGGCAAAAAACTATTCTTAATGTACATGGATGAATATGGCAAAATTGTGACAAAGGAGGATAAAGATGAACGATCAGTTGTTTAGAACGCTTCTAAAAAGATACGAAGCTGAAATTGAAGATGCATTATACAAGATAAAATGCATTGAGGATCACAACATGGTAATACCAGAGCACGTTGATATTACTGGAGAGGTAGACAAGTTGTTGGGCAAGATAGGTAAAGCAGAAGAGAAGTTGTCTGTAATGAGGAAATATTATGGCGAAAANAAGGCACCAAAAGTTCTTTAAAGGTGTCGGAAGGGTGTCGGATCCGACCCCTAAAGTGTCGGACGACAGCTCTTTGTTTAGAATTATTCTAAACTGTGTCAATTTTCCGACACTTACACCTGTTTTTCCGACCCCTAAATCAGTGTTTCCGACCCCTTTCCGACCCCTAAAAGCCAGTGTTTATGCGCGTCCGACACTTCCGACCCCTTTTGGGAAAATAAAATAAAAAATTCGATGTGGTCCAATTATAACCTGTAAAGAGTCGGAGACCTGTATTATAAGATATCATGCCTAGGAAAAGACGAAAAAGAATCGCAACTGATGTATCTCCCGATATACCTTATCCGAGAGTTCGAGTGGAGTGGATTGACTGTGTCAGTGACTCGGGCTGGGCTACTGATAAAGAGTTTGATA
>FUFK010062287.1_pt1 | contig 12707 bp, 13 predicted proteins | sample 1021851 | NCBI WGS metagenome assembly FUFK01 (sample SAMEA51879418, study PRJEB19060) | metagenome | reverse complement strand
GTTCCAGTATATGTAGATGCTGTTGTGCAATCGGCTCTAAGACATTTTGGAAATTCTGGTAAAGAACTTCCACTGTCTTGATGTAATCCAGAATATACAGCACCTCCATTTTCGTAAATAGAAAACCTATCTGTTACATAATTATTAGCAGCCGTATTTATGCCTGTCTGATTACCTCTTTGACAAACTTGCATTGCTCCATTAATCGTGAGCCGTCTATTACTTAGGTTATTAGTAATATTGGCAGTACACGTTCCATCAGTATTGTTGACAGTAATAGCAGCGGTACTAGCTCCTACCCCTTTGATTGAATTGACCTTCAGTTCAGACATATTTAACTAGGTTTTGGGTTAGCGTCTTTAACCGCTTTGATGTGGGTAGCCCACGTTCCAGTTGTATCTAGTTTACCTGCAACAATATCCTTGTACAACATATCTAATTGATTAACCACACTATCATAGGCTGCTCTTCTTAAAGATTTATAAGAGTCATTCTCTAAGTCCCAAGCATCTTGTAATGCTTTTAATCCATTAGTACAATCAGCTTCAGTAGGCTTAGAACCTCCATCATGGACTATGAGATTTGAATACGTTTTATTTTTTGGATCACTAAAACCAAACCATTGTCCTATACGAACAGTAACAAGGTAATCCTCTAAATTATCTGGTCTGCCATCTCTTCTCATTATGTATCTCCTAATTTAATAAATGTTACACCAGTNAGACCCATATTTCCTGATGAAGACCCAAAGACATTATTAAGACCTTGTGATTCAAGATATTGTTTCCATCTTGTAGTAGCATAAGCGGTTATATCATATATGTCTGTAGTCACAATAGACCAATGTGCGGAATCTGAATGACCACTTGTCCATGCACTTATAGCATTGCTATAACTTGATCCAGAGTTAGTTGATATTCTTTGTATATTACCAACATAAGTTCTTGCACCGCCATTATTGTATCCACTAATAACTGATGTTACTAAATAATGTCCATTACTAGGAAAAGTAAAAACACCACTGGATTCGGTCATTGCACTTCCAAAACCACCAAAATGAGTTGCAGGAGTTTGTTGTCTAGACCAATTAGAAGTTAAATCTCCATTTGTATGATTAAAACTTGCTGTTATTCTCCAAGTATCGCACATTGTTATACCAGCAGATATGCCTGTTAATGCAGCACCAGAAATAGCTGGTAAAGCACCAGTAAGTTTTGCTGAAGCCAAAGTGCTTTGATCTGTAAGCATTGTTCCATCAGCAAGGTCAGGAAGCGTTATTACCCTATTATTACTAGTATTTGATGGGCCTTGAATACTTACTGATCCACCACCTTGAGTTGCATTTAATTTAATCTTTGCTGTCATAATTAACTTGGTTCGGTAGGAAAAGTAACAGAACTCATATTTAAATTACCATCAGAATCGAGTGTTGGCGATGAATTNGCTGGTAAATCACGCAAACTTTGACGATATGTTTTCCATGCTGTTTTTTTACTTGTAGTTAACTGTGAATCAGTAAGAACGACCCAATCACAAGCTGCTAATAATCTATTTCTTTCTCTTCTCAATAAATTCATACCTTCTGCATTATTTAATCTTATAACTTCCGCATCAATTTCTGCTTCGGTTGGTGCTGTACCACTATCTAACCATTGCAGCCCAGAATAATCTGTTCCAATCCAATTAAATTCTTGATTTGGTTTTAGACTTATAAGTGCGTGTACTTTATTATAAATCATTAGTTTGGTGCTACCTCATATACAGTAATACTGGATTGTAAATCATAGGCAGAGTTTATATGAAAATAACCATTATTAGTTTTTCCCTGTACTTTATAAGTTACTGATGTACTACCATCTTTACCATGTGTATCAAGAATAGCCATCACTATAGAACCTCCATTTTGCAAATAATTTATGGACATACTATTATCCAATCTTATGTTTTGTACTTGTTTTGATATTTCTGTACTGTCTCGTAAAAGTTTATAATAATTCGTCACGCTAAAAGTATTAAGACCTTCTGTATATCCATTCATAACTACATGAACAAAACATTTACTTGTAGCTGCTGGAGTTAATGTTACTGTCATATTTGTAACATCAATGTAAGAGGTGGATTGCGAACTTTGGTGAGTTGTACTAGATACTGAGTGAACCTTAAGAATTTTACCAGCACTTACACCTGTTAACCCTGATCCATCACCACTCAACCCACTATTAGATATTGCTAATCTCTCAACACCATTGGTTGAAAACTTTATGGTATCTGATGAATAAGATATTCCGCTATTANNGTCTTGCCCACGTTGACTTGGTGCGGAAACACTACCATCTGGAGTTGCTATTCCTGTTGTTCCGTCAATAATAAAAGCCATAATTAAACAATAGAGACTACTGAACCAGAAGGAATTGTAAGAGTTGCGTTAATGGTCAATGGGCCAAAAACTCCTGCATTTATATTAGACGTTCCATCACCGATTGTATAGTCATTGTCCATTTGATTTTCATTTTCGTGAAAAATAGCTTCGCCTCCTCCTCCAGTCGCTCCACCGCCTCCACCAATCTCTCCCCAACCTGTATTCTTATACCCTTCAAATCTATTTTGTGTTGAGTTATATCTTAGTTGTCCTATCGCTGCTGGTGGTTGATTGGTTTGCCCAGGTTGTTCGGCATCTGTTCCCAGAGGTACTCTTAAAAATCCAGTAGATGACATCGTAACATCACCTGTCATTACAGGACTGGCTGCGTTAACTAAACCTAAATTAGCCTGTGTAATATTTCCAATAGTTGTAAAAGTACCCGTTCCAGAGGATACAGCAGTACAGATTTTTAATAAATTAGTAGATGAATCAATATGTGGCTGAAATTGAACTACGTTTCCTGTTCCAGAAGGATCTCCACTCGCAGAGTTTATTGTTCTTAAAGCTGAAAAAATATCATTTATTCCTGCACGGACCGCAGCACCCGTTCCATTGGCTACATTAAAATTATTACCCGCTTCTTTAGTTGTACTATTGACTCTTGCCATTTCGGTAATATTTTATTTTATTTTATCATCCCTTACCAAATCCGACAGCCTGATAAGTGAAATTTCTATCAATCGAAGCATTTGATGAATTTTTAAAGTGAACTGTAAATCCTGTACCACTAATATTAGATAGTTCAAAGAAATCACCACTAGCCATATTTTGTGCAGTTATTCCGATTGAAGGTAAATTTGAATTTACTCCACCTATCGCAGAAGTTCCAGTGAAAAAGGGATGGTCAAATGTAATAGTTTTTGCAGCAGGATTATTATTTGAATCAACACTTCTTTCAGTTGAAGTGCTTTGTTCAGTTCTCCTTGGGAACGATGCTGTGTAACCTAATTCAAATACTCTTATATCTTGGTCAGGGCTATTACTTGTTAAATTTACTTTAAACTTAAATCCTCTACCTTCATATGTTCCGTTAACAAATGTTTGAAACGGCTTGTAAGTAGGCGAACCAGAAGTAGGATCATCTTTAGTAACTGCGACTAACATTTCAGCGTTAACTTCTGTAGCAGTATCTCCATCAAAGTTACCAGCACCCTCTAGAGGAAAAGCATTTTGTCTTGAGTCAAATAAATCTGAAGGGAAAAAAGCTTCTGTTAAAAAATGACGTTTTAAATCAAGACTAAATACACTACCTAAATCTAAGAAAGCTGTACCAGGAGCACCTCCAAATTCATATGTACCTAAAGGTTTTATGCCACCTATATCATCTATTGAGATAATAACTGGATCATCAATCCCAGTTCCAATAGAAACCCCTATATCATCAAATTGCCCTGCACCAATTAAGTTAAGGGAATTAGTTGTTGCATCAAAAGCAACATCAGTTTTTGTTCCTTGAAACTTTGGAGTATCTAAATCTTCTCTTCTTGTTAAAGCAACTAAAGGTGCAAGATTATCAGGTTCATCTAAAATAACACTTGCTTCGCCAGCACTGAATCTACCGCCATCGTCTTGAAATTTTAAAATGTATTCTCCTTCAAGTAACGGAACAATAGCTTCTGTTGTATTACCAGCTAATGCTGTTACTAAATCAGTAGCATTTGAAAATGTTCCCGTTCCATCAGTTTTTGGTGAGTGTCTTACATAAACACGGCCACCATGAGTAACATCTATATCTGTTGACAAATTCCAACGTAATACCATTTGTCTAGACTCTGGTTTAGGTTCACCAGTTAATCCAGTGACATCCCCTGGAACAGCACTTTTTCCTATTGCAACATGAGTAAAAGTTGTTGGATTTGCTGAGGCTTCAAGATTTGAACCAATACTGACTAATTCAAAATTATAAGTACCTTCTAAAGAATCTAATATCTGAAATTCGGGAGTTTTTGATTTTAGACTTTGAAAATTACCATCATCAACTTGATACTTTAATTCATACTCAATGGCTCTTGGTACAGAATTAAAATCTATATTTAATCTTGTTCTTGCTCTATTACCCTCTGTAAAAAATTCTTCTGTAACTTCTGGAGCACCAGGAGCAGGAACAGGTTCATTTAATATTGTAATGTTTCTAACAGGTAGTGCAGATCCATCTTCTATAAATCCAAATTTTCCTGAGTTATATGCCGTTCCAACAATCGCATAGTTGTCCTTATCTTCAGTTACGCTTATGACTCTCCACTGAGTAGTTTGTAAGGTTGTATTTTCAAGTATCCAAATACTGTTTCTATTAGGAGCAGAAGTAAAACTGGTTGCAGTTGTTCCATCAGCCCTTGTTACAGAGTTAACTGTTATCACTGCTCCAGATATTGAAGATACAACTCCTTTTTCTACTTTGCCATTAGGTAAGACAACGCTAACTGTTGCGTTATTTGTGGCATCCAGATCGGTGTCTGCTGTATTATCAACAGTAATTGTTGTAGTTGTTGCAGAACTAATACGACCACCTCGTCTGACTCCTGCCCTTACTGGATCGCTTACTTCGATAACTTGCCCTGGTCTGACAACTACACCTTCTCCTATTCCAGTGGTAAAACTAATGGTTTCCGTAGAATTTTGCTCCTCAAATAAAATAAATCTTCCCAATCTTCTTGCTTGATTTCTAGAGGTACAACCAAAACCCGTTACCTTTTTATGAATAATTCCATATTTATTTTTAGCAGCAGTATCTTCAACAGTTTCAAAATCTATTTCTTGATTATTCATATCAAAGTAAGATACTGAAACAACAGTTGATCTTGTTTTTAAACTCGTGCCAGAATATATAAACCCTTCGGAAGTTACGTTGGAAAGATTAAATAAATAACTGGCATCTGTAGGTCTATCTTGAGTAAGTGTTAGAGATCCCGCACCCCAAAATGTCATAGCTCTCATNACAGANCTTANAGCCATTACTGTNTTAAAAGCATCTNCTCTTNNATTTANNACNACNTTNCAACTAAATCTAGGCTCTTGGCCTCCTTGACCATCATCAACTAATGCAGAAGCATAAACAGAAGCACTATAAAAAGAATATTTATCTAATTGAGCTTCAGTAATATGTTCTCCTAGTCCATATCTACTATTTGTTATAAGATCAAACAAAATCCATGCAGGATCAGTTGTCCAATGTGTAGTTGTAGTAAGCGTTCCATTAAAAGTGCCTGTATAAATTAATCTTCCATTTGTTTGGTCTACAGTGGCATTATGTGGAATTTTAACTTTGATTCCACGAATCCTGTATAAACGTCTTGGGATACTAGGAAACTGCTCTGCGTCAAAACGCAAATAAGTATGAGCTACATTTGGGTATGGTCTTTGTTCATCTATTATCTTTGTAAAAGATGACCATGAAAACGTATCTGTTACTCTTTCACTTGTACTATCAGCAGAATCTCTACCAACTGTTACTTGAATAGGAAAAACTGTGCCTTCTCTTAAAGTGATTCTAAAATCTCTAGCATAAGCACTTCTTGACTTACCTTTAACACTAAAAGCAGACGTTGGTACTGTGAGTAAATTTAAAAATCCACCAGGACCAGTACCAGTAATTTCGTCTTTATCAAAACGAGTTGTTCTTCCATTGTTTTCAGTAATTAACACAAATACATCAACTTGAGTTCCTAAATTTTTGCCATCTTTTTCATTAATATTTATAAGAGCATCAAAACGTATTGTGACTCTAATTGCATCAATATTTGAGTCGGTTATTGTTCTAGTTACTGATGCTGCGTTAGTTACTGGAGCATTTACTCCTACTTCTGTTTCTATATCACTAACGGCTGGTATAAAAGTTTGATTTGCTGTTCCAAAACGAGCCTTAAATACAGTTTGCTGAAAGTTAAAATCAGCGTCAGTTATATTATTTGAATCTGCTGTCGGTTTTACAATAGATGTTTTGTCTAAAAATACATCTTTTAAAGACGCTCTATTATAAGCATTAGTTCCTTGAGTTAATCCTGCTGCTGAAGGAAATCCTTCGATTTCACCTTCACTCAAAACTTCTACAATATTTACTGCTTGTCTACTCTGTACTGAACCTTGAACTATGGTAACAGTACCATTTCCACCTCCAAACCATTTAAAAGGATTAAGTTGAATTTCTTTTGGCCCTGCCCCTATATCAACTCCAGATATTTTAAACATTATGTGTCTCCTGAGAAGTCCTCTGTATCAACTCCTGCTGATACAATTATAGATCCAGTAAAAACTTCACCATAAACTACTGGTATCGCACTTCCAGCATTTATAGTATTTAAAATTCCATTAAAATTAAAACTATTTGGATCGTCAAAACTGTCATTGCTTGGTGTAGGAGTTAGCATTTCTGCTGCTCCCGATAATGCAAAATATAAACCTAAATTTCCTAATGCAACAGTTAAACCACTTGCTCCTGCTGATCCTGCTATAAAACCAGTTTTAGTTAACGCTGGTGCTGCTCCTGGTAATGCTATAGCAACACCTATAAGAACTACTCCCAATAAAAATCTTCCAATACCCCTTCTAGCACCAACAGCTACAGGTACTATTTTTATTTCCTGTTGACCAACAGGAGCGTCTAATTCTTTATCATTTATTTCATATTCTCCTACTTTTACACAATAGTTTTGTTCTATCATGTGTGATTGCAGAGCAGGAAAGTTTGCTGTTAAAAATCTAATAGCATCTACTGTAGAGTTTATTTCAGCTTCAAAAGTACTTTGTCCTAAAAAGCGAGCTAATCTGCCGTAAACTTTTATTTTACTGAGCATAGCGATACCTCTTCTTTGTACATTCTATCCATTTTTGGTCATAAGTTTCTCTGGAACTAAGTCTTTTCACACAATGTTGAAGGATAGTTTGATCTCCTACATACAAAGCCACATGATCTAACTTGCCTGTATTAGTTGTGTCCATGAGCAAAACATCTCCAACTTCTGTCTCATCATTCTCATGTATTTCTACAAAACCTACTTTTGGTAAACCATATTCAAATAAAGGAGATTCAGAAAATTCTTTTGGACTTTTTGGTCTTTTCCAATGTTTTATTGCTATATTTCTTTTTTGTTTATACCAATCAGTAATTAAACTCCAGCAATCTTGAATATCCCATACCCATTCTCTACCGATTAAACTTTTTTCATACCCAGAAGGTTCAAAGTAATACCAATCTGATGTTTCTGGAGTAACTATATAAAAAGGTAAGTCTAAATATTCACAACTAGCAAGATCAGCTTGACTAGGCGTAGGGGGATGATTTGGATGACTGTGAAATACAGCTACAATTTCGCCCTGATCTTCTGCATTTATCCAATCATCAGGATCTAAAATAAACTGTTCTCCTAACTCTTCAGCAAGATTTTTACAAGGAAAATATTTTTCTTTCCCTTTATACACAGCTACTAAACCACAAGCTTCATGTGGTGCATCTTGCTTTGCGTGTTGTAAGGCAATATCTTTCCAAGTCATCCTATAAATGCTCCAATACCAGGAAATAACTCTTTCGTTGCTATCCTTTTTGGTAGTTTTACATTTACTAAATCCAAAGCTGATTGAGCCTCCCATGTAACTAAGTTTCTATTTTCAGTGACTTTTCTATCTAAAAAGTAAATTTCTTGTGGGAATTCTGCTGTTGGATCAGGTGTTCCATAAGGATTGGTTTGCGTTGTCGTAGAAGAAGTTGTTGTCTCTTGGATCGTATTTGGATTGTTCATTGTTATGGTGTTACCCATATTATTTCCATGACTTGTGCAATAATATCTCAAATCGCTGGGTGCATCTGGATATGGAGGCTGAAAAGTTGTAATGTAATTCGTTGAACCAGCATTAGTTCCTGTGTTTGTAACTCCAGTTGTATAAGCACCACCACTGTCTGATTTAAAAGCAAGTTGGTGATTTATATTACTTGAATGTTCTTGATTAAAAATATAAGTTGAACCACGTTTCATTGTAATAACTGGTTTTTGTACTCCATTAAGAGCAAAAACATTATCACCATTAGAATCTTGAACTACTGTGACAGTATATGTGACAGTTTCNNCNTCAGNAGGATCGGCTACAGTAGTTGTTGAAGTGCTGGTGACTACCTCTGGAGCAAAATTAACAGCATCTAAAAAACGTGCCAAGGTTCTTATTCTTGTAAATTTTGCACCATTTAAATCATTACCAACAGTTGTTGTATTAATATCCTGCATTATTGCTGTTATTGTTCCGAAAATATTACTTATTGCAATCGTTGGTCTAGGTAAAGTTCCTGTTGATCCAAATTGAAATCCAGTACATTCAATAGGAAATCTTAAATATGAGTTACCAGCCCAGACAACCTCTCCATCTGCGTTCATATTTGCACCATTATGAAAACGATATATGGTGTTTGTACCATGTAAAGCTGTATTTAGTTCAATCGTAAAAAGCTCAATGATTGAACCAGGATTTATCTCTTGTAGTGCAGAAGTTGGAATTGTCATTAAGGTTCAAATACTTGTTCAAAAGTAGCTGTTACTCTGTTTCGGTTGATTTCAAATATTTCCTTAGAAAAACTTCTACATATCCATTTGAATGTTGTAGTTGTATCAGGTGGTGACCAATCAAATGATGTACCATTCTTAGCTTCATTTTCTAAAAATGTTTCTATTTCAGTAGCATCTTCATCGTCTACATTAAAAGTAAGATTCCAAACTTTAGGATCTTGATTTAAGCCGAAAGTAGTTCGTTGCTGGTAGCCATCGCCAAACTGTGTTATACGCTGCTGTGGCTGACTCCGTTTTGTAGCAGAATATTGTGGATTGTAATCAGGAAAAGTAGCCATTATCTGTTAAGTAAACCTCCAGGTCTTTGTTGCTTAACAAGTTCTCCTTGAACAGCAGCAGCTATTAATGTACCAAGTTCCTGTCCTCCAGCATCATCGCCTTGAACATCTGAACCTGATGCATCTACATTAACAACAACATTGTTAGTACCGCCACCTCCAAGTTTATTGTTTGGCACAATTGTTCCAGAAGATCTTGGTACGAATAGTTCTGGTCCTTTTTCTCCTACGATTGAAGGCTTACCTACTGGTGGTCTACCACCTCTTGCAAATCCTAAGAATTTAAACAAGCCTCCAGTTACACTATCTCCTGCTATATTTCCAAAAAGAGCTTGATTTAATGCTATATCCAAGAATCTATCGGCAACATTATTCAGCATATCTCCAAGTGTAGATGTTCCTTTTATAAGACCTTTAATACCTTCCTTAATATCACTTTGTATTGATTTTGCAATACTATCAAAAGCATCTTTTAATTTCTTTGCTGTATCAACTTGTCGTTTTAAAGAGGCTTCTTCTCTTACTAAATTTTCTATTTTTTCTTTATCAATAAGATTCTCTTCAATACCTATATCTTTTACTTTTTGTACTATTTCAGCAATACGTTGTTGTATTTGAAATTCTTCAAAAGTACCATCTTTTTTAGCCTTTAATGCCTTTATATTTTCGTTAGTTGAATCTAATATTAGATCAGTTATGTCATTGGCTTTTTGTTTAGCAATATTATCTTCAACCTGTACTTTTAAAAGATCTTTTCTTACCTGTAAACTCTTATTAATACTATTTAACTCCTGTTCAGCTATTCGAATATTTTCCTCTAATTTTGCATTATCTATTGCTTTATCTACTTCTGTATTTAAATCAGGCATTTGACTAGGAAATAAAGTAGAACCTCCTTTGAAAAAACTAGGTGCATTTGGAATACCAATGTTGGCATCTCTAGCAGTTAAATCCTGTTTTAATTTATCTAAATCGGCTTTTATTTTTACCAATTCAGCATTTAAAGCTATTGAAACTGGATCTTCGCCCACTGCTTCAGTTAATGCTTTATTTTCTTCTGCTGTTCCTTTATCTCCAAAAAGACTTGGGAACTTATCCACTATTGCATTGAATATCTTTGCAAATCTAGCTTGTAATTTAAGTCCAAATTCAGCAGCATTAGCTCTTATTGCTGCAAAGTTTTCTCCAAATTCTTTAATGGTTCTAACACCCTCATCTCCTACTACTAATGCCATATTTTGAGTTGCTGCTGCTAATGCAGCTTGTTTACCCTCTACTTGTTCAAGTAATCGTATTCTTGCTGCTTCTGCCGTTCCTGCTAATCCTACTGCCTGTGTAAGTTTAGTAATATCTGCTGTTAAAGGATTAAGTGCCTGTCCAAGCTCTCCTACAGCAGTAATGGTAGTTTGTATCTGTTGAAGAGCAGCAGTAGCAACAAGACCTCCTGCAAAACCTCCCATTTGACCACCAACCTTAGTTCCGATAAAACCACCAGCAAAGCCAGCAGCACCTCCAAGTGGCCCTTGTCCAAATAATAATGGAAACGCACCAGAAATTGCTCCGCTTGTTAGTGCAGCTTTTGTTCCTCTTTGTTCTTTTCGTCTTGCTAAATTTCTAGCTTCTATTTTTGCTTCTCTTTCTTTTGCTTTTATTTGACGAAGATTTTCATTCGTTATTTTTTGTTCTATTGCTAATTCTTTTAATGCTACTTGTTGGTGTGCTCTTGATAATTTTAATTTTCCTCTTTCATTGGCTAAAGCTGCTCTATTTAAAGCTCGACTTGCTTTCTCTGTTTTTAATCCTGCTTCTTTTGCTCTTTGTATTTGATCTCCAATATTTCTAACTCGAACCATCGAAGCTGCACGTTTTTCTTCGAGATTTGCAGTTTGTTTTTCTGTTTTAGCTCCGCTAGTTTTATTTAATTGATTTACTTTACCACTAACTTTATCTAAAAGTTTTGATAATTCTTGTACTTTCTTAAGACCTTTTACATTAATCTCTATATCTGCTCTTGTTGCCACGACTAAACAATAAAAGGTTACTTTATTCTAGCTTATCTCCTTCGTTTTGCTTTTTCAAATTCTTTTTCTTGTTCTTCATTAATTACTTGAAAATATGAACTCCAACCTATAAGTTCGTCTATAGTCATATCTCTTACTTCTCTTAAAGTTTTTCCTAATTCTTTTGCAACACTAAATTGTAACATCATTAAATTATCTCTTTTTAATTCTTCAGCTAATCTTTTGGGTCGATTATATCCTCCTCCTCTGAGTTAATTACAGCAAGCATAAGACTCTGTAAATCTTTATCTTTAACTTCATTTTTTAATACATCAATTTCTCCAGCATTAAATAATTTCCTGCCATTTTCATCTTGTGCTTTAGAAAGTAATAATTGTAAAGCAAAAGCATTTGCATCATCACTTTTAGCTTGTCTTTGTGCTCTTTCTCTTTCTGCCATTGTTAATGGGCTTACATACATCTCGAAAATAGAACCATCAGATAATGTAACTTCTTTTTTTATTGGTTCAAGATTTGCAGCTTTTCTAAGCCTATCCAATGCAGATAAATTACTTGGCATGAATAATAACAATATTATATTTATACCATTCTAATATAAAACATAAAAAAAACCCCAGATAAACCGAGGTTCGTTAAGTTATGCTAATTTAATTAAGCTGATTTAGATAGGTCGAATGTAGGAGCAGCACTAGGTCTGAAGGCTATCTCTACAACCTGTCCGTCATCTGGGTTTACATTGAAACTCGCAGAAGTAAGAATAATATCTGCCAAAATTGATCTACTTGCGGCTTGATCTACGTTTGCACCACTCATCTGACGATCAATATACAATCTTACCTTTGCACCAGTTTGTTGACGTTGAATAACATCTTCAACCATTCTACTGGATAGAAGTGTATCATCATCTGTTGAATAAACACTTGCAGAACCACTACCATCAGCAAAACCTGAGATGAATGTTCTAAATGGTGCAGTTTGAGTAACAGTTTGACCAATACTTGTTACATCAATTTCTGCTCTGGTTATTTCAAAACTCCATTCTCTTACAGATCCAACAACTAATGGCTCTGTAAATGTGATGCTTGCAAATGTTCCAGCAAGAAATGTTGGTGCTGCTGTAGCAGCTACCGCAGATCCTCCTGCTGTTGTAGATACTGTCATCTCTCCAGTTGAAGCATCATAAGTTTTTACAAAATAATTTGTGGGTGCTCCTGGAATACAGTTTGTAACTGTAGATCCTGCTGGATATGTAAGTGTTACTGTGTCATTTACTCTAAAACCCAACTGAGTACCAACATTAATTTCTGTTGTATCTCCACCTGAACCAGCAGGAAAAGCAGATGCAGGAATTTGTGTTGAGCTTGTACCAGCAGGAGAATAATATAACGCTCCCGAAGTACCCGATAGAACTGTAGCCATGATTAATAATTCTAAGGTT
>FUFK010037794.1_pt1 | contig 12709 bp, 11 predicted proteins | sample 1021851 | NCBI WGS metagenome assembly FUFK01 (sample SAMEA51879418, study PRJEB19060) | metagenome | reverse complement strand
AACTTAGCAGATACAGTAGCTTTTAATCCAGCTATGTCTACCTTTCCACCTCTAGCATTTAAGTTTATATTCTTTCCTTTAAGATCAATATCATTATCTGCCTCTAGGAGAATATTTTGTGCTTTGATTGTAACTGATCCATTTTCATTTGCAATAATACTTACTCCTCCCTTTAAAGCAGTTATAGTTATATCATCATCTTTTTCATTTCCATCTCCACCCGCAGCGATTTCTAGTTTTTTATCGCTATGAAGATGTAATGTTCCATCAGTTGTTTGGAACAAACTTGATTTATCTCCATCTTTGTCAGTTGCACCATATATCATCCATGAACAAGTTCCTCCATTTCCCATCTGGGGATTATCAGTATCAATTCTGAAAGTAGGACCTAAAGATATAAACTTTCTTTTATCCCATTCTTGTGCTTCTACGGGTCTAGACTATTTAGTATCCTCCTCCATATCCACCGCCACCTGACGATCCACCACCTGATCCCGAAGACCCGCCACCACTAGGAGGACTACTAGGAGGAGGAGTATAAGGTTGTTGAGTTGGTGTTTGGTCTGGGATATCCATTTGAGGAGCTGGTGTAGGAGAACTTGTGTCAGACTGACTCGTTGTAGTGGTGTCGGAAACATTTTGAACTGGTGCTGATGAAACTGTTGTAAGTGGTGTCATTGTAGACATCATACCTCTAGAGGTTCGACTTTCTTGAGGTGTATCATATATTATCATATCACTCCCTGTATGTTTTGCACCAGTCATCTTAACACCGTTCGACATAATATGAAACGCACCGTAATATGGTTCACCATTTATAAATCCAACTATACCAGCATTACGAGGAGTAATACAATCTATAACTTGTTTAATCTCTCCCTGATATTCGGGTCTAGGTGCTAATTGTGCCTTTAAAAATGCTCCACTTCCTGTATTTGTTGATATTGATAATTCAGGTAATGTAGAAAATGTTTCAACATTATTAGTCGCTGGATTAGGTGGAATCACGTTTAATATTCTACCTTGTTCATCCAAAAATTTCTCATAAACATTACCTTTATCATCAGTTATTTCATCCTCTTGCTTATAATTTTGACCAGGTCTAACCACAACAACGTGATCGACTGCATAAACACCATCATCTCCTTCTTCTGGTTCAATAACTGGATAATTTTCACCAGCACTAATAACAATAACATCAATAACTTGTTCAAATGTCGGTGATGCTGGATCATAATCTATAACTGCTCTTGCAGAAGCACCATAACCTTTACGACAAGTATCAGTTATCTCAACAAACGGAGGAGATTTATATCCTGCACCTGCGTTTGTTACTTTCATACCTATAAGACTTGCAGTTTGTACTGCAAATGTATCGCTAACTATTGCACCTAATATTGGATTTACTTGAGCACCTTGTCCTCCTCCACCAAATATATTAACTTTTATACCTGAACAATTCAAAGGAGGTCCAGTATAACAATCACTTAACGTGCTACTGAAACCAGGTGTACTTACGTCAGGTCTCATAAAATCAAACAAACCTAAGTTACCTATTACTCCACCAGGACTTGCAGCAGCTTCTTTTAATTCTTGTGCTGCGTTTGCGATATCTAAAATTTGTCCTGCAATATTTTCTAACCCAACAGCTGCAGGTCCTAATCCTATAATCCACTTATTAGTTTTTGCACCCAAGTCAGCAGAGGGAATATCACAATCATTAAAAATACTTGCTATCCCTAATATACCTTCTGCTTTCGATCTTAACAATCCTTCTATATCACCACCTGGAAATATATTAGCAACTCCAGCTATCGCACTTGCTAATTCAGAGTTAATACCTTTAATTATATCATTAAAAATTGCACCAATAAATTGATCTCCAATACAATCTGTAAAATTATCAACATTATCTACAAATTGTGTAAGCAAATTAGTTACATCGCCTAATAATTTATCTGTAATATTTTTAACTACGCAAGGTATTGAATCTTGAATGTTAAGCACATTAGGAATCTCTGCAACTTGAGCTGCTGTCGCTGCTTTCTTTGCAAGAGCAATACTTCCAGTCTTTGCTAGTATTTTACCATATTCTTTTTTATATAAATTTTTAAGTCCACCATTAAGTTGAGGTGCTAATTCATCAAATGTAGTGTTCACCATATCCTTAATCATGGGTTTTGTTGATGAAACTAATTGTTTTGATATAGAAGATATTTCTTTAAATTTATCTTTTGGTACTGAATTTTTGATATCAGGTAAAGCATTTTTAAGTATATTTTTTAGTCCATTTGTTACCTTAGTATTATTGTCCATTTGTCCAATACCACCAGCGAGCACCACCTCTCTACCAATATCTTTAAACGCTTGAACTTCTTTTGAACCAAATTGATTTTTTAAATTATCAATTATTTCTTGAGAATTTTCTACAGTATTTTTTAATCCAGTCTGAACCGCACCTGATTTTAGAACGTTTGATAATTCCTCAGATGCATTTGTAAGACCTTTTTGCAATTCACCAGAGTCAACAATTTGTTTTAATTGTGCAGTGCCCTCCTCCATTTTTTTATTCAAATCTTCAACTATTTCCTTAGTAAGAAATCTAGGTGATTTTTGACTTGATGAATTAGAGTCTCCTCCCTCATTTTTTTGAATGAAATCTGGATTTGGTTTAATTTTACTTGTATATCCTGTAAAAGGTTTGAATGGAGATTCATACGGTTTATCACCACCATATGCGTAACCAGCGTTTGCAAATATACCCAATATAACTGGGAGTTGTGCATCATCACCATCAAGGAAAAAACCCATTACCACATCACCTGGTGATATGCGTAATGATCGAGCACGATTTGCCTTTCCTGAACCACCTTGGGGTGATAGCAAAACTTGTGCCCAAGGTAAATCTTCATCTGCTAGTTCTTGTACATCTGCAGGATGATAACCTATAATTCTTACTTTTAATCTACAACCCCAAGCGTTACCAATTTGATTTAATTGATCTCCTTGTACATCTTCAGGAGCAATCTGACCAATCCACCAACGGAATCCATCCTTTCCTAAAAAATTAGTTTTAAGTAAATTATTTTCAATCATTTTTTCTTCTTCCCGTGAGTGTCTCTAACTAATTTTAATTTTGTGTGTGAACCTTCGTTTGTAAAAAGATGTGACATCTCCTTTATTAGATAATGTCCACTAGTTTCTAAGTCTGGTGTGTGTCTTTGTTCAATATCAATAGTAGGAAATTCACAATCAATAATACTACCTGCACTTAATTCAGTATTAAGTGGAATTGTCATTTCTACAACTTGAGTGGTTAAAGAATTATACCTCAACATCGTTTGTGCGTCAATTTTAGATGGGTCAGCATTTGTTTTTACACGATCTTTTCCACCTTTTTTACTTGTTCCCTTCTCAAGAGTGCCTACATCAAGCATTGCAGTAAATATTCTTGTAGGTACATCAGCTAAACTAACCTGACTATCTTCACTTAAGGTAGGTAAACTAATATTATCAGAACCAAGATTATTTGTTGTATAATCACTTGATTTAAAATGAGTAATTTCAGTTTCAAATGTTAAAGGATTTATATAATATCTCTGACTGCTATAAGTTCCCCTCTCTAATTTATTGAGTAAATTTTGATCTTTATTTATGTTAAAACTAATAATTTTAAAATCTTTTAAAGGGTCATCAGAATTAACGACATTTGGTGAAAATCTATATTTTTGCTCAAAAGGTTCTTGTTCTATTAGACTATCAATCGATCTAAAATTAAATCCATCTTTTGTTTCATAAAATAAAAATCCTGCTGTTCCATCTTTAGGTTGATTTTCAGAACCACCAGAAACAGATTTAGATGCTAACCAAGTTAAAACGGTAAATGGTTTTTTCATATTGCCAATAAAACCATAATTATTTTGAGTATCCTCTATTAAATTAATTTTATCTGTACTAAGATACTTTTGACCTTCAAGTATTTCCCTCACTGATACAGATATAGGTTGCTCGGTTGAAAATTTTTTACCAACTCTAACTGTCTCATTTGTTATTGCCTCTCTTGATACAAGGTTAAGAACAAATGACTCTCTTTCGCCATCTTCCATTACATTAACAACCCCAGATACATAAAAATATTTACTTGGTTTATCGGCAAAATCTAATCCTTTATTTGTGGGGGAATTTCCTGCAATCTTAATTTGTAATCTCTCTCCACCTCTTACAGGTAATCCATTATATAAAGATTGTAATTTACCATCTTTTCCTATTACTGTTGAACCTGTATTCGTAATAATAATTCTAGCTGTTAAATAAGGTGAAAACAAATTCTCATAATAAAAAAATGCTATCACACCTCTTGATATATCAACAGTTTTTTCACCATCTGCTGATTCTATAATAAATTTTTCGTATATGGATGGTTTGACTGACATTATGTATTAAGAATTAAAGAATGAATTTTTTCAATTTGATTACTATTTTCATTAGTATTTACCATAGCATTTAAATTTGATAAACCTCTATCATTAAATTCAATTGATCCTCCAGCTGACTGACCTTGATTTGATGCAACCTCTTTTACTACAACTGTTTTTGTTTTATTATTTTTTGAATTTTTCAAATTGTTATTTGTTCTAGCAACTGGAACAATTAATCCCATATCATCTCTCCTTCCTTCAAATTCTATATCTACATTTGATTGAACATCTTTGGTATTAACACCAAATTTATCGTTAAGGATTATACTTAGTGATCTAAATCTAAAGTTTTCTGTTCTTGTTCTTGCTAAATCTTTGTTTTTAAGACTTAAAAATTCAGACATTGCCTGTTCTTTAGAAAGTGCATCAACTCCTGTGCCTTTTATCAACCTTAATGACCCATCATCACCATTATACACCACTGTTTGTCTTCTTTTTTTAGTGGTAGTGCTTGTTTTGTTTTTTTCTGTTGTAGTTTCATTTCTTTTAGTTACATCTCCTATCGTGTTTTTTAATTTATTTGTCTCATTTTTGATCTCTGTATCAACATCTTTTTCTGATTTTTTATCTTTTTCTTTTTGATCATTTACTAAATTAACACCCTTATCACCTATCTCATTTGCTTGTGATAATAAATTTTCATCTTCAGCATTTCTCTCTGCTTCTGTTTGAATGAAAGATGGATTGGTTTGAACAAAGTTATCGTTTTGATCAGTTTCTAATTCTTTATCTAATTCATCCTCCTCTTGTGTATTATTACGACCAAACAACCTACCAATTGAACCAAAAATACCTCCCTGATTTACACCTGTAACACCTGTATCATTACCCTCTTTATTATCTTCTTCTTGTGCTCCCTCTTGTTCTGCTAAAGCCTTTGCATACGCTTCCTCTACTTCTTCACTGTATATTAAATCTCCATCTTTGTTTACATCTTTAGTGAATATAGTATCATTGACTCCCTTTGTAAAATTCTGCATGCCCTCTACAAACTCTAAATTCAATCTCTGCATTGCATTTTCAGAATCCTTTAGATTTTTCTCTGATTCATTTTTAAAATTTATAAAATCAAATTTTGGTAAAGAGTCCAGTGCTTGCTTTACACCAATAGACATTCCAGTAAAAAATTCTTTTACTCCTTCAATATATCCAGACAGTAATCCTACAAATCTTTTAACACGATTAATTAATTTACCTAATGAATCTAGTATTTTTGGTAGTGTATTTACAAACCATCCTATTAAAATGATACCAAAAAAATCTAATATTCTTCCTAAAAATCCTTTTGTGCTTCTTTGTATTATGTTTCCCTCTTTTTTAGTTACACCACTGACTGTTGATGATTCTAATTCATCCTCTCTATTTTTTCTTCTTATATTTTCTCTCCTTTTTCTAAAATACTCATTATCTTTTGCAGTAGATCTTGCTGTTGCTAAATTACTTTTTCTTGTTGTTTGTATAATACCACGAGCAAGTATATTAGTTCTTGACAATCCTTTAGAAAATTCTGTAGCAGAATCTTTTATAGAATTAATACTTATTGACGATCTTAATAATGAATTTCTTCTTTCTTTTTCTGCCATTATACTGTGCTCACGTTAAACATAGATTCTGCAATTGTAGTAAAATTATTCGCATAATCAGATGACGAAAATGTTGGGACTTTATTCGCACTTATTGAATTTGATGAGGTATCAGGTATACCAGACCCTAAATTTGTGCTTACATCTAATGGAATAGATACTATCTCTACATTTTCATCTAATTCTAGTTTTTTGTCCAAATCATCTTTTTTGAACGGAACAATTGATGCAGATAAATCTGTGCCATCTGCACCACTAATTTTTAATCCAAGATCTGTTGGTTTCACACTTTCACTATTAACATCTACATTTTCAGATGAACCTTCAATTTCAGAGCCAGTTACACCACCTTCTGTTTCTGCACCAGTCGCCTTATCAACCATACCACCCGTTATATCTGCAGCACCTGTATCAAGTCCAAATATACTCACACCGATACCACCAAGTATAGCACCGATAAGTGCACCAGGTGGTCCTCCAATTAAACCACCTATAAAAGCACCACCTTTCATACCAGCACCAAATGTCAAATATTTTGTCACACCCCTTGTGGCAGACCCCATAAATGCTTGAAAATTATTATTTCCTCTTTTCTTATAATCTGCAAAATCAAATACACCCTCTGCAACATAATATAATTTATTAAAGACACCAAGAAGTTTACTACCAAAATTTAATGCTCGTTGTGAATTTCTAGCTAAGCTTAATTTCGCCTTACCAAGAATACCTAAATCTCCTGGAGGTACTTTTACATTAGGTTTAAATTTAAGAGCTTCTGCTGGAACGATTGGTTTACCTAATAATTTTCTTCCAATATTTAATGTTCTTCTTCGTAAATTTGCTAATGTGTCCAAAAATGGTATAGATGCTGCTGTTGCCAAAAGACTATTATTAGTAACACTTTGCTCTCTAATTTCATTAGCATTAGTAGATTGAGCATCATTTACAACGTTCGAGGCAGCAAATAAAATTCCACCAAGTAATAAGTTTTTAAACTTAAAAATGTTTCTAGCAATAAATGAAAATAGAACTTGAAAAGGTTTAGTTAAAATTCCTAATACACCAGCTCTTAGTAAAGTTCCACCAAGAATTTTTGTCAAACCTAAGACTTTTCCTAAACCTATAGTTGCAGCTAAAACAATACCACCAATTACCAGTAAATTTCCAACTATTTGTTCTTTAAACTTTTTCAAACCCTCAACGTTTTCTTCAGAGGTAAGTCTAAAAAATGTTAATGTTTTATCAATTAACCAACCACCTGCTAAAAATAGCAATGAATCAGTTATTCTGCTTAAAATTCCTTTTGTAAAGTTAGCAACTTTTCTTACAGGTGTTAATAATGCAAATTGAATCTTTTTCTCTAACGAACCTTCTGCACCCTCTCTAAGACCCTGCTCTGCAAGTAATGCCTCTCTTTTTTCTTTTTCAGCTTGCTTTCTTTTTTCTAAAGATTCATTTAATTCTAAATTATTTTTAATTGACTCTAATGAACTATTAAGACTTCTTACTTGTTCTCTTATCCCTGATAGTTGTGAAGAAACAGTGCTAAGTGTGAGAGAATTTTGAGATATTAAATTTGTTGAAATTGAATCTCCCTCATTTTGAGGTGGAACGGATCGACCCGTAAAGACACTAGAAGATACACTTCTTCTAATACCTCTTAGTCCTCCAGCTATGGGCGATGCTAGTCCTTGTTCCTCATCCATTATTATTTTGTTGTTGTGCTTTTAAATTTTCCTCTTCAACATATTGTTGTAAAAGTGAAACATAAATTTCTCTTTCCCAAGGTATCATATTTTCAAGTTCAGTTAAACTATATTTATGGTGCTGCATTAAAGCAAAATTCAATTTATAGTATGACACAAGATCTTCGTGTGCCATACTTATCCGAAAAAATTCTGCAGCCCCTCAATCTTAATGTCACTTTCAACTTGTGTATTTGGATTTGTTACAGTAACATTATGTGATAATTTAGGCATTGTTTCAAAAAACTTTTCAACTTTTTTGAACTGACTTGAATTTAGTGATTCAATGAATGTAACTAATTCCTTTTTCGTACATTCTTCAGATGCCCAAGATTCCTCCTCAGAATAAACTTGATCAATACAAGATGCAATTAAATCAAAAGTATCATCAACATTCATATCTTCTAAAGCACCAAAGTTATTTTTAATAAACTCTGTCAGAGATGGATACTTCATTCTTAAAGTATAAACATCGTCTAATTGAATGTCAGGTGAATGATCTTTATCTTTTTGTACCTTAATACTATCAACATTAATAGACATAGGTACTTGAGTTTTATTATCATCTGGACATGTGACCATTACTTCAATCTGTTCACCAACAGATTTTCCACGGATGTTTAAAAACAAATATTCAATATCAAATGTCGCAAGTTTTTCAACTTTGATACCTTTTGATAAGATACATTTTGAAATTACGTCTTTGACTGCTCTTGCTATCTGTTTAGAGTCTTGTGATTCCATTGCTAGAATAAGAATCTTTTCCTCTTTAACTAAAAATGGTCTATACTTTATCTTCCTGTTTGATGAAGGAAGAGTCAACTCATAAGTTGGAGTTGAAATGGTTGGTAAAGGCATAATAATTACTACACTTCAGTTAAAATTATTTATAGGGGTTTTTAAAATCTATCTTGTATAAGGTGGTGCAAATGGCACTTGAGGCACACCTCTTGTATTTTCTGATCCTGTTCTCACTCCACCTGGACCAAATTGGTATACTGTATCTCTATTTAATAGTGCTATTCCATCCATAACTTCGTTTAATCCACCAGCATCATTATAATTAATTGTACCATTAGATGTTTTTCTACGTGATCTATTATTTAAATCTAGTCCTAATGCCCTTGCAAGAGACGATGATTCACCACAAATATACCTATCGAAACTAAATGAACAGGTTGCTTTTAAAACTTGTGAATTTTGATATGAAACTCTCGTAGAATTAAGTGCTATTGGAAATAATCCCACAAAACGATACTCAAGAAACTGAAAATGATCAGCTTCAAATTTAACAATTCTTGTATCATTTGATTTGTATTCTTCAGGATATGCCATTTTAAAATGATATGCATCATTTACTGGGTCTGCATCTGATTGACCTGAAATGTATTCCATCCAATGTTCAAAAAATTTAAGTGACTTATATTGAGTATCAACATAAAAATCAAAACTTACCTGAGTAAATTGTCGAGTGTGTGCAAATTTTTCTACTAATCCTTGATAATCACCAGCGGTATTTAATGATGCCATTGCACTACCAGGTAACACAGCATCACTACAAAGTAATCCAATATTATCACTAATAAAACGATCATTTATACCTTTCTGTCTCATAAAACTTCTTACAGGACTTCTTGGTAAAACAAATTTCACTAAAAATTTTGATGTCTGAGCTACATTCTGTAACTTAGGCATTATATCTGATATTCCTCTTGGTCTTGGTGCTGGCACTCTAAATACTTCTATAGTATAGTTATTTAGATGTCTTATAAGGGAAAATACTATCCTTCATTTCCTAGAAAGTACAAAGGTGATCCAACTAATATTATTTACAGGTCACTTTGGGAAAGAAAGTTTATGGTATATTGTGATAAAAATACAAAAATTTTAGAATGGGGAAGTGAAGAAATAGCGTTACCTTACATATCTCCTCACGATAGTCGAGTGCATAGATACTTTCCAGATTTTTATATCAAAGTTCAAGAAAATACAGGTAAAATAAAAAGATACCTAATTGAAGTCAAACCACTCAAACAAACTGTCAAACCAAAAAAACCAAAAAGACAAACTAAAGGTTATATTCGTGAAGCATTTGAGTATGCAAGAAATCAAGCAAAATGGAAAGCAGCAAGAGAGTATTGTGCTGACCGAATGTGGGAATTTAAAGTAATTACAGAAAAAGAGTTAGATATATGAGTCGTATAGATCCTATAATGAAAAGATTTATTGGTAATGAAAGTGCTGATGATCTTGCAACAGATATACTAGAAGTATTGACTGAGGGAAGTAATGTTCCTGTAGCAGGTAATTTTTATGTTTTTGTATATCAAGCAAAAACACCAGGCATTGCTTATGATTCACATCCTCTTGTCGCTGTAACTGACGTATTCTCTTGGGGATTCCGTGGACTAAATTATCATTGGGGTGAAATGAGACAATATACCTTTCCAGAGGTTGTAGGTGGACTATATCAAGTTGATGAAATGGAGTTGAGAGATTTAAGAACTCTTCCTTTTGTCAAAATCCTACTAAATACTTAGAAAAACAAGAAATATGTCGGGTATAGGTAATTTACCATCTAATTATAAACAAACAGAGGCAGCAGTGTTTGCTCAATCCTCTGATAAGGATGAGAAGCAGCCACCTTCAATAAAACCTAATAAACAAAAATTTGGTGCGTTTGATAGTAGATATATGTCATATCCTATTTCTCGTTCTAATCAAGAAAAAACAGGTGATACACTGAGAATTAAATGTATAGAATATGTGCCCTCAAGCTCTACAACACCAAATTTTGGGGTAACAGTAAAAAACTATATGGAGGAGGTTACATTAACAAATAAAGAAACTGGAAAAGTTGTTGGAGTTGAAGAAAGAGTAATAAAAGATAGAAAAGGACCGATTGAAATCATTCCAAAGTTTACTGATGCAAACTCAAGAATAAGATCTGCAAATCAGCAAAATGAAAAGACAAAATTTTTCATTGAACTTCCTATTCCTCAAGAAATAAATGATTCCCAATCTGTTACTTGGGGTGATGATAGAGTCAACGCAATAGAACTTGCAGGAGTTGCTGTTGCAAGTAAACTTTTACAAAGTGGCAAACCCTTACAAGATGCAAGAGCAGCAATTCAAGCATTGGGACAAGGTGTTAAAATACCAGGAGTTACAGAAGAGACTCAGAATGCAATAAGAACATCTCTCGCAGGAGGAGCAGTTAATGCACTTGGTGGTAATGTATCAGCGACGAGTATCATTGCAAGATCAACTGGACAAATATTGAATAATAACTTAGAACTTTTATTTCAAAATGTGAACTTAAGATCCTTTCCTTATAGTATAACATTTTCACCAAGAGGAAGTAAAGAAGCACAAGTTGTGAAAGCAATCATACGTTCATTAAAACAATCAATGGCACCAAAAGCAGGTGAATATAATGATGGTGCTCAAGGATTATTCATTAAATCTCCAGACGTTTTTCAATTACAGTTTTTAAGAGATGGACAAGATCATCCATTTTTACATCAATTTAAATTATGTGCACTTACAGGCATGAACGTTAATTATACAAACGCTGGTACTTATGCTTCATATAGTGATGGTACACCAGTCAATATAAAGATGGATGTTACCTTTAAAGAAATAAATCCAATATATCACGAAGATTATTTGCCTGGCAATGGAGCTGGTGATGGAGTTGGTTTCTAATGGGATATTTTAAACAACTACCTGATATAGCATATCAGTCACCTTTATCACATAAAAATTCTTCAACTGATTATATCATCATAAAAAATATATTTCGTAGAGCGAAACTCTTTGATTATATAAGAAGTGCCTCCAATGTTTTCAATAAGTATGTGGTTGGTGATGGTGAAAGACCAGATACCGTTGCTGAATCCATTTATGGTGATGCAAGATTAGATTATGTTGTTATTTTAGTTGCAGGAATAACAAATATACATCATCAATGGCCACTTCAAGATTATCAAGTTTATAATTATGCTTTAGAAAAATATGGGTCTGAAGAGGGAATGAACAAAATAAAATATTATAAAACTTTTGAAATAAAAGATGAACAAGATCGTCAAATACTTCCACCAGAATTAATAGTTGATTCTGATTTCAAAATTGATGGAACAGTGAATAAATTTCCTAGCATTAGATATACTTTACTATCTCCAACAGGAAATAGGCAATTAGATGATAAAGACGAATTTTCAGTTACAACTGATAAAATAGCATATGCAGTTACTAATTTGGATTATGAATATTCAGAAAATGAAAACCGAAGGGAAATTGATGTTTTAGACTCTAGTTATCTAAACACGTTTTTAAATGACTTAAGAGATATTGTGAGATACGATAAGAATTCAAATTATATTACATCTTCATTAGCGATAACAGAAAATACAGAATTAGTTAATCCATAAAAAAGGGGGGTCGTTGACCCCCGTATAATTATTCTTCTGCGAGTTTCGCAAAGTATGATAGTGCGTCATCCTCTTCTTCTGCTACTGCAGGAGTTGGTTTTGATACAGCAGCAGTTACTAACTCTTCTGCTTCTCCTCTATCAATATCCTCCTCTTCAAACTGTGGTGCAGCGGATTTCTTGTTTCCAAGAACATAGTCTAGACGAGTTTTTAACTCATCATATGTCTTGAACTGGTCTGGTGCAACAATCTCAGCAAGTGAGAACTGTTTCTTCCAGAGTGCTTCCATTGCATCATCATCATTAAGTAAAGGTGTTGGTGCAGCAAATTCAGAACTATCATAGTTTCTGTATCCTGCAACATTCTTTGCCTTTAACTTAAAGTTAGCACCTTGCCAGAAATCGAATGGATCGATTGCTTCCTCATCTTCAAACTCAGGTTGCATTGCTGCAGTAAGTTTGTCAAAGATT
>FUFK010047480.1_pt1 | contig 12712 bp, 19 predicted proteins | sample 1021851 | NCBI WGS metagenome assembly FUFK01 (sample SAMEA51879418, study PRJEB19060) | metagenome | reverse complement strand
AGCCATATCTTATCTCCTTATAGACCAGTTGTGGCAGTATGGAATGGTAGATTTAGTTTAACTAAAGCTACAACTCCTGCGGAAGTGTAGTCAATGCCCTCAACATCTTTAAAACCGATAATTCTAAAATTGTCAGTAGCTGTTGTAGCACCTGCAGAAGCCACTGATATCTCACCTGCTGAGATACCGTTTGCAGTCTCTGAACCAAATCCTGTGCCTTCAGCATTTGAGTGAACTAATGCTTGAGCTGTTGCTAAGTTAGTTAACGAAGCATCGCATTGGACTTCATAAACCTGATGAGGATCATCATAAACAAACACAGTAGCTTCTGTGCCTGATTTTAATGAACTCGTTCCAGGATAATTATTATCAAAAACGGGTTTTCCGTTTAGATCAATATATTGACAACCTGCCATAACACCTAGAATCGCTACCGAACCACCGTCTGCCGCACTTACATCTACAAGNCCATTAGTAAGAGGAATCACCATATCGCCCTGAAAAATAGAGCTAGATGAACCTGCTACACCTGCGATTTGCACTTTGTAAGGCGTTAAACCATTTCCGTTCGGTGATGAACCTAATTTGTTATGAGGTCTCAACCCAAAAGGTGAATCTGTATTCGCCATGGATTAGTCTCCTAAAAATTAATCAGAGGATCTATCTCCTCCGAAGGTTACACGAGATTGCCTATCAGGTTTACTAATAGGCATAGATGGATGTTGTTCCCTCATAAGATCATTGTCAACTGCATCCATTTGATCTCTAGTTTGACCTTGGAAGTAAGCTTTTCGTTGACCTACTGTTTCTTCGGGGATTCTTGCAAGCACCAGACCACCTACTCCTATAACACCTGCGTGTTTACCATCTTGGACGGTAGGAGCTTCAAAATCTGGATACTCATCAGCACGAACTAATTCAAAGCCTTCGCGTAGCCGAGCAGAAAGGTTCTTTTTATCATCAAAACCCATGACAGATTCACGGACCCAACGATGAACAAATCCCTCTGGAGGATCTGGAGCGTCTAATTGTGACGGTGGTGTCCACGGTTTAGCGCGGACGGTTTTTTCCCTAGTTTGGGATGTGCGTGGGCTTCTATCATTCATAATTTATCCTCACGTTAATTTTGCATACGAGCTTTTTGCTTCGCATATTGTTCATAAGTTACACCAAGTTTGTCAGCGATTGCAACCTCTGATTTTGTTAATTGTATCTTTTGTTTTCCTTTTTTCTGCCCACCACGATTTGCAGAGGCTACAACAGGACCACTTTGTCGAGGCACAAGACCAAACTTATGGGGAAACTCTTGTCTCATTCGTTTATCAACCTCAGCATANTATTCNTCACTAGTTGCATCCCAACCTTCAACTTCCACCATAGTTTTGTGGATAGAAAAAGCGGTAAGGGTCATAGGTTCATCTGTNCCAAACCACTCATTTCTTGCTGCCCACGCATCTGCTTTAGGGTCTCGTGGTGCAGGTTGTTGTGGTTGTGGTTGTTGTGGATCTACGACAGGAGCAGGTTGTTGAGCTCGTTCTTCTTGCTGCTGTTTTATCATCGCAAGTTTATCGTTCTGTGAAGCTACAGCAGCTAATTGTGCCTGAGCTTCTACTTGAGCATCGATATCACCTCTATCAATAGCTTCTTTTAAATTATTTCNTAAANNCTGATCNTGTANNTTTANTCTATTTTCAAATTCNGTANCATAAGAGCTATCTAAAGNAAGATTCTTTTTNTGGTTTTCTTCAAGCTCTTTTTTAGCTGCTTGAGCATATTGTAAAGCTGCTTGTTCACGACGTTCTGCCTCACGCATTTTAGCTGTAAGTTTACTGATTCGTTTTTTAACACCTTCGCTATACTGCTCTAACTCATCATCAGATTGTTCGGGCTTTGACTTAACTTCAGTTTTAGTCTCAACTTCAACTTCCGCTTCAGGCTTTTCTTGTTCTTCAGTTTCAAGAACCTCTACTTCAACTTCATCAGTTTCTTTTTCTTNGACCTCTTGGTCTTGTTTTTGTGCTGCTTGTGGCATGGCTACTCCATGTAATTAAAGGTGCAAAATATCATCAGGGTTATTAATACGAGCTATCACCTCGTCATCATTGAGAATGCGGACNTCTCCACCCTCGATTTTGAATCTACTTCCCGCATATCTGCCGAANAATACCCAATCCTTTTCTTTACACCAAGGAGAAGTATCTTCGCCAAATTTACTAGAGTCTTGGTANGCTAATGGACCAACTCTCAATACATAGCCACATACAGTGGCAACGGCTTCGCGTTCTCTAACTTCATCAGGAACAATTATACCNCCCATTGTTTGCTTTTTACCTTGATANGGNAATATCAAAAGACGCCAACCTGTAGGTTCAGGTAATNTATCTAANNCNCTTTCGGTAAGTTTGGAAGGTTCTAAGTATCTATNTTCNGCTGATACATACGCTTTTTCAAGNNCNCCTTGTTCTTTTTCTTTTTTCTTTTTATNAGCAATATAGTCAGGCACATAAAGTGTTTTAGTCATTNTTATTTACTTTCTCTAGCAGGTCTTTTAAATCCTGTTCANTTTGGGCAAGCTCATCTAAACGAGCTCGTANTTCTTTAAANGCGGTAAAATCTGCTACAGGACCAACACATATAGCCTCTTTTAACAAACTTTGCCGATCACGAACATTTTTAAGCATTTTTTCATAAATGTAAAGCTCATCCATGAATTAACTCAAATGCCGTTTCTTTTGTTTCTTTATTTCTTCTNGTCCAACCACGACCAAAAGTTTCAAAAGTAGATAACTTTTCATAAAAACTTTGNCTTNNGTCATACATTTTTTCTACTAAAAACTCAGGGTCTTCGTTTGCAATTAGTTGCAAAGTTTTTGGACCAATAGCACCATCTTGTTTTGCCCCAACTATTTTTTGAATCGCTTTAGCCGCTCTGCCTGTCCCAGAGTTAACTGCCCAATCAAATACAGACCAATCTGCACCACTAGGTAAATCATCACATCTACATTTATCCCAGTAATTCTTTTTATAAATAGGAGCTACATCATCTTGTGTTAGACCACGCATCTCTTCTTCAGTAGATTCTCTGCCAATCCATTTATCATATACCGCTTTAGTAACACCTAAATTTGTCATACCTCCAGGATCCTTAGGGTGATCTACAAATCCACCTTCATGTTTTAAAAGCATGGCTAAACATTTATCAAAGTTCTTTTTCACTTTGTTAATCCCTTCTGTTTCTCATACGTTCGTAATCCTCCTAAACCAAGCATACCCATCAGCACAGTCATTAAACTGCCCATATCAAACTCAGGTAACGGTGGGATAGTAGCCCCTGAAAGACCTACCCCAAATAAAATTAANGGAGTTAAAATAAAATGGTACAGTAAGGCAACACCACACGTCCATCCCACAAAAGGTCGCCAACCGCCTTTAAACAAACTACCTGAGGCAGCTTCTGCTTTATTAACNTCTATTTGTGCAAGTTGTTGTTCATGAGCTAATTTATCAGCCATAGTCGCTAACTCATGCGCTAATGCCGCTTTTTGGTCTTTATCTTCTATAACTTTATCTAATATCCCAGTAACAGGACCTACAAGACTATTTAGCAGACTCATCTACATTCTCCTTTGGTGATGCAGCTATAGTGAAATTTACACTAAAAGATCTTCTTTCGCCAGAAGTTTTAAAAGGGTAAACACAATGATGCAGGTGTGCAGGGAAAACTATAAAATGACCAACTTTTGGCTTCATTAAAAAATTAGAACCTGTATGATTCGCAGCATGACCGTAAACAAATTGTATATGTCCATGAGCAGGGTGGTGATCTTTATAATCTTCTTCCCATTCTTCCTCTATTCCTTCAGGCAATTTTAAATACCCAACGCAAGAAAGCATTGAGCCTAAATGTACATGAATAGGATTATATTCATGCTCATACTGACGAACAAACCAACTACTAGCTATATCTAATCTATAATCAAGTATATCAGGTGTTATATTACGCCTACCCATAGAAGTATATAATTCTGCATGACTTTGGTAACGCATTAAAAAAGTACCCATTTCCTCAGACCATGCTTGGTTTAAATCGTTATTCCACTTTAATTCTTCTTTTACTTTTCCAACCAAATTATGAGACCAGTCTTCCATTTCTTGATCTATAGCATTATTGCATTTATCAATAAAATCCTGTGACATTTTTTTGTATCCCAGTATAGGACTAAAAGGTGTCAGTATTTCTTCATCTTTTTTCGGTTCATATATATTCGCCATCTCACTTCCCTTTTTGTTTTCTCAAAGATTCTTTAGCTTTTCTAAAAATATTCACCACCTCATTTTTACCCATAACTTTTGCTCTTTGTTCTCCAACTGTTAGTATTTGGATTTTTCGGGCGTATGGTTTAGATATCTTTTTTACTTTTGCAACTGTATTTCTAGCATCTGTTGGTGTGGCAAATTTTATACTGACAGTATCTTTAGGGTTTTCATCAGTATATAATCTTCTCCCACTCCCCTTTGGCTTTTTACCTGTGCCTTTTTTAGGGTCAGGTTTTTTTGCCATACCTATTCCTCCATTTGTATGGTTGNTTTTTTNTTATCTGNTTTTGCAGAGTAAGCATTAAATCCCATAAACGCAGCTACAACACCTGAAGCCGCAATCACATACACACTTGCAATATCTGTTATTAAAGCAGCCGCTTGATCAAAACCTAAAACACTNGCTAATAAAATTATAAACGGATAAATTAACATTCCTGCTAATGCAAAACCTGTAAATCTACGCTCAGCATTACGTTTTAAATCACGATCAACCATCTCTAACCTACGGTCTTCTAAGGCTAGCTTATTCCATTCNGCTTTCTCGATAACTCCGTTACCATTAGTATCTGCTTTTTTAAATTCTGTCATGATAAATAAGCTTTACCAAATCCCTTTTTAGCAGCTCTCACTCCTTGGGGTCGCATNTTTTTATTAGGCTTACTTTCAATTATACCGCCATGACNTTTTTCAACTAACTTAGGCATAGGGATACCAAATATTTTTTCGTACTGACTAGGAAACTCTCTTGCAATATCAGAGGCTGCTTCTTCATTACCCTCTTCAGCTAANTGTATAAGCTGNTTTAATCGTTTATCCATTTATCTAACTCCTCTAAATTTTACCCCTGCAAACGCAGCACCGCCACCACGACTAATCCTATCAGTATCGGGGGAAGGATAGGCGTTCCCCATAAAGTAAGGTAGTCCACCATCCGCCAACTTCTGACGATTATTTTTCTTAGTTTCTCTACCCATGCTAGGAACACCAAAAATAATTGCGATATCAATAGATTTTCCTTTTTTACCTTTAGCTTTCTTTTTAGACATATTAGCCTCTCGTTTGATTTTGTTTCTGCAGAGCAATACGAGCTCTCATNTGAGCTATATCCTCCGTNCTTTCTATACGATCACGTCCTAACTGAAAGTTTTGTTGAGCGCGTTGTTGGTCAAGTGCTAATTTTTGCTGATCATTTTGTTGGTCAGCTATCATTTCTTGTTGACGTAACTGCAACTCTTGCTCTTTTATGCGTACAAGTGGGTCTTGTTCTTGTGCAGGTGGTTGTGATTTTTGATACTCTGAAATTAATTGTGCTTGTATCTGGGCAACTTGAGCAGGATCTACTTGCTGCCCTTGCATCTGTTGTTGCGCCATAACCATAGCCTTCATACCGAGATGTTCATAAATATGTTTCTCTAATGTCATTAATAAAGGTGGCTGCATCTGTGCAATTTTGCTATTCATGTAGGCAGAGTGTACCGCGATATGTGCATCATGGTCTTGTTGCGGAAATGCTTGCATTTTACCCTGTCCTGCTGCTGCCTTACTTGCCTCTTGGTTTTCAGTAGAAGGATCNNTAGGTTGTGGTTCTGGATCTGGGTTTAATATTTGTTCAATATTACTCACACCTAATGCTTCATAAACACGCTTATATGACTCATACAAATTGTGCAAATCAGGTGCAGATTGAGCTAATTTTAATTGTTCTTGTGCTAAAACAACTCTTTGCGACATACTAAAAATATTTGGGTCACTTACTGGTAAAATATCTACACGATTATCAAAATCTTGCATTTTTATCATACCATCTACACCAACATTATACGGATAAGGTGTAGGGTCTTCTGCAAACAATCGTGCAAGCATCCTTAACTCTGATTTCATAGAGGAATGCAACCGTTTATGCACTGCACTCACAATCCGTGAGCCACGTTCCAATAATGCAATAGTAGTACCGACAGGCATTTCTTGATTACCCTGCCCCATGCCCATATCGGTTGTCCCGATAAACCGTTGCGCTGCCTCTACTACAAAACCCATTAATGAAAATAACGTGCCAGAAGGCTCTTTATATGGTAATGGCATTAAAGAAGCTTTTAAATCACCTCCAGGAACATCTACATCTCTAAATTCTCCAGGAGCTAANGGATTTGCCTCATCTGCAATGCGTAAACCTCTCGCTTTAAACCCTGCTGGCATATTACTCAATGTACCTGCATCAATTAACTGCCGTAAATTAGCTGTAGCAGTGCGAGATAAGTTTCCAAGTAAGTGAATTAAGCCAAAACCATAAAAACCTAGTCCTGGAGTGAATTTATACTGCACAAAATGCGGGATTTTATCTTTTTTAGGGTCATTTTGGGCAAAATTACGCCTAATTGCCAAAACTTCGTTCGTATCTAAACAAACTGTTACGATATAAGGCAGTTTTATACCTGTTTCTTCACCTGCTGCATCAACATCAGGATACTCATCGAGATCCAAAAAACAATGGCATTCGTATAATGTAAATTGTTCATCAGTACCAGACGGTGATCTACCTTCAATATCATCATAAGCATCGGTAATTGAATCACTACCTCCACCATAACTATCAGTTGTACCGCCTTTACCTTCCATATCAAGGTAAACACCCGATACTTGCGCCTTGCGTAACTCATTTTTAGACATTTTTATTACATGAGTAACACGTTCAGCTGTTTTTAAATCTGTAGCAACATAAGGTACAAGTACATCTTCCGCAGGGATAAACTTACTTACTGGTCTATCTAACGCCTGATCACGATATACTTTCTTAAAAGCACTCCCTGCCAAACCAAGATAATATAACATCTGGTCAAACTCAGGTTCATACTCTTCCATTTCGTACATTATCTGGTAATTCATATAATCTTGCACACGTTGAGCTTGTTGTTCTGCATCAGGGGTAGGTGTACCAACAATATTTGCTCGTACTGGTCCTGAACTTGGCAACATCTCTTTATATGCCTGAGATTGNAACTGNGTAACAGCCTCATTTAGTAAAGGGTGAATAACTCCAGTAGCACCATCAAAAGGTTCTGTTCTAGATTCATACCGCATACCTAGTAAATCTAAACCTTTTACATAAGTATCTTCCCAATCATCACGGCTAGTACGGTCTTCTTCTACAGAATCTATTACATAACTAGCTACACCTGTCAACGTAGCATCNGAAACTCTGGAAGCTAAATTATCATAAAAGTTGTCTGGCTCACCGCCAAATGTAACTTCCTCTTCACCAAAACTTACTTCCGCACCTTCATCATTCTCAACAACTTCNACATTTAAAAAATCATCTTCTTGTTGAGCAAGATCCTCTTCTTCTATACTTAAAAAATCATTCGGGGCTTGTACTAAAGCTCTATCAATATTACTTGGTCGTGGGGGTTGTGCCATTAATAATATTTCCTTATTCTAGGAGCAGTATCTTCTTCCTCATAATCTTCAGGATGTTGAATAAAACCGCCCTCTCTAAATCTACGTAACGCTTGCGTAACCGTATCAACATAATCATCATGCTCTCCTGCAGGAAAAGCAGCACACTCTTCAACAACTTCCTCTGCCCATCGAGTATCTGGAACCCATACTAAACCACTTTCAAGTAATGGTGCAACTGAATTTACTCGAGTGAACTTATCATTTCCTCTACTCGGGCTATAATTCTGCACTGGAATACCCATAGCTCGTAACTCCTGCGTTAACGGCATACCCGAAGCTTTTGCCTCTATCAATACACATTCAGGATCCCAATACTTATATTCCTCTAACGCTCGCCTACGCAAATCAGGAAAATCCCATCGTCCACGCTGTGCATCTACAAGAATAATGTTTGGTGGTCCTCCCTCCGTAGGGTAAAATACACCCCATGTAGTTATCGCACTATAATCAGCATTAGTTTGTTTACTATACGCTGTATCATAACTCTGCATTACATATTCCAAAGGAGGTAACTCTTTACGTTCCCAACGCTGCCACCAATCACGTTTTAATATAGCAGATTGTTCACTCGTCGGGTTCTGCTGCCACTGGGCTTCCCACTTACCCACAGACAAACTGCCCTTAACCGAAAGTAAATCTTCNTTTTTCCAATACTCACTCCACAACGGCTCATTCGTTTCTGGCATTAAAGCAGGGAACTCTACAACTTCCCACTTATCAGCTAAAACATCTCGCCCTTGCTGCCTTAATAATTTACCTGTTAAATCATTTTCTGCCCATCGGGTCATAATTATCACAATAGACCCTCCTGGTTGAAGCCTTTGGCGTGGTCCTGATGTATACCACTCATAAGCGTGTTCCATCGCCGTAGGACTTAACGCATCTTGCTCACTATGGGGGTCATCAATAATTAATAAATCAGCACCTCGTCCAGTAACCGCACCACCAACTCCCGCAGCAAAATATTCACCACCCTTTGAAGTTTCCCACCTTCCTGCAGCCTGACTATCTGCTCGCAACTCTACATCAAATATTTTTTTATACGCATCTGAGTTCATTAAATTACGAGTCTTACGACCAAATCTAAATGCTAACTCTGCCGTGTGCGTAGTCTGCATAATTTTTAACGTAGGGCGACGTCCCATTAACCACGCAGGTAATAAATAACTTCCGAATTCAGATTTCGTGTGCCGAGGTGGCATATTCACGATTAATCGTTTCAACTCTCCACGAGCCAAACGGTTAAACTTCTCTGCCATTATTTTATGGTGGCGTCCATTTATAAAATCTTCCCATACAGCCTTAGTAAAAGCCATAAAATCATCACGGGCTAACTCTGATTCATTAATCTCCTTAGCTCGATCCAACAAAATCGCAAACTTCTTCAAATGCTCTTCTGGCACATTAGTTAGATCAAAGCTCATATTTTCAAAATACATCGAAAAATTTCAAAGGGCAATGAACCTATAATCAATACACACAATAGGGGGGGCATGGTCTCGGCTTTTGATCGAGTAAAGTTCACTATCCATGAAAAATGTTTTTGGGTCTCGAAGAAATATCCAAAACTTGGTTACACCTGACGGCATAACCAAAGTTCGTCTCAAAGGGGGGTGGTGGGGGGTAGGGGGGTCAATGGTGACCAGTGATTGGCTAGGGGGACCCATCCCCCTAGCCCTTGTTATTAAGCTTTAGCTTGTGGCTGAACTACCAATTTGACGTAGCCAGTACCCCAAACTTTTGAGCTTGGAGTATAACCACCGTTTAACATTGCNAATAAACAAATAGGTGATTTAGTGCTGTGACCCAGAGGCTTGGCTGCATTAAGAATTGAAAACAAGCTGTGATTACCATCAACGCCTTTTAACAACCAATCTTGAATTGTAGCGCGGACACCACCAGTTTTGCCAGTGTATCCAAATGGTACAGGCTGATCAGAATCTAACTTAACATTGTCAAGTGGAACAACCTGAACATTATGTATATTGCCACCTGCTTCAGCGTTAACGAACGCCCAGATGTCAGAATACTCAAGAGGTGTACCAGTATTTTGTAGCGTTGCTACTGCGACTGATTGAGTTGCGGTTTTTGTTTTTGCATTTGCCATTTTATAACCCTTTCTACGGTTGATTGGCTGTAGCCGTTATTGGCTACATATTCTTTCTACTATAGTTCACTATTATTGTAAACCCCTTTTGTGAACTTTTTTACATTTTATTTATTAGACTAATAATGCTGACTATTATTATGACAGCAATTATCAAGATTGACATATTCCCTCCTTATTGTTTGCACTATTAATAAAACTAACAAAACAATTTGCATNGACAAATNCTAATTGCCAGATAAGATNANNNAANACTNATCCTGNAAACTTCGAGGATGATTGATGATGATTACTAGANGATGATTGATTAATATATATACTAGTATATATATGTAATCCTTTTTCCTCAGGAAAGGGATCATCGTCTTTCTTCCTCAGGAATGGGATGGGAGAAAAAGGGGACCGAAGTCCCCTAATCTTTTTAAGCTTGAACTACGAGCTTGACATATGGTGTCATCCAGTATTTACTGGACGGTGAATAACCACCATGCAAGAGAGCGTGTAGACACACTGGCTTTTTGCGACTGTGTCCCAGTGGAGCGGCTTTATTGAGAACCGTTTTTAGTGTGGCATCACCCTCAACACCACGCAACATCCAGTCTTGGATTTGTTGACGAACACCACCTGTCTTGCCGCCATAACCAAATGGCACAGGCGCGTCAGACTTGAGGTCGACATTATCAAGAGGTACGATTTTGACGTTAGCCTCATTGCCTCCCGCTTTGGTCTGGACAAAATTCCAGATGTCATCGTAAGTAAGCTCTTGGTCAGTGACCATTAACTCAACTGATTTTACCACTTTTTTAGTGGCAGATTTAGGGGAAGTCTTTTTAGCTGTATTAGCCATGATAAGCTCCTTTCTACGAGCACGCTTTAAATGTCCATTAATAAGTGCGCCACGACTAATCANTCCCAGAATGTCTAGTCCAGTGTCTGGTCACCGTGTACTGGCAGCTGTATNACCATAGAATAGCAAATAGTGAACTTAGACGCAAGTCTTTTATTATCTTANATAATCTTTTTTATTNNGGGAAATCCTCAAGAATCATCGGTNATCGTCAATCATCATNTGTCCACGAATCATCGTTCATTNTCATTCATCCTCAAAGCNATGTCATCATCTTTCATCCTCTGTGATGGGAGGAAATTTGAGGTCTTCCTCCTTGTGATGGGACGATTTTGTAGATAGAATATGATTGATGATACCTGTCCAATCGTACGGTGTTGAGCAACTCCAGTCAGGTGTCCATGATTCTCCGTTTCCTGTTATCTCTATCGCTCTTTCTCCGCTAAATATATTTAGGGTAGAGGAAGAAGGATGATGAACCAAGTTATAAATTGAGCCACCACTCATAAAATATCTTGTTTGCCACGCGATTTGATGTGGACGTAGAGTTATAGACTTTAGTGACTTTAACCTGTGAACCTTGAGTTCTAGCCAAAAAGGATGACCTTGGACGATNCCNTGTANGTCAGGAACTCCAGGACTTGCCCATGATTCTAGGCGTGTCCAAAACACGCCCAGATCTTTAGTACCATCACGGAGTTTATACCATAATTGTGACTCGGGTTTACTACTCATTTTGCTAAATCTTTTTAATACAAATCCTGTTTGTCTTGGTCATAGATATCAGCCCACTTTTTAGAGTAAGAAATATCCCTTTCTAATTGAGATTGCTCATCAAGCTCTTCATAATAGCGGTCAGCTAAAGATTCACCATTGAGGTCATCTTCATACCAGTTGTCTTCTGGTTCTTCCTCTAACTCTTGTTGACTTATCCATGAGCTTTGCTCTACAGGCTTTGTCATAATCACCACTTGCTGTAGGGTCTCCTTAACACGAGGCCTACCCTCTTGTTNATCTGCCCAAGAGTTGTGATCAAAAATACGGCGTGCTAGCTCACGATCTTTAAATTCTTGACCATCAGCCTTTGGTTGAAATGATACCTTGTACACCTCAGGTCCTGGAGTGTACGGATTGCCATGTGCATCTGTCGTTTCTGTATACCATAATATAGTCAATAAAACACTTGCATCAGCCATTAGTCTACGAGCTCCCCTGTTATAATAAAATCCATACGCTCAGCGCATTTGGGACAAGGCGTTTTATCCTCGTCATAATAGTCTGCGGCATAATTGTTGCCGAGCAGTGGCATCCCACATAATGTCCTGCTTGTGCCATCAGCCATTGAGAAATGCTGTTGTCCTAACTTTTTAGTCCACTCATAAAATTTAGTAGTCATATCAAAACCCCTTTCTTCGGGTAGGTTAAATTAATCGTACCTAACCATAGCACAGGAATTTATCAAATGGGGTCTTTTGTTATCTTTTTTTGTGCCGTACCCTCAATGACCATATTATCTTCGGTGACTACAGCGAGTGCAGGGAACTCTTTTTGCAAACGCTCTATTTCTTTCATAACTTGCTCTTTATCCATTTGGTCAATACGTCCATGGAGGATTTCTTTGCGATCTATATAGATCCCTGCTGCTTGTCCTCTAGATTTTTCAGCTGCGACTGCCGCTGCGAAGTTTCCTCCAACAAGGGCAGCGTCACGTATCTCGGCTAGTTTTTTAACGTGTCCTTCAAAGCTTACCTCGTACTTTTTAGATAACTCACTTTTTAGTTCACCTATCCTTTGCACAACTTGAGGATACCTTTGCCCATTGAGTAATTGTGATGCAATGGCATGGGCAGACTTCACAGAATATCCTGCTCGCACAGCCGCCTCCGTTTGGCTAACATCTTCGCAAACGTAGATTCTGCAAAACTCTTCTTGTTTTGGAGTGATTCCTTTCTCTACACGAGGATTAGCGACGACATTAATGC
>FUFK010039272.1_pt1 | contig 12712 bp, 14 predicted proteins | sample 1021851 | NCBI WGS metagenome assembly FUFK01 (sample SAMEA51879418, study PRJEB19060) | metagenome | reverse complement strand
TAATCATCAACATTCTTTGAAAGAAGTTTCTGTTTCTTCAAACGAGAAGAAGAACTAAATTTTGTACCTGACTTTTTGCCGATCAGTTTCTTTGCGCGATTTATTATCTGTTTAAATATTGGCTTGAGTAGTCTAGTTAAAAAAGGGGTAGCAGTTGCGGCGGATGTTGCGACAATAGTTACCACTAAGGTCGTGGCGACTACAGATGACGATGGAAGGTATTTATCGACAAAATCAGTTTTCGCCCATATCTCGACACATTTTCCATCTATCACTTCAAAACCGACAACCTTTTCTTGCGCTTCTGCATTTCTTACATCGTTTAGCCTGAATTGTTGGTCTTTCGCAGGGCAATCAATTTCTTTTTCTTCGATTACATTATTATCATTATTTTCTTTTGTTTTTGGAATTTCTGGCGTTTTTATATCTGGTATTTCTGGCGCTTCTGTTTTGGTGTTTTGTTTCGGTGTAATTATTTTTGCATCGGGAGAATAATCAGGCGCAAAATAAAATGGTGCCGTGTGATCGCATAAAGCAACATTTCCATCGGGATCATTATTAAAATGATCTTTACCACCTGTCAGAGAATCGCGTACAACAGCGCAAGGGGCATCAATGACAGGAACGCCCATATCAATAGAAACAGGCGTATCGAGGACGATAGGCGGTTCAATATGGATAGGTTCTGGAATATGTATGTTCGGAATATTTATTTCTGGTATTTCCAAAATTTAAAATGGAATTACGTTGCCTGTTGATTTTGGTAGCTTGGGAACTTCTGGTAAGGGTATTTTATCAATAACTTGTTGAATCATTTTTTCTTTAAAATCATCGCTTGTTACCATCATGTAACCATAAACCCCCGCGCCTAACATTGACGCGCTGATTATAAAACTTAAAATGGATAATATTTGAGAAAGTTTTGCCATGTGGAAAGAAGCGTTTATAAAAGCCCTAGCACCGATTACTTTGATGTGCCTGTTTTTGCTAGTGGGTCTTGCTCCATTATATTTAATTGGTGGAATGATGACTAGACAAATGCAAGAAAAGGTTAATTAATCAGCGTCTTGGGCTGTGTTTCCCTCTGCTACCCATGAAAGATACACTTGGTAATCGCTGTTTGCTTCATCAAATGGAATCCAAGTTTCTGGATTTGGAGAAATCCTTAAAATAGCACCAGTATTTTCGGTACCATCCCAATTTTTTAGTTTTTTGTAATTTAAGGTCATAATTCAGCACTAATGCTAATTGTAGTTCCGTAAACTTCTCCAAACTCGTTAGTCTGGAAACCTGATGTAGAAAATCCTGAAAAATTAAGAATCATATTATCTCCACCATATGGTTGGCCGCTATCTCCATTATTTTGAAATCCGGGTGTAGTAGTTGTAGTAGGGGTTGCCTGACCATAAAAAAAACTATTAAAACTTAAAGTTCCAGCAATACTTACTGAAGGTATTGCCCTCATAGGTACTGGCATAAATCTTGAAGTACAACTACAATTTCCAGCGGCACGATTAGACATGACAGGAAGTCTATTCATCTGAATATAATATCTCGCACACCTTAAATAGTCTTCGTGGAAACTTAAATGGTCAAATTCAGTTCCCACGCTGCCTAATTCTATCTGAACTCCTGTAAGCTCAAATGTTGCATTATCTGTTGTGTACCATGTTGAAGTAAAATCTTTATATCTAGCATTTCCATCGTAAGCTGCCCAAGAATTTAAAGTTGGACTTGCAGTTGTATAATCAGTTCCTATAAATTGCGCAAAAGCTATATATAAACCTTCAGAAGTATTATTATCAAAAGTTAAATTAGAATTTCCTGAAATTGGTACAGTAACTTTTGTCCAAGTATCAGCACTTAAAGAGCCTGTTTCAAAAATAAAAGCCTGACTTGTACCATCATAGCTATATAATCTTCCATAAAAATTTTGTGCAACACTAGATTTACACCAAAAAGATAAGGTTATAAAACTTGATGAAGAAGTATAATTCCAACCACTATTTGCAACATCTTGTGCTTCCAATTTATATTCTATTCTTACCCGATCACCAGTCCCTGCACCACTTGTTTGGTTTCCATTAGTTACTCTCAATGCTTTTCTAAAGCCTGATTGATAAGCAGGTGTTCCACTTGCTACATCTACCTGTGAAAAAGTAGGAGATTCATCTGCACCATTGACTTGACTTTGAAATCTATCAATAACGTGATATCCATTTGCTGTAGCTGATTGGCCTCTTTGGGCTATTCTCATTGCTCCGTTGACAACTAAATTTTTACCTTGCCTGTTAGTTAAATTCGCGGTACACGTTCCATCAGTATTGTTGATAGTTAATGCTGCCGTTGATGCTCCTACCCCTTTTATCGAATTTACTTTAATCTCTGACATAATTAACTAGGTTTTGGGTTGTCGGTTTTGACCTTTTCACAGGCTGTATAATACGCTTCTAGTTTAGTCGAATCTCCCTTACTATTCCAATACATAGCATCTGCAAAGTCTCCTAAACTTGGATATAAAGGTTTTCTGTCATCTTTGTATTTAACTTTTGCATAATCAGAATTTAAAGTTGTTCGTGCAGCATCTATCTCGCTTTGCTTCAAAGTAATTGATTTACCATCTTTATCAAAAGCACCTGTTCCATCATTAATAGTTACAGCATCAGGGTATGCCTTTCTTATCGCTTCGTGATCTAAAGCCATTATGCAGCTACCTCCATCACCGTAATAACTGAAGAACCTGTAGTGCTTGTATTATAATCTGCACGGTTAACGTATTGAGTAACAGTATTACTATAAATTTTAGTTCTTACTCTATAATTAACTTGCGAAGTTGTATTAGGTGAATCTAAAAATTTATATGTAACTTGCGCTCTAGTATAAGTGGGTGAATCAGTTGCAACATAAAACATTGCAGTTGATGAATCCATGGCATTTGGGTTTATAGGTGTAACTGTACCACCAACTTCTCTTACTAACTCAAAACGATTTTGAGTTTGTGCATCATTTCCACAAGCTACAACAAAATCAACTAATACTTTATTTGAACTTGATGAAGGTGTTATATTTACCGATAATCCAGTTACATCTACAAAAGAAGTAGAACTTGTAGAAAATGCGTCAGTTTTAAGTGCCTGTTTAACTTGCAAAATTTTGCCGCTAGTAGCTGTTGTTGCTATTGTTCCATCTGCTACGTCTGGGATTGTAAAAACTCTGTTATTACTAGATGATGATGGTGCTTGTAAACTGAAAGACCCACCACCTGATGCTGCGTTTAGTTTAATCTTTGCTGTCATTGTTAACTAGGCTCAGTAGGAAAAGTAACAGAACTCATATCTAAATTACCATTTGCGTCTAACTTTGGCGATGCACTTGCAGGTAAATCACGCAAACTTTGACGATATGTTTTCCATGCTGTAGATAAAGTTAAATCAGAACTTGCTCTCCAATCACAAGCTGTTAATAATTTATCTCTTTCAACTCTAAGTAGTCTCATAGGTTCTGCATTGTTTAACCTTGTAACTTCAGCATCTATTTCAGCTTCAGTTGGTGCGGTGTCACTTTCCAACCATGTAAAATTTGAATAATCTGTACCACTCCATGACCATTTTTTATTTGGTTTTAAACTAGAAATCGCTTCTATTTTTGTGTAAATCATGCTGCAACCTCTATTAGTAGTAATTTAGATGCTCCATTAGTTACACCGCCATTACTTACGTTAACCTTTGTAGTGACACTTGTATCAAAACTTTTAACTTGCATTTTATATGTAATCGCATTTCCAAGTGTATAAGAAGGTGAATCTAAAAGATTAATATTTAAACTATTATCGTGGTAACTAGCGTATGTTTCTTGTATATAGCTACCATTATTATGTGCTGCGATACCTGTATAAGAGCCACCTGCTACTGACCTATTAATAGACATGGCGCATTGTCCGTTATAAGTTCCACTAGGGTTAGTATTCACTTGACAACTTAACATTACAAGAATTTTACTTGAAGCTGCTACAGGTGTTATTGCCTGACTAAATCCAGTTACGTCAACATAACTACTACTTGTGGTTGTAAACTGTCCTGTTGTAAATGAGTGTTGAACAACCTGCAAAACTTTCCCAAGAGAACCTGAAATCTTTGAACTAGCTATAGCAGCACTTGAATTTATATCTGCATTAACAATAGAGCCGTCAACAATATTTGCTGAGTTTATCTGCAATCCAGTTATTGTATCGTTTGAACCGTTTAGTACTAAAGCCATTATGGAATCGTTACAACTGAAGGACTATTTATTGTTAGTGTAGCACCGCTTGCAATAGTGAGAGGGCCGGCGACTAAAGCGTTATGATTTGATGAAATTGTATAACTTGTATTCATTTCATTTTCAGATTCAAAGAAAATTTGCTCGCCACCGCCACCAGTTCCTCCACCGCCACCGGCATCTGCATATTCAAGCTGACCAACGGCCGTTGCACCAGAACCAGAAATGCTTTTTACTTTTAAAACCTTATCTGCCGCAATTTGATTATCAGGCAAAATCAAGGTATAAGATTGACCTGCACTATGAGCGGGAGATTTTATTTTTACACCATGACTATTTTGGTTACAATTTAATTGCAAAGTTCCATCATTTGTATTTCCTTTTATCTCAAATAATCCTGTGCCGTTTGGTGTAACTTTTATATTTCCATTAGTTGTAGAAGTATTTAACTCGTTGGCTTGAACATCTAAGTTACCGCCAAGTTGCGGAGAAGTGTCATCAACTACGTTTGATATGCCGCTTGCACCGCTTAATGAACCCCAAGCTCCGTTGTTATAGCCTTCAAACTGGTTTGTTTGGCTGTTATGGCGTATCATACCTACCGCCGGGCTGCCGTCTCTCTGAGCCGTTGTTCCTGAAGGCAATGTTATTGAAGAAGTAACATTAAAAGTAGCTCTTGCTGTAAATGTGTTTGCTACAGATAAAGAAGCATGACCAAAGTTTGCAAGGCTTACATCGCCTAAACTGACAAAGGCATTATTAGCGGCATTTCTAATTTTTAAAGTATTACCATCAATATGAGGAACATAAGCTGCAACACCGATTGAAGGGTCGCCAGAACCTTGATTTAAAGTACTAAGAGCAGCAATTATTTGATTTAACTTTGTTCTAACAACAAGTCCAGTTCCGTTATCAACAACAAAGCCTGAACCACCAGTATTATCGACTCTTGCCATTTAATTAAAAGCAATTTTTTCTATGATAGCTGTTTTATCCACCTTTACCAAACCCTACGGCAGTAAAGTTAAAATTTCTATCAATAGAAACCCCAGAACTATTTTTAAAATGTACTGAAAAGCCTGTTGAAGTTACATTACTTAATTCAAAAATATCCCCAGATGCCATATTTAAAGCTGTTATACCTACAGATGGTAAATGTGAATTAGCACCCAATAAACTGCTAGTTCCAACAAAAAATGGGTTATCGAATGTCACATTTTTTTGCCCAGCACCAGACGCAATAGCTGTTGCATTTTGTTCAGTTCTTCTTTGCAAACTTGCTGTATAACCTAATTCTGTTATTCTGATCGTTTGGGCTGGGTCGCTAGACGTCAAAGTAGTTCTAAATTTAAATCCTCTACCTTTATATGTCCCATTTGCAAAAGTTTGAAAACCAGCGTAAGTTGCAGAACCAGAACTTGGGTCATCTTGAGTTACATTTATTTCAGTAATAGCATTAACATCAACACTACCAGTACCGTCAAAATCCTGTAAATCATCAATCAAACCTCTGTTGTCAATCAAATCATTTGGATAAATAGCTTCAGACTTTAAATGTTTTTTAAGGTCTAGAGCAAATACACCTCCTAAATCTAAAAAAGTACCGCCCGCACTACCGCCAAATTCATAAGTACCTGATGATGCAACACCACCAATAAAATCAATGCTAGTTTCTGAGTCAAAGCTGCTAATGGTATCAAAAAGGCCAACCCCAGTAAGTGTTAAAGAATTTGAAACATTATCGAAAGCTGTGGTTGTTTTTGTTCCTTGAAATTTTGGATTGTCTTGATCTTCTCTTCTAGTTTGTGTAATTAAAGATGGTATTGGGTCAGGGGGGTCAATAATTACTGATGTCTCGCCAGTACTAAAACGACCTCCATCATCTTGCGCCCTAAGAATTACCTCTCCAGCTAAAATTGGAATTTCCGCAGAACTTGTATTACCAGCAACAGCGGTTACAAGGTCAGTTGCATTTGAAAAAGTACCATTTCCTGTAGTGTCAGGGGTATGCCTAATAAAAATTTTTCCCCCTGCGACTACGTCCGCTTCGGTTGGTGGTGTCCATCTAAGCCTTGCAAGTTTATCTGTTAATGGTTCATAAGTTAATCCAGTTATATTTGCTGGGGGTGCTGTTTTACCTACAGCATCAAATGTTAATGTTGCGGCTGCCCTACTTGGCTCTCCAAGACCATTAAAAGAAAATACTCTAAATTCATATCTACCTGCCTGACTATTTACTATTTCAGCATCACTTGAAACTGTATCAATTTTAAAGAAACTACCGTTATCTACTCTGTAGTGAACTTCATATCTATTTGCTCCTTGCTGTGTTTGCCAATCAATAAGAATCTTTGCAACAGCTTTATTATTAATAATTACGATTTTTTCTTGTGCAGATAATCCCTCTGGCGGGTCTAAAATTACTGTTAATGCAGTTGTATTTCTAACTGGTAAAGCCGCACCATCTTCAATAAAAGCATATTTGCCTTCATTATGTTCAAGTGCTGTTATCGAATAAGTAGTGTCATCATTTTCACTTACAGAAACAACTCTCCATGTTGTTGTTTCTAAAGTTGAACTTTCCAAAACATAAGGTGCATTTACATTCGGTGTTGTGCTAAATGCCGAAGAAACAGTTATTGTTGCTCCTGATACGTTGCTGATAGTTTTAGTTTCAACTGAACCATCTGGCATAACTATAGAAATTGTTGGACTATTAGAAGTCGGAATATCTGTTGAAGCTGAGTCATCTAATACAACTACAGTTGTACTTGTCACAGAGGAAAGCAAACCACCTCTTCTTACTCCAGCTTTTAAAGAATCTGCAATTTCAATAATATCTCCGCATCTTACTAGAGCGCCAGCGGCTGAAGTTGTTGCAAAAGCGCAAGTTTCCCCTGAATTTTGTTCATTAAATAAAAACCATTTTCCTAATCTTGCCGCTTGTCCCCTTGATGTGCAGGCAAATGCTTTTATAGTTTTTGTTACTACTCCATATTTTGTTTGTGTTGCTGCGTCAGCTTCGACAGTTTCAATATCTAATTCTTGTGTAGTCATGTCAAAATATTGAACATTGATTACTGTGTGTCTTGTTTTTAAACTTGAGCCGTTATAAACAAATCCATCTTCAGTAATATTTGAGTTATTAAATATGTATTTAGTTGCTTTTCCTTCCGCATCTTGAGATATAGAAACTGAACCCGCTGCGTAAAAAGCAATAGCTCTCATTGAGCCGCATAAAGCATTAATAAGGTCAAATGCTTTAGATTGCTGTGTAATATTTGCATTTATTGAAAATCTTGGCTCTGTGCTTCCATCGCCATTGCCAGCATCTACTAAAGCACCACAATATTCACTAACAGTTTTAAAACTAAATTTATCAAGTGAAGATTCAGCAATATTACAACCATAACGATCATTGGTTAATAAATCATACAAAATCCAAGCTGGGTCTGAACACCATTCTTTACTTGCTTTAAAAGTGCCGTTCCATGTACCAGCATAAGTAAGATTGCCATGTGTTGCATTTACTGTTGCATTTGACGGGATTTTTACTTTTATTCCTCTTATTCGATAACGTCTATTAGGTACTCTTGGAAACTTTTCAGCACTAAATCGTAAGGCTGTATGTGCTGTATTTGGATATGCGTTTTGCTTCATTATTATATTTGTCGCAGAATTAAATCTAAAAGCGTTAACAGTATTTGCGTCTGTGCTATCCGCTGTAACCCTTTCAACTCTTATCTGTACTGGAAATGATGTACCACTTGCAAGGTTTATTAAATAGTCTCTAAAATACGCGTTTGTTGATCTACCTTTTACGGTGTCATCAACCGCTGTTGTTGTTGTTCCATCATTTTCAATAACTTTGATTCTTAATTGAACCTCTACACCATCAATGCCACCTTCATCATTAAAAAATTGCATAGAGGGAAACTGTAAGGTCACTCTTACCGCATTTATTGTTGATTGACTGACTGTATGTGTAACTGGATTTGAAGTTGTAACTTCTGTGCCTATTCCTACTTCTGTTTCTATATTTTTAATTCCAGAAATAAATGTTTGATTTGCAGTTCCGTCTCTAAAATCTAGGCCAACATCTTGAAAGTTAAAATCACTATCTTGGGGTGCTGTAACACTTGCAGCCGCTTGTAATATTGGTGTTTTATTTAAGAAAATATCTTTTTTAAAACTATTTATATATGCAGTAGATGTTTTATCTGTAACTCCATTTTTTGATGCTGTTGCACTTCCCTCTATCTCTCCCTCAGAAAGAAGCTCGACAACGGTATTAAATTGTTTTGAACTTAAGGCTCCACTAGGTAAATCAGGATTTGAAAAAGTTGTACTTTGGTCAAATTCTTTTATGCTCATTAGTTTGTACCCTCAACTTGAACTGTATCAATTCCATTTGAAACCACAATAGAACCGACCAATATTTCGCCATATGCCAAATTGACGGGAACACCTGCCTGAGAAATATTTGTCAGCCCTGTAAATGAATAGTTACTTGCCAATGCAGATGGGTCTAATGGGTCTTGTCCTGAGTCTCTATTTCTTGTATCTTCTTGAGGCGAAAGTAAATCATTTACACCTTTTTGAATCATATTTAAAGCAACGTAAGTCAAAACATATTTAACAATAACCTGTTTTACATATTCTTTTGCTACATAATTAAGAACTAAACCAAAGACTAAAGTATAAAAGTTTCCATGAACAAGAGGTATTATTTTTATTTCTTGCTCTGTTCTTATATTTAAAAAATCTTCTGTAATTGGTTTGTCGCCTACTTTTACACAAAAAAGTTGTTTTGTCATTTTTTCTTCAAGACCTTTGAAATTACAAAATAAAAAACTAAATGCTTCATATGGAGAATTAACATCAGCCATAAATTCACTTTGACCTGTAAATTTTCTTAAAAACCCGTAAACTTTTATTTTTTTAAGCATCTTTTTCAGGTTGAATTACAATCATTTTATCTAAATCTGGACAAACAAGATAAAAAGGTATTTGTATTGAATTACAACTTGCAATATCTTCTGGCGAAAATTCTAAAACGTTTTGTGGATGTGAATGAAGAACACCAACAACTTCTCCTTTATCTTCTCCATCTGCAAAATCAAAAGGATCAATTACAAAAGAATTAACTTCAAATTCATAAGCAACATTTTTACATCTAAAATATTCAAAGCCTTTTTCAGTTTTTATAAATAATCCACAACATTCTTTTGGTGCTTCCTCTTTAGCGTGTGCTATAGCTTGTAATTTACAAGATTCATTCATAATTAGTTTACAAACGTGCCAACACCTTCAAAGTCTTTTCTTGTAACTTGTCTTGCTGGTACTCTTTTGTTTTCCATATCAAGTCTATTTACTAATTCAAATGAAACAACGTCCCTACTTTCTTGGATTTTTCTGTCAATAAAATAAATTTCTTGTGGTAATTCATTTGAACTTGGAGTGCCAAAAGGGTTTGTATTGCCCTCAAAATTACTTGCATCTAAAGCATCAGCTGTAAGGGTTCTTTTTGTTACTTTTGCATCTAGCAAATCATTATGAGGTGTCACTAAATTTACTGTGATTAATAAATCTGTGACCCTGATAACTGAACCCCCTCTTGTAATACCACCTAAATTACTCATAACTAAAGTAGGTCTTGGAATTTTTCCCTCCCCTGCATATTCATAACCTTTTGCTTCTATTGGAAATCTTTCGTAAGTATTTGTTTGCCAAACAATATTCGCATAGGTACTTATATTACCGCCAGCATGAAAGCGGTAGATTGTAGGGACATTTGTTGGATTACCAGTTGCATAATGCAAACCCTCAACAAGTTCTAACTCAAACAATTCAATTATTGAATTAGGGTTAATTTTTTGCAGTTCAGAATGTGGTATTGCCATTAAGCCTCAAAAACCTCTTCAAAAGTCAAGTTCATTGTGACTCTGTTGTTGTAAGGTATAGATGCACTTCTTCTAGTACATTTAAAGTTTCTAGCAGATGACTCGCCGCCTATTGTGTACTGAAAAGCATCTTGATCGTCAAAACGTGCATTTAAAAATGTGTTGATTGTATCTGCCTGAGACTGTGTGATGTTAAAAACTAAACTTACAACGTGATAGCGTTTATTTGCTGCTAAACCTCTGACCAATCTTTGTTCATATCCATCGCCAAGTTTTACAACAATATTATCTTGCTCAATCGTTTGGGTTTCTCCGTAGGCGGGTGTAATGCTTGGAAAAGTTGCCATTATGCCAATAATCCTCCGTTTCTTTTCTCTCTTACGATAGTTTCTTGTACAACTAAAGCAATTGTCTGTCCTAATTGTTGCGACATTGCACCATCCCCTTCAACTGAACTACCAGAAGCATCTACTGATACATTCACTATATTTGTAATATTATCGCCAGACGGAACAGAAGGTAAAATTGTACCTGATCTGTTAGGAACAAATAATTCTGGTTGACGTTCTCCGACTATATAAGGTTGACCTGCTTTGACCGACCCACCATTTGCTCTAAATAAACCACCGACAAGACCACCCAAGAAACCACCAAGACCACCTTTTTCGTTTTTATTACCAGAAAAACCATCTTGAAAACCATCAAACATTTTATCAAGCGCCAAATCAATTAATTTTGATTTTATTCTATTAAGTACATTATTCATTGCATCCCCGAAAGATTGCGCCCCAATAATTGCTTCTCTTAAATTATCTTTTATATCCGATTCTATAGAAGCACCAATCGCATCAAATGTTTCTTGCAACTTGTCAGCTTCAGTTTTTTGTGCCTTGAGTGCATTTGTTCCTTCAATATATGCTGTAATAATATCTCTCATTCCTTCGCCATGAATTGCAACAAGAGCGTTTATTTCTTGTTGTGTTTGCACTTGTTCTAAATTGCCGTCAAGCGCGGCTTGTGCCAAAGCTCTTTGATCGCTTAATTTGTCTATTAATTTTCCTTTTGCATCTACAACATCCATTTCTGCTTGTTCATAAGCAATATTTTTTGCCAAATTATCTTTTATTAATTTATTTATTTCTTCTTGTATTTCTTTATTTTCTTTCGTAATTTCATTTTTTCTTTCTTCTAAAGCATTTTCTTTAATTACTTCATTAATTCTATTTCTTATAGGCGTAAATTGCGCTCTCAATAAAGCAAGCCTTTTTTCTGCCGCTGCGATTGATCTCTTATCATTTGAAGAATTAATTATGGCAAATTCTTTTGCCATTTTTGCGCTAAGATCAGATTCTATTGCTCTTAATTGTGCTAATTCTCCTCTCTTAATTGCGTCAGTAAGTTTATCTTGTTCTTCTTTTTGTTTTATTAGTTGTGTAATTATAGCTCCAATACCTGTTGCTATAGCAACAAAAGGTAAAGCATTTAATGCGACAGTTGCAAGACCGCCAGCGGCAGCCAAAGCAATTAATCCTGAAGTTACAATAGGAATAATTAATGCAACACCTTTTGCTGCAAGTGCAATTGCTGTGAATATTGCGGCAGTTTTTCCTATTGGAGAATTTACAAAATCAGTTGCAGCCGCAGTTAATTTTGTTAATGCTTTGATAACTGGTAAAACAGCAGGGGCAAGAAGGTCTCCAAATGCTCTTGAAAGGTTTTCAGCTTCATTTCCTAAATTTTTAAATACTTGTGTCGGGTCATTTTCTAACAATGCTTTGAGTGCAGGGGCGCCCTCTAGCTCAACTTTTTTTAAAGCTCTAATAACAACATCACTTGTTAATTTACCCTCAGAAGCGAATTTTTTTAATCCGCCAACTGTTGTGTCTAATTCTTCTGCTATTGGTGCCAAAAGGGTCGGTACTTGTTCTGCGATTGATCGAAATTCATCGCCTTGTAAACGACCAGAACCTAAAGCCTGCGCCAATTGTCTAAATGCGTTTGATGACTCCATCGCAGACGCCCCCGCCAGTTTTGCCGCAGTATTAAAACCGATAAATGTTGTTCTTATATCCTCAACTCCAACTCCCAAAGGTTGTAATCTTGCTGTAATATCTGTTATTCCTTCAAGTGCTTCTGTAGCGCTTAATCCAAAAGATTTTTGCGCTTCTGCGGCGACCTCCTGTGACCTTGCAAAAGTTCCTGAAGCCTTTGTTAAAAGTCCTAACCTTACATTTAATTTTTCAAAATTAGCTGATGTATTTATTGCCTGTCTTGCTAAAACTGTTATTCCAATCCCCGCAACCGCTGTTTTTAATGCTCCAAAGGCGCCTTGTAATTTTGTAGTTTTTGTTTGAACACCTTGTAATGCTCTTGTAGCTTGCGAAGCATCAACAGTAAGTTTTACATTAGCCTGTGCCACAAATTAACAAAACCTTTTCTTATATATTACCTTTTATTTGCTCTTTGGCGATTTAATTCTCTTTTTTCTCTTTCATTCTTAACTTCATAATATGCAGCCCAATATATCAGTTCTTCCTCTGTAATCAAAGAAC